>Ga0193719_10000639_pt1 | contig 13366 bp, 12 predicted proteins | sample U2a2metaG_FD_160103 | JGI IMG/M metagenome (GOLD analysis project Ga0193719, IMG submission 160103) | Soil microbial communities from a riparian zone of the East river system, Colorado, United States - U2a2 | ecosystem: Environmental > Terrestrial > Soil > Riparian zone | place: USA: East... | reverse complement strand
TGGAAACCGAACTGGCCAGCGTCGCCATGGACATCGTGGCGCGCCGCGACCCCAAGAACCTGAACAACAAAATGTCGCTGCAGCAGGTTCAGGCGCTCACCCCATCCTTCCAATGGAAACGCTATTTCGCCTCCATCCAGGCGCCGCCTTCGCCCCAGTATCTGGTCACCGCGCCCAGTTTCTTTCGCGGCCTGGAAAAACTGATCCAGGCCCGTTCGATCGAACAGTGGCGCGCCTATTTGCGGTGGTCCACCGTCCACTCCCAGGCGAGTTCGCTCAGCCAGCCTTTTGTCGAGGAAAATTTTGATTTCTTCGGACGTACGCTGGGGGGCGCCCAGCAACTCCAGCCGCGCTGGCGGCGTTGCTCCCTCTATGCGGACATCGATCTGGGCGAAGCCGTCGGGCAAGCCTACGTCGCCAAGTACTTCCCGCCGGAAAACAAGGAACGAATGTTGCAGCTGGTCCAAGCCATCAAGTCCGCGCTTGATGAGGACATCGACGCCGCCACCTGGATGTCGGACAAAACCAAGCAGGCGGCGCACGCCAAACTTTCCGCCCAGGTTGACAAGGTAGGATATCCGGATCACTGGCGCGATTATTCTGCAGTGGAGATCAAGCGCAACGACTTTCTGGGCAACGTTCAGCGTTCGTCGGCTTTCGAAATCCGGCGGCGCATCGCTCAGTTCGGCCAGCCCACCAATCGGTACGAATGGGGCATGACTCCGCCGACGGTCAACGCCTACGAAGATCCCCAGCACAACACCATCAACTTCCCCGCCGGCATTCTGCAGCCGCCTTTCTTCGACGCCACTGCGACTGATGCGGTAAATTTCGGTTCCATCGGAGCCGTCATTGGACACGAGATCATCCACGGCTACGACGACCAGGGTCGCAAGTTCGACGCACAGGGCAACTTGAAGGACTGGTGGACCACTACCGACGCTGCCAACTACGAGCAGCGCGACCAATGCATCACCGAGGAATACACTCAGGATGTTCCCGAGGCGGGCGTGAAACAGAACGGCAAGCTTTCCGCGGGAGAAGATACTGCCGACAACGGCGGGATCCATATCGCCCTCACCGGCCTGCAGGCGACGCTAAAATCGCAAGGCCGGGATCTCGATCAGCCAGCCCAAAACGGCGCCACCGAGTTGCAGAACTTCTTCCTCTCCTACGCCAACGTCTGGTGCGGAGACCTGCGCCCGGAAACGGCTCGCACTGCGGTGATGACGCAGGGACACTCCCTCAGCCGGTATCGCGTAAACAACGTGATCAGCAATATGCCGGAATTTGCGCACGCCTTCGGCTGCCGCGCGGGACACCCCATGGTCCACGCCAACGCCTGCCGCGTCTGGTGAGGGCCAGAGGGAAGTCCCCCCGCACAGGTTCGGGCTGGGCCCGATTTTTTCCGCCCTGTTCAATCGTTGTCTTTCATCTTTCGGGAGGCCCGCGCCCTCTCATGCGCTCGTCGTTGCCCCTGGCAAAGCTGCCGACCGCCAAGATCAATCTCCGCATCCCGGCTCAGATCATGGTCGGACTCGGAGAATAAGACGGCCGCTCCACCCATTTGACCGTGCGGCAACGGCTTACCCGCCGTGTACAATCGTTATCTTCCAGCATGACCAAACCTCCTCGACGTAAACTCATCATCGCCATCGACGGCCCCGCTGGCGTAGGCAAGAGCACCATGGCCTCCCGCCTGGCCCGCAAGCTGGGCTACATAAATCTGGAAAGCGGCGCCATGTACCGTGCGCTGGCGCTCAAAGCCATCGAGTGGGACGTATCGTTCGACGACGAGCCGGCGCTGCTTCATCTCGCGCACAACTCGCGCATTCAAATTGAGCCCAGCCTGGGCGGGAACCGGGTTCTGCTGGACGGCCGCGACGTGAGCCAGCGGGTGCGGGAACCCGATGTGAGCGAAGCAGCTTCGCGAGTCTCGGTTCACCCGGGCGTGCGTCAGTGGATGGTCGCGCGTCAGCAGGAGATGGGAGCCGGCGGCGGAATTGTCATGGAAGGCCGCGACATCGGCACCAAAGTCTTCCCTATGGCGGACGTGAAAGTTTTTCTTGACGCCGATCCGATGATTCGCGAACAGCGGCGCCTGAAGCAACAGCAAATCCCGTCAGGCGCCGCCGCCCAGGCGCTGGCCGCCGAGCTTCGCGAACGCGATCGCCGTGATCGCACCCGCGCGACATCCCCTTTGACGCCCGCCAGCGACGCTGTGCTTATTGATTCCAGCCAGCTGTCCGAGGACGAAGTGTTACAGAAAGTAGAAGAATTGGTGCAGCGCAAGCTGGAGCCGTGAGCCGTGCCTCCGGCTAACCTGATTGACTTGCTTTTCTCCTGCTCCTAACATCGCTCGACGGCGGGTTCTTCCTGTGATCGGCCAGACCATTTCGCACTACCGCATCATCGAAAAACTCGGCGGTGGCGGTATGGGTGTGGTGTACAAGGCCGAAGACACCATGCTCGGCCGCTTCGTCGCCTTGAAGTTTCTGCCCAACGACGTGGCCCGCGATCCTCAGGCCCTGGAACGCTTTCGCCTTGAGGCCCGCGCCGCCTCTGCCCTGAATCATCCCAATATCTGCACCATTCATGAGATTGCCAGCCACGATGGACAATGGTTCATCGTCATGGAATTCCTGGATGGAGATACCTTGAAGCACCGCATCGGCGGGCGCCCGCTGGAACTCGAAACCCTGCTCTCGATCGGCACCGAAATGGCCGACGCGCTCGACGCGGCACACGCCAAAGACATCGTCCACCGTGACGTGAAACCCGCCAACATCTTCGTCACTCGACGCGGCTCGGCCAAGATTCTCGACTTTGGTCTGGCGAAGATGAGCAGCCGACAGCGGCCGGCGAATCTGCCCGAGTCGGACGATCCCACGATCGTGAAGGATTTGACCGTCGCCGGCAGCATGATGGGCACGGTGGCCTACATGTCGCCGGAACAGGTTTCCGGCAAGCCGCTCGATGCACGCACCGACATATTCTCCTTCGGCGTAGTGCTCTATGAAATGGCGACCGGCCATCAGCCTTTTGAACGGGAGACCACCGGATCCACTTTTGGGGCCATCCTGTACGAGGCGCCGGTTCCGCCGTTGCGCTGGAATAGGCAAGTGCCGGTGCGGCTGGAAGCCATCATTCACCAGGCGCTCGAAAAGAATCGCAAACTGCGCTACCAGTCCGCCGCCGAGCTTCGGAACGACCTGCAGAAGCTGAAACGCGACACGGAATCGGGACGGTCGCCCATCGTCACCTCGTCCACGGTGCGGTCCGCAGTAGGTGAGGAAACCATGGGCGATCTGACGACGCTCGAGAGCCAGCCCTCAGAAATCGCCATCGGCCATCCCGGCCGAGCCAAGCTGGGCTGGGCCCTCATCACAGTAGTCGTCATCGCGGCCGCCGCCGGAATTTTCTACCACCGCTCGCACCGACCGAAAGCCCTCACTGAGCGCGACACCGTCGTGCTCGCCGACTTCGCCAACTCCACCCGCGATCCCGTCTTTGACGACACTCTCAAGCAAACCCTGAGCGTCGCCCTGCGCCAGTCCCCTTTCCTCAACGTTGTTTCCGGCGATAAGATCGCCGCGACTCTCAAGCTGATGACCCGTCCCGCGGATACTCCACTTTCGCCCGAGATCGCGCGCGAAGTGTGCCAAAGGGCGGGAAGCAAAGCCTACATCGCGGGACAGATTGCTCCCCTCGGCAACCAGTACGTGATTGGGTTGAACGCGGTGAACTGCCGGACCGGCGACACGCTGGCGCAACAACAGGTGACTGCCGCCAGGAAAGAGAACATCGTGGAGACACTGGGCAATGCCGCAGCCAAACTGCGCGGCGAACTGGGCGAATCGCTGACCACGATCCGGAAATTCGACGTGCCCCTGGACCAGGCCACTACGCCCTCGCTCGAGGCTCTGAAAGCTTTCAGTCTTGGAGTTCGGGCTGGAATGCGGAAAAGTACAACCCAGTCCATCGCTTACTATCAGCGGGCGGTCGAACTGGACCCAAACTTTGCCGCCGCCTATCGGGGTTTGGCGAATAGCTACGCCAGCCTGGCGGAATTTGGCCGCGCCAGCGAGTATCAGGGCAAAGCTTTCGAGAACCGCGCCCACGCCAGTGAACGGGAAAAGCTAGCCATTGCGGCTGACTACTATCGTTTCGTCACCGGCGAACTCGACAAGGCAGCCCAGACCTACCAGGAGTGGATTGAGAACTATCCCCGCGACGACTCAGCTTACAGTGCTCTCGGCATCGCATATGCCTCGCTGGCACAGTATGAGAAAGCGGCGGAAGCGCATCGCCAGAATCTCCGCCTTGCACCTGAAGTGGGCGCTCCCTACATGAACCTGGGCAATTGTCTGCTGGCCTTGCAGCGCTTCGATGAGGCGGGTCAAACCGCGCAGGTGGCCCTCGGCCAAAACCTTGACGACTACATACTCCGCAATGAACTCTACGCTCTTGCTTTCATCAGGCAAGATTCGCACGGCATGGCGGAACAGGCTGCCTGGTTTCAGAGCCAGCCTGACTCCCAGCACTTCGGGCTGGCGCTCGAGTCCGACACCGAAGCCTATGCCGGCCATCTGGAGAAGGCCCGCGACCTGACCCGACGCGCAATGGCGTCGGCGATCCGCACCGACAGCAAGGAAAATGCCGCGATCTGGCAGCAGAATGCCGCGCTGCGGGAAGCAGCCTTCGGCAATCTGGCCCAGGCGCAGCAGAATGCCATTGCGGCTCTCAAGCTCGAACCCGGCAGCCAGAGCGTGCAGCTCGAGGCTGCTTTGGCCTTTGCCATGGCAGGTGAAAATGCCCGGGCAGAATCCCTGGTGCGGGATCTGGACCGGCGCTTTCCGCTGGATACGCAAGTGCAGGCGCTTTGGCTTCCGACCATTCAGGCGCAAATGGAGTTGAATCGAAACAACCCCGCGGCTGCCATCAGTCGCCTGCAAGCCTCGGTGCAGATGGACACGGCGCAAATCCAGTTCATCAACAACATTTCCTGCCAGTACTCCGTCTATGTCCGGGGCCAGGCTTATCTGGCGGCGGGAAAGGGATACGAAGCCGCCGCGGAATTTCACAAAATTCTCGACCACAACGGGATCGTGTGGAACTGCTGGACGGGCGCGCTGGCCCGGCTTGGTCTGGCCCGCGCGTATGAGCTTTCAGCTGAAACCTCCAAAGCTCGAGACGCGTATCAGGACTTTCTCAGTCTGTGGAAACAAGCCGATCCAGATATCCCCCTGCTGAGGCAAGCCAAGGCGCAATACGCGAAGTTGCCAACCCAGTAACGCACTCCCCGGCCTAACCCCGACCATCGTGCAAGGTCCAGGACGGGACAATCCCGAAAGAAAGCTTTCCCGCCGGCAACCACCTGCCCCGCTTAGGATGACTTCATCACTAACTCGGGCTAACTCGTAAAAACACGAAAGCTGCTTGAAATCAATTACTTCCAGGATCGATACTTGCCCCTGCCTGGGGGCCTGCGAACCGCCGCTGCTCACCCCATTCACCCCGCACCGCTCGCTCTATCGCTGATTTCTTAGGCTCCGGGAGCTTCCTAGGTAGCGGCCGGGCGCGTATTCCCTGCTCAGAAACGCTATCTATTCACTTGACTTGACGTAGGAACCTTGCAATAACTATCCGGTCCAAACGGGACCGGTTTGGGGGTGTAGTTCAGTTGGCTGAAGTCAGACTCCAGGAGGGCGAGTCCCTCGAAAATGCCTTGCGTCGCTTCAAGCGCAAAGTGCAACAGGAAGACATCATCAAGGAGGTCAAGCGTCACTCCTTTTACCTGAAGCCAGGCGAGAAGAAGCGGGTGAAGGAAGCATTGGCCCGCAAGCGCAGCAGGAAGAAAGCGCGCAAGGAACAAGACTAAAAATTTCGCGGGCCTCCGCCGCAAGCGGTGGCCCGTTATTTTTCCAACTGTGCCCGGTTCTCTCGGGGAGACGTAACGGGCTAGTTCGAAGGCGCTACAAGTTCTCGAAGGGCACAGCGCAGTAATCCATGTTGGAAGAGGACATGGCGGGCCGAGTCCACAAGCAACATTCCAGGGGATTTTTGAGGGGGCAAGAACCTTGGTGCCCACGCGCGTCGAAATTCGTCTGGCAGGGGCACCGGGGAATGGGCTGAAGGGAGCATCTCTCAATGGAATTTCAGGACAAGGTGTTAAAGTGCATCGACTGTGGCGAGGATTTTATCTTTACCGCCGGAGAGCAGTTGTTCTTCCACGACAAGCAGTTCAAAAACGAACCCAAGCGCTGCAAGACGTGCAAGACCAAGCGAGTATCGGTGTTGGGGGCATCGCCATCCGGGCAAAACGGAGGCTTCGCCAAGGTGGAAACCCGCACGACCTGTTCCGAGTGCGGCAAAGAAACCACCGTGCCGTTCAAGCCCACGCAGGGGCGGCCGGTATTCTGCCGGGAGTGTTTCCAGCAGAAGCGGCAAGCGGCGACGGCCTGATTTTGATCGAAAACTTGTAGACGATTCCCAGAGTCGGCGGCCAGCTCTTCTTCCTCCCGCCTTCCCGATTCCAACCGAATCTTGTCTGCCGGTGGCACGGTTCGCGCAGTAGTGGAGCGGCCCATTCGTCTCCCTCTCGCGCGCCGCGCCGCGGACGTGGGTTTTTGTCTTAGCCGGGGCTCCGCCTCGACTAGGTCCGTCGCCAGCTACGTTAAAATAGAAACGTGGCGACTTTCTACGTGGAAAATTTCGGCTGCCGTGCGACTCAGGCCGACGGCGCCGCCATCGCACGCCAGTTCCAAGAGCGGGGGCTAGAGCGCGCCGCCGACGCCGCCCAGGCCGGAATCGTCGTCCTCAACACCTGCACCGTAACCGCCGCTGCCGACCGGGACGCCCGCGCTGCGGTCCGCCGCATTCATCGAAAAAATCCCCAGGCCCGGATCGTAGTCACCGGCTGCTACGCCCAACGTGCCGCAGAAGAAATCGCCGCCCTGCGGGGCGTAAGTTCGGTGATCGGCAACTCGCATAAACACCAGCTTGCCGAAATCGCTCTGCACGCGGTGGGCGCAAGCGTCCTTGCTGGTGCCGTACCCGGCAAAACCCCGGAGCATAACGCCCTAGCCGCTTTCGTCCCCGTGACCACCCTGACTCAGGCAGCCCTACCGCCAACAACCGGCGGCCAAGGACCAATCTTCGTCTCCGACATCTTCGCCCACACCGAACTCCAAGCCGCCCCGGTCTTCGACGCCTCGAACGAACGCACCCGCCCCAACCTGAAAGTGCAGGACGGCTGCGACAACCGCTGCTCCTTCTGCGTAATCCCCTACGTTCGAGGCCAGAGCCGCTCGTTGCGCCGGGCTGAAGTCATCCGCGAAGTTAGGTCGCTGGTCACCGCCGGTTATCGCGAAGTGGTTATTTCCGGAATCAATCTGGGCCGCTGGGGCCGTGATCTGGTGGGGGACGAGCCCTCGCCGCCCAGGTTCGAAGATCTGGTCCGCGCCATCTTGCACGAAACCGCTCTGCAAAAACTCCGCATCAGTTCGGTCGAACCCATGGACTGGAGTGACGATCTGATCCACCTGATCGCCAACTCACCCCGCATCGCGAAACACGCGCATGTGCCCCTGCAGTCCGGCAGCGACGCCGTGCTTCGCCGCATGCAGCGCAAATATCGCCCCTGGCACTATCGCGAGAAGATTGAAAAAATCCACGCTGCCATGCCCACCGCCGCCATCGGGGCAGATGTGATGGCAGGTTTCCCCGGCGAGACCGACACTGAGTTTGAAGAAACCCACCGCCTGCTCGAAGACTTGCCCTGCACCTATCTGCACGTCTTCACTTACTCCGCGCGCCCCGGAACGCCGGCCGCCATCATGGCCGGGCAGGTTCCGAATCACGTCGCCCGCGAGCGCAACCGTATTCTGCGCGACCTCGCTTCGCAAAAAAAACTGGCCTTCATGCAGACCTTTGTCGGCAAACGAACCGAAGCCATCACCCTGCACACCCAAGCTAACGATCACGAAGGTAAATACCGCGAAGGGCTCACCGACAACTATCTGCCGATACGCCTGAAGGGAAACCTCCCCCCCAACCGCTGGATACCGGCGAAGGTCGAGAGAGTTTTGGACGGAGTACTGATCGGAATCGCCAATTAGAGCTGGGGGACGGAGCGCGTTCGCCGGCGCTTATTTTTTCGCTGTAAGCCGGTCCGCCAGCTTGTCGTACTTACTCTGCGAGATGATGCGACGAGTCACGAGTTGGCTCGGATCATCGTAGGGACGCCCCGCAGTCACTGCGTCCGCCTCGGCGTCGGTCAGAGGCAGGCTGACCAGCTGCTCCCGGGTGGCGGTGTTGACATTGAGCGGCTTGTCGCGGCTCCAACCTTCCCGCACTCCTGCTGCGACCGCCTTGGCATCCCCCTTCAGTTCGGCCGTAGCGCGCGCAGTCTTCTCTTTCAGTTCCTGGGAATTTTGATTCGAAGTGCATCCCGCAAGTCCGCACAGCAAGACAACCGCAAGACTAAAAAGCTTTCGGGAAAAGCGCATGTCCATTTACCTCGTACCTTGGATGAACTTCTTGGTCCACCGGTTGGCTGAGCTGCATTCCGCAAAGGCAGCCAGAAAGTGAAACCGATGACCGCCGTGACCTGCGCTGGGGCGGGAGCCAGGCCAGATTTATCGCCGGGAGGCACCTGCCGACCACCCGTGAACCCTGGACCTGACCGTCATGGTAAAAGAAGGCATGGTGACGGCGGCATGTGGCGACGACTGACCAAAGACACGCTCAGCTTCGACTGGTCGAAATTCCATCCTCGCGCCGCCCTGCTCTGCGTGCCCGCGATCGCCGTCTCGCTGGCGGTTGGGCTTGGCACAGCCCATGCTCGCCAGGGCGTGATGGCTGCAGCCGGCGCCTTTTCCGTGGGCTTCGGATCATTTCAGGAATTGCGCCATTCCCGCCGCGCTCCCATGCTGCTGGCAGCCGCGGTCATGTGCATTTCGAGCTGGATCGGTGCGCTGGCGGGTCTGTCCGCAATCGGCGCGGTCCTTGCCTGCACTCTCTGGGGCTTCCTCTATGGCGCGGTTTGGACCCTGAGTCCGGGCGCGGCTTGGATCGCTCTGCAAGGCTTGGTTTGGCTTGTCATCTCAACCGCTTATCCGGCGCGCGGAGTGGGTGCTCTCACTCGAGGCTCGCTGGTGCTGGCCGGAGGATTGCTGCAAATGCTCTTCGTGCTCGGCTTCTGGCGAATCTCAGGTTCGGTCACGCCAGCCTTCGGCGGGGTCAGTCCGGCGGGCGAACCCCAGAGTCTTTGGGATGCAATACGAGACGGCCGGGAACAGCGCGTCCAGGCCATCCGGGCGGCGGTCGTTCTCGCGATCGCGGCCGCCTTGTATCGTTGGCTCGCTCTTCCCAACGGCTACTGGATTCCAATGACCGCCGCGATCGTGATGAAGGGAACCTTACGCCAGACGTTTCAACGAGGGCTGGCCCGAATTGTGGGGACGCTAGCGGGGGCGGCCCTGGCAACACTGATTGCCGCCGGCCTGCGGCCCGACCCATGGATTTTGGCTCTGTTGGTCGCAGTCTTTGCCGGGTCGTGTTATCTGCTGATCTACGTGAATTACGCAACCTTCGCCGTGTGTTTGACCGCTTACGTGGTGTTTCTGCTCGCGCTTGCGGGTCTGCCTGAAAGCGCCCTCATCGCGCACCGTTCCCTAAGTACCATTCTGGGGGGAGCGGTCGCACTAGCCGTCCACGCCGTCTTCTCGCCCCTTGAGCGGCAGGCAGCATCGGCTAAGACGATCATCTCCGCCCAAATACTTCCCTGAGCAAGTTTGTCGTCTGCGCTGCCGGATCTTTGCGTATCTTGCGCTCTTCCTGGCCGAGCTGGTAGAAAAGCCCATCCAGCGCCTTAGACACCACGTAGTGGCTGATGTCCAAGTCCTGATTTTTGGCGAAGGGAATTGATTTGTATTGCGCGGTAAGCGCGTTGTATTGCCGGCTCACTCCGTTCTTCGCCATGGTGCGCTCCACGGTCGGCTGGAAAGCGGCGGTGAGCTGCGGCGTGGTTTTGTCCTTAAAGTAGTTGGTGGCGGCGGTGTCGCCTCCCGAAAGAATCGCGCGCGCGTCATCAATGGTCATGGCCGCAATAGCATCCAGGAAGATTTTCCGCGCGGCGGGAGCGGCGGATTCTGCCGCCCGATTCATGCTCAAGACGAAATCGTCCACTTTCGGGCCATAGCCAATCAGGCGCAACCCCCTTTCGAGAGAACGCAGATTATTGGGCATGAGAATCTTGATGTCGGGATTGGCAAAGTAGCCGTCCGGGCGCCCCGTGAGCTTGACTGACTGTTCGGCTCCCAGCTGGAGAGCTTGTTTGAGAGCTGAGGAGATCTTGGTATCGCTTAGCTGGCTTCTCAGCCCCAGCTGCCTCGCTATCTGCCCCACCTGGCCGAAGCACAGGGTCGTCATCAACCATGCGCTCGCGCCCAGCAGCAAGCTACGATTCTTCATAACGCTCTCTCCTTACGCTTTCGAATTGAAAAGATTGCCGGACTCCGGTCTTCACCAACGGGCTGACGGCCATTCTATAAGGAGTACGGGTCCGGCTATTTGCACCGCCGATGATTCGGAAAGAAAATTTTAATAGCAGGCTACCCGAGCTCGGATTTCGGCACCTAAGTTTCGGCGTTACAAGACGTCCTGAATAAGCGACTATTCGTCGACTAATTTACCGAGGAGATATTTATGGCAAACGAGAGCGAAAAGAACCAGCAGAATCCGGGCCAGCGCCAGCAGGGCGACCCGGGAAACACAGCCGAACCCACCCGGAAGGATCCGTCGCAGAGCGGCGATGTGCACAACCCGCAGGATCCGACCAAGAAGAATCCCGGTCAGAGCGGCGACACCAGCGACCGCAAGGACCGCGAAGGATCGGAAGACGTCGAGAAGCGTCGCGCGTCCTAATCGGGCGGCAAAGCGGACGGAAAGGACGGAAGCCTCGGCCCCTGGCCGAGGCTTCTTGTCCTCAATTCCCATTTCCTCCAAAGCCAGGCCAATCCTAAGCAGAACGCGGCGAAAGGCAACGCACCCGCCGGTCTGACGCGACGACCAACCTCTGTCATGCTATACTTTTTTATCTCATCCCACCTGGTAGTCGACGGAGGGCTGTATCGATAAACGCTTTATCCGAACAAATGACCGCATTCGGGCGCGAGAAATCCGCGTCATTGATGACGAAGGCCAGCAGATCGGCATTTTGACTCCCTACGATGCGCTTAAGTTGGCCCGCGAGAAGAACCTAGATCTGGTCGAGATTTCGCCCACCGCCATTCCACCCGTATGCCGGATCATGGACTACGGTAAATTTCTGTATCAGCAGGAAAAGAAGGAGCGCGAGGCCAAGAAGCACCAGAAAGTGATCGTGGTCAAAGAAGTGAAGTTCCGCATTAATGTGGACGATCACGACTACGAGACCAAGAAGAATCACGTGCTGCGCTTCCTGGACGACGGAGACAAGGTCAAGGCAACGATTTTCTTCCGCGGGCGAGAGATGACGCGCACCGGCTTGGGACGCGAAATCCTGGAGCGGCTGATCAAAGACATTGCCGACAAAGGCATTGTGGAGTTCCGCCCGCGGCAGGAAGGCAATACCCTGCACGCGATTCTGGCGCCCAAGAAAGATTCCGGACAGAAGCAGCCGGCGCAATCGCAGCCGGCCCCGGGAAGGGCAAACCAGGCGTAGGTGAATCGAGCCTAAGACTGCATTGGGGCAATGCGCAACCGGCATTTTCGCCATTCCGGGCAAATGCCGCTTCAGCCCATTGCTAATTCCCGAACTGAGGATTTATGCCGAAACTGAAAACCCACAAAGGTGCCGCGAAGCGCTTCAAAAAGACCGCCTCAGGGAAGGTCAAGCGCCACCATTCGCACTTGCGCCATATGCTGACCTCCAAGGACCAAAAGCGTAAAGGTAAGCTGCGGCAAAGCGTCCTGGTAAGCGACGCCGACACCCCAAAGATCAAGAGAATGATTCCGTACTAGGAGTTTGTGTGGCGCGGGCCTCGCCCGCGCTGCGGCGGCTGCCACAGTGTAAGTCAGTAAGTGCGGCCCCGGCGCGTGAAGAGGCACTCAGACCTTCAAGTCTCCTACCTCCAGCCGCCGTAACTTGAAATTAAAAAGGAGCTACCCATGCCTCGCGTAAAACGGGGAACCAAACGCCGCGCCAAACGCAAAAAAATACTCGGTCGCGCCAGCGGTTACTTCCTAACCAAGTCTAAGCTTTACCGGTCCGCCAAGGAAGCGGTGGAGCGCGGGCTGAAGTTTGCCTACTCCGGACGAAAGCAGAAGAAGCGACAATACCGCTCGCTCTGGATTGTGCGCATCGGCGCCGCCGCCAAGCTGAACGGGATGAGCTACAACCAGTTCATCCACGGCCTCAAAAAAGGCGGGGTGGAACTGGATCGCAAGATCTTGGCCGACCTCGCGGTGAACGACCCCGGCGCCTTTAAAAGCCTGGCCGAGCAGGCCAAGGGCGCGCTCAGCGGGGCAGCGTAAACCCGCCCTCAGCTGGCAGGGCTTTGCCTTCGAAATAGCGCAGGCTTCAAGCCGCGCTGGGCAGCACTGTTTTTGCCCGCAGCAAGACGAGGACCCGGGAACCATCAACTTTTTTATGTACGCCGTCCCCAAACTGAAAAGCTACTCCGCCGCAGCCCTGGACAAGGCGGTTGAGAAGCTGCGCGCTGCCCTGAAAGATGAAGTCCGGGCGGTCAAAACCGAGGCGGAACGGAAGGCCTTTCGGGACCGCTGGATGGCGCGCAAAAATGGCGTGCTCACACAGATCAACGAGCTGTGGCTGAAAGCGGCGCCGAAAGAAGCAAAACGCGAAGTGGGACAACGGGTCAACCAGATCAGAACTTTTGTCGAGAGCGAGATCGGCCAAGCGCAAGACAGTCAGCTTCGAGTCTCGACCCGACCCTCGGATAGAAAATCGGCGGAACCGCTCGACATCACCCTCCCCGGCATCCGCCGCCCGCTTGGCGCTGAACACCCCGTGATCAAAACGATGCACGAAATCGTCTCCGTGTTCGGCAACCTCGGTTACTCGGTGCAGGAAGGCCCGGTGATCGAGACCGATTACTACAATTTTGAGGCGCTGAATTTTCCGCCGAATCATCCGGCGCGCGACACCCAGGATACGTTGTTCATCGCCCGCCAGGAATCGAAGCCGCAGCGTGAGCGCCTGCTATTGCGGACCCATACTTCCCCGGTGCAGATTCGCACCATGGAGAAGATGAAGCCGCCGATCCGCATCGTGATTCCGGGCACGGTGCACCGCAACGATCCGCCGGACGCCAGCCATTCGCCCATGTTCCACCAGATCGAGGGTTTGGCGGTGGACACA
>Ga0193719_10000638_pt1 | contig 13393 bp, 11 predicted proteins | sample U2a2metaG_FD_160103 | JGI IMG/M metagenome (GOLD analysis project Ga0193719, IMG submission 160103) | Soil microbial communities from a riparian zone of the East river system, Colorado, United States - U2a2 | ecosystem: Environmental > Terrestrial > Soil > Riparian zone | place: USA: East... | reverse complement strand
CAGCACTACCGCAGGCGCCGCCAGCGCCGATGAACAACGCGTCTTTGCTTCTTACCGCGAAGCCCGCAACCAATACATCCCGCAGCTCGTGGTGGGTTCAGGATTAGGCAAGTCGTGGGGCTTTCCGCTCAGCCTGGAGGGTTCGGCACCTTCAATTCTCAATGTGAATTCTCAATCCACCATTTTTAATCCAGCAACGCGAGATTTTGTACGCGCCGCGAAGACGGACTGGAACGCAGCGACCGTCCAGACCAAAGACCAGAAGAATCAGGTAATTCAGGACACGGTGCTGAGTTATGCCGAACTGTCTAAGTGGGAAACATTGGCGGTTCACCTGCAGGATGAGCACGCGGCGGCGATCAAAGCGGAGCAGTTAGTGGGCGAACGCATCAAAGAGGGGGTGGACAATCCGCTGATGCAAAATAAGGCGCATCTCAGCACGGCGCGCCTTCGCCTGAGACTGGCCGAAGCGCAAGGCGCAATCGACGTAATTCGCAATCGGCTTTCGCACTTGACCGGGCTGCCGGCCGCTTCGATCGACACCGCGCCAGACTCCATGCCGCCGCTACCGGAAGTTAAGCAGGAGGACGACCTTCCGGGCCGGGCGGTCCGCTCGAGTCCCGCCGTGCAGGCTGCGGAAAATCGCGCCACCGCCGAGGGTTTCCGGGCTCGAGGCGAGCATCGCGCCATGTTGCCGTCCGCAGATTTTGCCGCGCAGTATGGCCTGCTCGCTCGATATAACAATTACGACGAATTCTTTAAGACATTTCAGCGCCATAATGCCACGATCGGAGTGGTGCTTCGCTTTCCGTTTTTCAGTCCCTCGCAGCACGCCCGCGCCGAGGCGGCTGATGCCACGGCGCTCAGGGCAAAAAAAGACGCAGAGGCGGCCAAGAACCAGGTATCGGAAGAGACGCTGCGATTGCAGCGTTTGGTCGAACAGATGGCTGCTGCGCAGGAGGTTGCCGATCTCGAATACCGGGTAGCGCAATCGGACCTGGACTCGTTGCAGGTCCGCCTGGATTCTGGGAGTGCGAACTGGCATGAGGTTCAAGACGCGCGGGAGCAATCAAGTGAGCGCTACAATTCTTTACAGGACGCAAATTTTCAACTGGAGCGAGCCCGGATCACTTTGCTGCGAGCCACGGGAGGGCTGGAGGACTGGATCGGAGGCAGCAAATAGCGCGCATGAGTGTCCCACGCCGGAGTCCTGATTTTCCCTCCCCAAGGGGTCGAATCGGCGGTTCAGCCCAAATTCCTTGAGCCCCCGCCAGAAGCCGCGTAGTCTCAATTCTGGGCAGGTATAAGTGCTTGGATAAACGGGAGTTGATCGCGTTCTACGGTTCGGTTCGAGTTCACCGAAGTGTACCCGAGTTGTACCTGGGTTCCCCCGCAAATGTGTGCTGAAATGTTAGTATAAGTCATTCACAATTATGCCTTTAAAAACACTTTTCCTGAACCCGCCGTCGTTCGAAAACTTTGACGGCGGAGCCGGTTCGCGGTGGCCTGCCACTCGCGAGATTGAGTCCTACTGGTATCCCGTTTGGCTAGCCTACCCGACCGGGATGCTCGAGGGCGCGCGCCTCCTGGATGCTCCCGCCCATCACGTATCTGCGGAAGAGACCATCAAGATTGCGCAAGAATACGAATTCCTGGTGCTTTACACCAGCACTCCGGGCTTCCCCGGCGATATCCAGCTATCGGGGAAGATCAAGGAAGTCAATCCCAACATTAAGATCGCGTTCGTAGGTCCGCACGTGACCGTGCTTCCGGAACGGACCCTGAAGGATTGTCCGGCCATTGATTTTGTCTGCCGCAAGGAATTTGACTATTCTGTGGTCGAGTTCGCCCAAGGCAATCCCATCGAAGGCATTCTGGGCATTTCCTACCGCAAGGACGGAGCGGTGCTCCATAACCCCGACCGGCCGCAGATTCAGGAACTGGACGCGCTGCCTCACGTCACCGACGTGTATTACCGGGACCTCGATCCCCGGCGCTACACTGTTCCATTTTTGCTCTATCCCTTCGTTTCGCTGTACACGACACGAGGCTGCCCGGCACAGTGCACTTTCTGTCTCTGGCCGCAGACCACCAGCGGCCATGCCTGGCGCAAGCGGTCCACCGACGACGTAGCTTCTGAAATGGCCAAGGCCAAGGAATACTGGCCCTGGGTAAAGGAATTCTTTTTTGACGACGATACCTTCAACATTCAGAAGGCGCGCACCGTAGAGCTATGCACCAAGCTGAAGCCCCTCAATCTTACATGGTCATGCACTTCACGCGTCACCACCGACTTCGAGACACTAAAGGCCATGAAGGAGGCGGGCTGCCGGCTTTTGATTGTCGGCTATGAGTCCGGGGACCAGCAAATCCTCAAGAATATCAAGAAGGGCGCTACTCTCGAGCGTGCCCGCCAGTTCACCAAAGACTGCCACAAGCTCGGGCTAGTCATCCACGGCGATTTCATTATGGGACTGCCGGGTGAGACCCACGAGACCATCAACAATACGATTGCCTTCGCCAAGGAACTGGACGTCGAAACCATCCAGGTTTCGGTAGCCCACGCCTATCCTGGCACCGAGCTCTACGACTACGCGATGAAGAACGGCTTCATGGTGGCAGACACCAAGATGGTCGATGAGGGTGGACACCAGCTGGCCCAGATCCAATACCCAGGTCTGCCCGCGGATGAAATCATGTCTGCCGTACACCGGTTCTATGACGAGTACTATTTCCGGCCGAAGGCGGTTTACCGGATTCTCAGGAAGGCGGCGTTTAATAGCGTCGAGCGCAAGCGACTGTATAAAGAAGCCAAAAGCTTCCTCAAGCTGCGCGCTTCGCGGAACAAGTGGGTCAAGGAGAAGCGCGAAAAGGGAGACTCTACGACGGTGGCCGAGCCGGCCAAGGCTTAGCGGTGGGGGGAGGCGCTGGTCCGAATGGACTCGTCGCTGTACTCATCGTGGTCTTAGTGCGGGCTGACTTTGGGAAGGATGCCAATCGCATGAACCGTCGAAACGGAGTCTGCGGCTAGCTGTTACGGTTCCCTGTTTGACCACCATTTTGCCCGCGGTCTCCTTGGGGAAAGACAGTTTGACCTTTCGTAAGTATCTGGTGCTCGCTGGTGTGACATTGTTTGCGGCGATCGGTGATTCTTTTCTTGCTCGCGGCATGAAGCAAGTCGGAAACGTCTCTTTGCAGCGTCTGCCAGACATTATTCTGACCATCCTGAATCCCTGGGTCGCACTGGGGATTTTGTTTTTGCTCGGATTTTTTGCCGCTTACATGACTGCTCTTTCATGGGCTGATCTGACCTATGTTCTGCCGGCGACCTCTCTGGGATACGTTTTGCTGGCGCTGATTGCGAAGTTCTTGCTGCACGAACAGGTGACCACCGCGCGCTGGCTGGGCATTGGTTTGATCTCGGCGGGCGTCGGGTTCGTCACCCAAGGTCCCGCCCTGAGCCCTGGTCCACCGGATCGCGACGATGCCCCGTGCGTCCCCAAACCAGTCGCTTCGAGGATCAAGCCATGAAAAATGCCCACACTTGGGGAGCGATTCTGGCCGTGGTCCTCGCCTCAACCACCGGGGATGTCCTGCTTTCGCGCGCCATGAAGCGAGTTGGCGACGTGGGCGAACTGTGGCGTCGCGCTGGCTTGGTCACGGTGGCCGGCCGCATCCTGCGCAATCCCAGTTTTCTGCTGGGAATTTTCATGATGGCAGTGGCGTTCTACAGTCTCCTGTTCGCCCTTTCCTGGGCGGACGTGAGCCTGGTGGCGCCAGCCTCGGCGTCGCTCACCTTCGTAGCCAACGCCATTGCCGCCAGGATATTCCTGCACGAACGCGTAGATCATCGCCGCTGGATGGCGGCATTACTGGTAGCCGGCGGCGTGGCTCTGCTCGCGGCTTGACCTCCGGCCATGGGTGCCGGGGTTTCTGACCCGGCCGGGCCGAGCCCAAGCTCGACCAAACTTCAAGCCGCCGCGTAGAGCGCAGCCTGTCAGGATCGAAGACCCGAACCGACCTGACCGTGACCCATTAACCCCATGCCAATCACGCAAGCGTCAGTGGTTCCCGACTTTCTCTACGGCACTGCCTGGAAAGAAGACCGTACCCCGGCTCTTACCGAGCTGGCGCTCCGCTTGGGCTTCCGCGGGATCGACACGGCCAATCAGCGGCGGCATTACTTCGAAGCCGGAGTCGGTCAGGGATTGGCTGCCGCCTGTCGCGCCGGAGTGGTAAGGCGCGAAGCGGTTTTCCTGCAAACGAAGTTCACCAATCAGCCCGGGCAGGACCACCGGCTGCCATACGACCCCGGGGCTAGCCTCTCCCTGCAGGTCGCCCAATCAATGGCAAGTTCACTCGAACATCTGGGCACCGACTACGTGGACAGCTACGTCCTGCATGGGCCTTCCTCGGCCCATCAGTGGACCAACGAGGACGCCGAGGTATGGGAGGCGATGAGGAAGGAGCGGGACGCTGGACGGACGCGTCTGCTGGGGGTGAGCAATGTTTCCCTGCGCCACCTTGAGCAGATGGCAGTCGCCCACGCGGACCCCCCTGCATTTGTGCAAAACCGCTGCTATGCCCGCCGCGGCTGGGACCGCGATCTACGGTCATTCTGCCGGGCGAGAAAGATCATCTATCAGGGCTTTTCACTTCTCACTGCGAACTTGGAGGTGCTGCACCATCCCCTGATCGCCGGCCTCGCCGCTAGCGCCAAAGTAACTCCGGCCCAGATCGTATTCAGCTTTTCGCGAGCCGTCGGGATGCTGCCGCTGACCGGCACCTCCGACGCCGAACACATGAAGCAGGATCTGGCCAGCCGGGGCGTTACGCTCTCGCCGGATGCGGTGCGGGCGATTGAGTCTCTTGCGGGCTAGCTGGAGTTAGTGGCCGCGATGCTCGTCCGGAGCTCCAGCTCTCATCTTCTCCACCCGCTCTCGAAAGTATCCCTTCCAACTCTCAGGCAGGGCGGCCACTTGCAAAGCGCGCCGCACCGAACTCAGCTCGTCATCTCCGTATCTTTTCGCGATATAAAGCCGCGTGATTTCCGTAACCGGCACGGCGTTGGGATCGCGAACAATTATCTTGATCTCATCGCCCGAGCCTACAGTCCCCTCGCGGGTTACGGCAACGTAGAAACCCATCCGTCCGCTGGCGAGGAACCGCTTCACCATGTCGTCGGATTGAAATCGCACACCTAGTTTGTAACAAGGCAGGCGAGGCTGAGTAACCACCAGTTCCGCCGAACCGACGGAGAACTGATCGCCCAGATGCACTGAATCTTCCCCCAGGCCATCGATCGTGAAGTTTTCCCCAAAGCTGCCCATGGGCAATTCCCAGCCCGGCAACTCTTTCTTCCAGTAGTCGTAGTGCGCCAGCGGGTAACAATACACCGCCTTGTTCTCACCCCCGTGAACCGTAAGATCTGCCTGACGGTCGCCGTCCAAATTTAGCTTGCGCAACGCCACCCGGCCCTCGACCGGGTGCTTGAAGATACCCGTCGTAACCTTCATTCCCCGCCACGTGACTTCGCGTGGAAGTCCGGTGTTGACCGAGACCACCTTCAACTCGCGCAGATCTTTTTCACCCATTTTGTCATTCGCCCTGGAGGGTACTGAACAGGTTGTTCAGCGCCTCCGCGAACAGGGGATGCGCAAAAATTGCGCTTTGCAGCGCCGTGTATTTCAACTTGCCCATCATGGCAACCTGAATCATCGACATGACTTCACCACCATCGGTGCCCAGAATCGCCGCCCCCAGAATCTCTTCCGTCTCTGGATCCACCAGCGCCTTCATGAAACCATGCGCCTGTCCGGTCTCAAGAGCCCGCGCCACTGAAGTCATCGGCAGCCTGGCCACCCGTACCTCGATGCCTTTCTTCTTAGCCTCGTTTTCACTCAGCCCAATGCGGCCAAGCTGCGGATCGATAAACACGCAGTAGGGGAACAGGCGCCCGGCTACGCTGCGATTGCCTCCCTCCAGTAGGTTAGTCTGCAGGACGCGGAAGTCGTCATAGGAAACGTGAGTGAACGCCGGACCACCGTTCACATCTCCAACCGCGTAGATGCCAGGAGCGGACGTCTCCAGCTTGTCGTTCACTCGAATATATCCCTGCTCGTCGGTTGTAATACCAGCCGCCGACAGGTTCAGCTTCTCGGTATTCGGGCGGCGACCGGTGGCGACCAGCAGGTGGGTTCCCTCCAGTTCCCTGCTCACGCCCTTCACTTTGACGGCCAGGCGCACGCCTTTCCTGACGGCTGCGGCGCTCTCAGTTTTAGCCTCCAGCAGAATCTCGATCCCCTCCTCGCGGAGAATTGCTGCGATCTCGGCGGCGATATCTGAGTCTTCACCCGTCAGCAATTGCTTTCCGCTTTGTACCAATGTCACTTGGCTGCCGAAGCGCCGAAACATCTGCGCAAATTCAAGCCCAATGTAGCCGCCGCCAAGTACGAGCAGGTGGTCCGGTACCTCGCCTAGTTCCATGACGCTGGCATTGTCGAGATAGGGGACATTCTCAAGCCCTTCGAGGGGCGGGAGGTTCGCCGTCAGGCCAGTGTCAATGACGATCAGCTCCGCGGTGAGAGTTCGCTCCCCGCCATCGTTCAACCGTACTCGCACCTGCCTCGCACCGACAAAGGAGCCCTCTCCGTAAATTACGTCAACAAGTTCTGCCTGCTGCAGGCGCTTCTCGCTCCCCTCACGCCACTTCTTCACCATGCCGCGCTTTCGCTCGCGTACCGAAGACATATCAACGGATACATTCCCGACCTTGATGCCGTACTCCGACGCGCGCCGAGCCATGTAGGCGACCTGTGCGCTGGCCACCAGCGTCTTGGTCGGGGTGCAGCCGTAGTTGACGCAGGTCCCACCCACCGCCGCTCGCTCGATCATCGCGGTCCGCTTGCCCTTCGCCGACAGCGCAGCTGCTAGAGGATTCCCGGCCTGCCCTGAACCGAGAATGATCGCGTCATACTGTTTCACCACGCGGTTGGTACTTTCCGCCATAGAGGCCCCATATGCCTCACCGGGTGAGGCCAGAATTCCAGAGTACGGCCGTTTTAGAGGTGAGAAACGACGAGTAAGCCGCCCGCGATCGCGATCAAATCTTCAGCCAGCCCCACGACAAAGTCGGGCAGATGCGCCCGCGCGACCAAGGCGTGACGAACATTGTAACCCCCGAACGTTCCGACCAGGGCACCGATGAGGCCGACCAGCGCAGCAGCGATCAGACTTCCGCCAGTGCTTACCGCAAGCGCCGCGCCACAACACGCACCCATAACAACCCGTGCAATCAGACCTGGACCCGCGGTGCGTGCCGGAGTTCTTGGCAACTTGTCGTTGATCAGCTCAACCAGCGCCAGCAACGTAAAGACGATCAATGTCGCCAGGTGGTTGATAAACGCGAGCCCGCTTCCCGCAAAATGGAGCCAACCGAGATGCGCCCCCCAGCAGACAGCCGCCGGAGCTGTCAGCGAGCGCAGTCCAACCACGCAGCCGAGCGCAAAGCAAAACAGAAGTATGGTCATGAGCATGCCCCCTTACCCTAGACTGCCAGCGCCCATCGCACAACGCCACCGACATGCAATTCCAGGAGATGGAGCAATGGCCCCGCGGGACAATTGTGCTGCGAGATTACGCCCTCCGCTCCCTGCGCCTGCAATTTGTCAAGCAGAGCGAAGTACGGTGCCTTCGACGCCTGGGTGAAGAGTCCACGGCAATTTGTTCCGTTTCCTCGTGGTTTACGGCCTTTTGGCGCAATCGGTAGGAGCCGGGTCGCTGCTCCTCCCCAAGAATCCCGATCGTCTCGATGGAAGCCAACGGAGTGGCGGTTTGGCAGATTCGGCACTCGCGATCACCCGGCTCTCCGAACTTTGACCTGGGGCGCTTGCCTGCAGGAATGTCAGCCGAACAGACGCATGAATCCCGTGGCCGGCAAATCGGGCACCAGGAAAGCAGCGTTGCGCCGTCCGGCCACTCGCGCCACGCACTGCGCGGCCGCGTAGCCGCTGCGCACCGCACCTTCCATGGTGGCAGGCCAGCCGGTTGCGGTCCAGTCTCCCGCCAGGAAGACGCGCGGCCACACGGTTTCCGGCCGGGGACGGTAATTTTCGATTCCCGGTCGCGGCGAGTAGGTGGCGTGAATTTCCTTAATTACAGTAGATTTCACCAGGTTCGCGGCGCGGGCCTCAGGAAAGAACTCGCACAACTCGGCCAGCGCCAGCTCGACGATTTCGGCTTTCGACTTCTCCACCAGGGTCTTAGAAGAGCTTACGACCAGCTCGAGGTAACTACTGGTCCGTATCGCCCCGGGGTCCTGCCGGCGGTCGGTCGGGCGTCCCGCCTGCCCATCGCCTCCCGAAGCCAGTAATTTCGATTTGTGAAACATCCACTGAATGGTGCGATCGAGCAACACCGCGTGTTCCAGGTCGGTAATCTGACGATCGAACCACAGGTGAATCCCGGTAATCGGCGAAGTCTCGAATCGTCCCAGCGCTTGGCGCAGCGGCTCGGCCGCCGAGGTTTGCGGCAGCATGCGCGACAATCCATCAAACGGCACCGCCATGACAACGAAATCAAACGCCTCCTCGCAGCCCGCCATCAGCAACTTTACCTCGGCAAACTCCGCGCGGAACGACTCCACGCTCGCCCGAAACCGCAACTCCCCGCCGCGGTCGGAAATATATTCGCCTCCCCGCTTGTAAAGCGCGGTCAACGGAACCGTGGGCACCCCCATGCGTCCGGCGGCGCGGGACTTCAGAAATGACTCGCGCACCACCTGCGCGGCATAAGGAATCGAAATCCGATCGATCTCTTCGTTGAGTGCGCTTACCAGCACGGTTTTCCAGAAACGGTCGATGGCGCGCTCAGTCTGCCCATGACGGCGCAGCCACTGCAGGAAAGACTCGCCCGTGTCCCGCGGCATGGTCGGGGCGAGGGCGGCAAGCGCAGCGGCGATGACCATCTTGTCGTGCAGATTCAGGCAGGCTGCCCGCAGAAAGGACGGCGCCGTATGCAGTGGAGCCGGCAGAGCCGTAGGCTGAATCACCGACGCGCGGCCGCCCGGCTCAAGAAAGGTCATCCTCTCGTACCAGCGAATTTTGTCTTCCGCCCCAATGCGCCGGTAAAACTCGATCAGGTTGGTGCAGCAGCCGAGCAGAACGTGCTGGCAGTTGTCTATGACTTCTCCGGTGGCGGGGTGCTGGTAGGACGATGCCCGTCCCCCAAGGTAAGAACGCTTTTCGAACAGGGTGACCCGCAGGCCGCTTTCCGCCAGCGCACAACCCGCGGCCAGCCCTGCCAAGCCGCCCCCAACTACCGCAACTTTAGGAGATTGTGTCCAGGGCTCGATCATCAAGCCAGGCGTTTTAGCAAACCCTTTCCCAAGATGAAGACCTTTTCGCGGACGGTGAGGCTGACCTTTTTGCCGAAGACGTCATACTTGCGCTCCGCGATTTTTTCCAGCAGCCTGGCGTAAATGCTCACCAGGACCCAGAGTGCGGGCCGGCTGTCTTCGTCGATCAGCGGCATTAGCTCTCTGGCGGCGCCGTAGTATTCGCGGGCACGGTCCGCTTCAGCCGCCAGCAGCCAGCGCAATCGCTCGGGAATCGCAGCCTGCCGGAACTCCTCGGCAGTAACCTTGAAACTGTCTAGGTCTTCGGCGGGAAGATAAATTCGTCCCATGCCGGCATCTTCCTTGATGTCACGAATGATGTTGGTCAGTTGAAAGGCCAGTCCCAGATTCTCCGCCAGCGGTTCCGCCGCTGCGTCCTGGTAGCCGAATATCCGGATGCACACCAGTCCCACCACCGAAGCGACGCGATAACAATAGACACGCAGATCTCCAAATGTCCGGTAAAGGACCTGCAAGGTTGCCACCCCGCCGGCGCCTTCCTGGATGTCCATTCCGGTGCCGTATGCTAACTGGTCAAGCAGTTCAACCGGAATTTTGTAGCGGCGTTGCGTGTCGGTAAGCGCGAGCAGCACCGGATCGTCCGTCGGGCGCCCCAACTGTGCATGGTGAAAGTCATCGAGCCAGGCCTCCAGTTTCTGCCTTCTTTCGTAAGCCGGAAACTTGCCATCATCGCTTATATCATCGCAACGCCGCATGAAGGCGTAGACCGCGCACAGAGCCTGGCGCTTGGCTACGGGCAGTACCAGAAAAGCGTAGTAAAAATTCTTTGCTGCCGAGCGCGTGATGCTACGGCATACCGAATAGGCCACAGCGATTTGCGAAGAGTTCGGAGAAAACGGAGATGGCATCTGCTGCACCGCGGCGCTCATAACAGCTTCCCCAGCGCGGCGCGAGCCACCAGCGCCAGTTTGCGGCCTTTCGAAATGGCCGGACGCCGCCCCAGCACGACATACCCCTGCCGTTCGATCGCGTTCAGAATTTCCTGCCCGCCCCGGCTGAAGAGTTCGAGGTCAACCGCCAGCTCGCGATCCACCTTGGCCGAAAGCGGCCAGCCCTGCTGGAACCAGTCGCGAGCCCGCTGCACTTCGAAGCGCATCATTTCGCAAAATGCGGGAGTGCTCCGGGCCGCGGCAATTTGCTCTTCGCCCACCTGGTAGCGCCGCAGATCTTCGAGCGGCAGATAAATTCGTCCTTTGGAATAATCCACGCTCACGTCCTGCCAGAAGTTGGCCAGCTGCAATGCGGTGCAGGTGCAATCGGAAAGCGCCTGGCGTTCCGCGTCGCGGTACCCACATAGATAGAGAACCAGACGGCCTACAGGATTTGCGGAGTAGCCGCAGTAGCCGACCAATTCCTCGAACGTTTCATAGCGGGTAACCGACTGGTCCTGACGAAATGCCTGCAGCAAATCGGCAAAGGGCTGCCGGGGGATATCAAACTTGCGCACCGTCGCAGCCAGCGCCACAAACACCGGATGGCGCGGATTGCCGGCATAGCAGGCATCAAGTTCCGCCTGCCATTCGTCCAACAACTGCAGCGAGGTCCCGGGGTCGCCGACCTCGTCGCCCAGGTCGTCGGCGATACGGCAATAGGCGTAAACATTGAAAAAGTGCTGGCGCAGCCGGGCTGGCAGGAACCAACTCGCGACCGAAAAATTCTCATAGTGACTACGGGCCAGCCGGCGGCAGTATTGCTGTGCCTCAACTTGGGAAGGCGCCAGGTCAGGAATCGCATATTCGGCGGGAAGTCTGCTCCATCCCACCAAGCTGGCGGACGTGGATGCAGTTCGGGAATCGTTGCTGGCAATGGATGACATGAGTCAGTTTCGCCACCGGTGGCCGGTGCGACCAAAAAATGAGACCGCAAGCCACACCCTACGAAATTCCAGCGGCCTCAATGGCCAGGAATGATAGCCGTCTTGATATCGCCGTTGCGATTCAGCATGTGGCGGAGCACCTGCTGCAGCCGGGAAAGCGGCGCTTCTCCGGTGATGTAGTCGGTAGACCGAATCTTCTTCTCGGCTATCAGGGCGAAGGCCTTGCGTACCGTCTCAGGCGTGTGATGGAACGTGGCCTTCAAAGTCATTTCTGAATAGTGCAGCCGGTTGGTGTCCAGTTGGACTTTGGTACCGCTGGCGCAGCCGCCGAACAGGTTGACCGTGCCGCCCTTGCGCACCATGTCAATGGCCCACTCCCATGCCTCGGGCCGCCCCACGGCTTCGATCACCACATCGCTACCACGCTTTTCCGGGGAAATCATGCGCACCGCTTCGACCGCATCCTTTACCTTCGTGATCTGCACCACTTCGTGCGCGCCCATCCGCTTGGCAGCCGCCACCTGGGAATCGCGCTTCACCACGGAAATCACATTGCAACCGGTGGCCTTGGCCACTTGCACAAACATCAGCCCGATCGGCCCGCCGCCAATCACGGTTACGGTATCGCCAATCTCGACCTTGGTTTCGTGCAACCCGCGCAACACGCAAGCCAGTGGCTCCACCATCGCCGCTTCTTCGTAGGTCACGTCAGCCGGCACCGCCAGCATGTTAGTTTCAACGATTCGCTTCGGAATGCGAATGTATTCGGCATACGCCCCGTTGTTGAACAACAGGTCTTCGCAAAGATTTTCCTGGTGTTTGGAGCAGTAGAAGCACATCTGGCAGGGCGCCGAGTTCAGCGCCACCACCCGCATGCCCTTCTTGAAGCCGCGCACGCCGCTTCCCACTTCCTCGATCACGCCGGCCAATTCGTGCCCAAATAGCGCTGGCGGGACAATCATGCGCGCGTGGTAGCCACGCTGGTAGACTTTCAAGTCGGTTCCGCAGGTCAGCGCGACCTGCACTTTGACCAGTACTTCCCCGTCGCCTACGCGGGGAATCGGCACCTTTTCAATCTTAAGATCCTCTTTGCCATAGAGGACTGCTGCTGTCATCTTACCGTTCACGCTCGACTTCCTTCCCCCGAGCCGCCCGGCTGAATTACTATTTTCATCGAATCAGGTTGGGGATGGGCAGCCAGGTTCAGAGCTTCTACGCTGCGCGACAAAGGGAAGCGGTGACTGATCAACCCTTCCAGATCCATTTCACGGCTCATCACAAATCGCACTGAATCCTCTTGCAGCTCAACCGAAGCACTGTAAGACCCCAATAACGTTTTCTCATCGACGCAGACCGCGCCGGGGTCAAAAGTGGCGTCCCCGTGAACCGTCTGCGCGAACAGCAAAACCCGGCCTCCAGGACGGACGGTGTCCATCGCGGTCCGGATCAGACCATTGCCACCTACCGCCAGGATGGCCGCATCCGCGCCCCTCCCTTCGGTTAGCTCCCGCACCGCTTTTACGATATCGGTGCGCGAGGCATCAATGCTGTTCCCCAAGCCGTAACTTGTAGATATTGTAAGCCTCTCAGGATACAAATCGGAAGTTACTACCATGGAGCTTCCGGAATGGGTCTCGCGGTCAGACTCACTCACGGCGTTGCGAGCGCGTTCCCCCATTGCCCGCTTCGCCAATACACTCAATATGATACCGATTGGACCCTGACCTATTACCACAACTGTCTCGCCCGCCCGCAAGCCCAGCCTTTCGATTCCCTTCATGCAGGTATTGACCGGCTCCAAAAAGCACGCCTGCTCGAAGGAAACCTCCGCCGGAATCCGCACCGTACCCTGGCGTACAATCCAGTCCAGTACCCTGACATACTCCGCAAAGCCGCCGCCGGAGGGTTCGAATCCCGCGGTGCAGCCCACCTTTTTGTACGTTTCGCACTGGGCAAAAGTTTTGCGCCGGCAATAAAAACAAGTCCTGCAAGGAACGTGATGAAACACTACCACCCGGTCGCCCGGCTGAAACTGGCGCAAACCCTCGCCCACGGCCGCGACCACACCCGAAGTCTCGTGGCCAAAAATCCGCGGCACGGAATGTGAACCGGTGGCGATCTTCTTGAGATCGGTCCCGCAAATCCCGCAGGTGTGGACGCGG
>Ga0193719_10000637_pt1 | contig 13432 bp, 10 predicted proteins | sample U2a2metaG_FD_160103 | JGI IMG/M metagenome (GOLD analysis project Ga0193719, IMG submission 160103) | Soil microbial communities from a riparian zone of the East river system, Colorado, United States - U2a2 | ecosystem: Environmental > Terrestrial > Soil > Riparian zone | place: USA: East... | reverse complement strand
CGCCCTGCATACCCTGAGCTCCCGTCGGCCCGCTGACGCCGGTTGCACCGGTCGCTCCGGTCGCGCCGGTCACGCCCTGAATGCCCTGAATGCCTTGCGGGCCTGTCGCGCCCTGTACTCCGGTCGGACCCTGGGGACCCGTGTCGCCCTGCGCCCCAGTCGGACCGAGCGGACCGGTGGGACCGATAGATCCCGTCGGGCCCTGAACGCCCGTCGGTCCTTGCGCGCCGGTGGACCCCTGCGGGCCCGTTGAGCCCTGCGACCCGGTTACGCCTTGCGCACCAGTGGCACCCGTTGCGCCAGTTACGCCTTGCGCCCCGGTCGCGCCATCCGCTCCCGTCGGGCCAGTGGCGCCGTCAACACCATTGTTACCGGTCGCTCCCGTCGCTCCGATCGCGCCGGTCGGACCTTGTGCGCCCGTCGGTCCGACGGCACCGATCGCGCCCGTCGGGCCAGTGGCCCCATCGAGTCCGTTCGCTCCGGTCGCCCCGGTAGCACCGGTCGCACCATCGAGTCCGTTCGCGCCGGTCGGCCCGGTCGCGCCGTCAACACCATTGTTACCGGTCGCTCCAGTCGCGCCAGTCGGGCCCTGCGCACCGGTCGGTCCGATCGCACCGATGGGGCCCGTCGCGCCATCGAGACCGGCCGCACCAGTAGCCCCCGTAGCTCCCGTCGCGCCGGTCGGTCCAACTCCAGATGGACCCGTGGCGCCAGCAGGACCAGCAGCACCAGCAGGCCCCGTCGAGCCGGCAGCACCCTGAGCGCCGGCAGCCCCGGCCGCACCGGGGACACCGTCAGCGCCCACAGGTCCTGTCGCGCCCGCGGGCCCAACGCCCGCAGGACCTGGAACGCCAGGAGCGCCGGAGGGGCCCGGGTTGCCCGATGCGCCGTTCGCTCCCGTTGGGCCCGCCGGGCCTGGAGGGCCCTGCGCGCCCGGGTCGCCGCCCAGGCCGACCGGTCCAGCCGGGCCGAGATCACCCTGCGGACCGCGAGAGAACACGGTGAGGGGATTGAACGGAGTCGGCGACGGCGGTGTGGTACCGAGGATCGGCGCCGGGGCGGCCTTCGCGGCCGCGTCGCTCAGGATCACGACCGTCGTACCCGAGACAGTGACGCCACCCTTTGCCGTTCCGTTCTGGACCGGACGAGTCTCGGTCACCGCGGTCGATGTTCCGTCAGTGCTCACGAGCTCGGTCGCGATACGTACCTGCGCGACATCGTTCTTCGGCGCGACCACGGCGCTCATGCGACCGGCGTCCTCGCCGGGAATCGTCACAGCAACGGTGTTGTCGCCACGGGCAACTGTGGACCCTGGGATGTAGCGCACGACATCGTCGCCCTTCACGCCTGCCGCCTGGCCCGCGCTATTCACGATGAAGGCTTGCCCGGCGTCGCCGAACGTAAATGTGAGCATCGACTCCTTGATCGGTTGCGCGGCCGAAGGGCCGGCCTCGCTGACGGTGGTCTGCATTCCTGCGCTGACGAGAACCGGAGGGACCGCGGTGTTGAGCCCGAACGTGCGGACCGTCCCTTCGGTGGTGCGGACTGTGGTGTTGCCCTGTCCGTCAACGAGTACTTCGAACGCGGTTCCCTGAACCGTGTTCGCCGAGGTCGGTGTCGCGATTTCGAAGTGGCCGCCCTCGCCGATGCTGTGCGCGACGACGTTCCAGGTCCCGCCCATGAGCTGGCGAAGCACGAGATTGATGTCGCGGCCGTCCGCCACCGTGTGAAGCGTCTCGATGACCACCTCGGTGCTCGGCTCGAGCACGACAACGGAATGATCGAAGAATGTGAGTGCGGCGTGCGCTCCTGCGGCAGTCCGGATCGTGTCACCCTGCTGCACGAGATCGCTGGTCGATGCGACCGCATATCCGCCAGACCCGTGGCGCACGTCCACAGATCCCTGGAAGACCGTGAGGTTCGCTCGCGCCGCGACGATCGTCGATTGCGTCAGGACAACGCCGGTTCCCGTCGCGACGAGCAAGAGCGCCGCGGCGAGTGCGGCGGCGATCGCGAGCGCGCGACGCGAACGCCTCTTCGGAAGCGGCGGGACCGCGACGAGAGGAACGAGCGCGGGAGCGTGCGCGTGGTGGATTGCGTCGCGTACTTCCGTGAGCGTCGTGGTGACGACCTTGAGCTCGATGCCTCCGAGCATGTCCTTGGCTTCGTGCGCGGCCGCTACATCCAGCGGATCCGCCATCGCGAGGGTCGCGCTGGCACGTCCGAACTCGATCAGGCTGACGGCGCGGAGCTCGCAGAAGCGGCGCGGCAGCTGACGTACGACGGCCGCTTCGGGGGCAACGCGCAGGGAGGTCACCGGGTGGCCACTGACGCGAGCGAGCGCCGCCGCGAGCGTCTCCGGCGCCACGAGACCGGACCGCAGGATCGCGTTCGATAGGGTTTGTTTTCCCTCGCGCGACTTGTCGAGGTCCTGGATCTGCCGCGAGGTGAGGGCTTTCTCTGAGACGAGGAGCTCGGCGAGCTTGGCCTGCGCGCCCGTGGGCTGGCCGCTCGTCGCGTTCGGCGCGGCGATGCCGGCGGCGGCCCGAACGACCCGCATGATCTCCTGGGGAGGCTGGTCCTTCGAGATGTGCGCGGCCGCGCCCGTCGCGAGTGCGAGGTCGCGGATGCCCGGGTCCAGCGTCAGGAACACGACCTTGGTCGCGGGAAGGTTGTCGCGAAGCATCCGGGCGACCTCGAGGCCGGTCATCCCGGGCATCGAGTTGTCGAGCATGATCACATCGGGACGAAGCTCGAGTGCCTTGCGCGCGGCTTCGATACCGTCCGACGCCTCGCCCACGACCTTGAAGTCAGGATCGGGATCGATGAGCGAGCGGAGGCCCTCGCGTACCGCGAGGTGGTCGTCCGCGATGAGAATTCGTTTTGGCACGACTGAAAGAGTCGTTTCTCGGCCGTTACAAGGCATCCGACCCAAGGGGGAGGAACGGCGTAGTCCGGGTGTAGCGGAACGGGACAACGGTGTATCGTCCGGCCATCGGCCGACCAAGGGTCCTTCTGGTCGTCTCCCACCCGAGCGTCGGAGCAGGACTCGAGACGATCCTCCGCCTCGAACGACGCTACGAGGTGCGTCGCGCGGCGAAGCTCGGGCAAGCCGTGGACTGGGCGCGAAGCTGGCCGGCGGACGTTGCCCTGGTGGATGCCCTCCTGCTACGCGGCGGCAGCCGCGCAGACCTGGGTGTGCCCGCACTCGTTCTCGCCGCCGGCGAGGCCGAAGCCGCCGCAGCGGAGAAATACGTGGACAGGCCGGGCGGTTGGGTGGCGAAGGACGCGGCCTCGGCTGATCTCGTGAGCGCTGTAGAACGGTTGTTGACACGCCCGCCCGAAAGCGCGGCGGGCTCGCTGGCTCTGTTCGCGGTCGGTGCCCTCCTCGTCGTCCTGGTGGCGCTCCTCCTGTATCTCTTCTGGACCGCCGTCGCGTGATCGACCCCTAGAATCTTCGCGATGCCGATCCGCGTCCTTCTCGTCGATGACCACGAGCTCGTGCGACAGGGTGTCGCCTCGATGCTCGCCAAGGCCGAGGACCTCACCGTCGTCGGCGAGGCCAAGACCGGACGCGAGGCGATCGAGACCGCCCGCAAGGAGCTGCCCGACGTCGTCCTGATGGATGTGCGCATGCCGGATATGGACGGGCTCGAGGCAACCCGGCGCATCAAGGAAGAGCGCTCCCGGACCGCGGTGATCATGGTGACGATGCACGACAACCCCGCGTACTTGCGGGAGGCGGTCCGCGCGGGCGCCGCCGGGTACCTTTTGAAGGACGTCTCCAAGGATGACCTCATCGACGCGATCCGCCAGGTCGCGACCGGCGGCGCGTTCATCGAGTCGCAGATGCTCAAGGGGATGCTGTCCGAGATGAAGCCGGGGTCGACCACGCCGTCGGCGGCGCGGAATCTCACCAAACGCGAGCGCGAGATCCTCGCTCTCGTCGCCGAAGGCCTGAGCAACCGCGAGATCGCGGACAAGCTCGTCCTTTCGCCGGAGACCGTGAAGAGCCACGTCGCGGCGATCCTCGAGAAGCTGAACGTCTCGGACCGCACGCAGGCCGCGATCTACGCGGTCCGAAACGGCCTCGTCGAGTCGTCGACCGCGAGCTGACCCCCTCTACCCTGCTCCGCTCTCTCGAGCGCGCGACGGTGCGCATCGGAAATGCCGCGAGCGCCGACGAACTCTTCGATCTCGTCCTCGAGGCGGCCCACGAGGCCGTGGAGTACGAGTCCGCATCCCTCATGACGGTCGACGCCGCGGGCGACGCACTCATCATTCGCGCGGCTCGCCCAGGTCGGCTGGTCGGAACGCGCGTGCCGGTCGGGCCGTCGATCTCGTGGCAGGCACTGGAACGCCGCGAGCCGCTCATCATCGAAGGCCCCGCCTCGAAGGAGCTCGGCACCACCTATACAAAGGATGTCCCGTTCGCGATCTGCATCCCTCTGCTCGTCGCGGCCAAAACGCAGGGCGTGCTGAACGTGAACCGCCAGGACCACCCGGGCAACGACGCGATCGCGTTTCTTCGCATCCTCGGCGACCAGGCCGCCTTCGCGATCGAGCGGATGGAGCTCTACAGCGATCTGCAGCATTTCACCGGACAGCTCCTCTCCCAAGAAGAAGAACATCGGCGTCGCCTTGCGCGCGATCTGCACGACGGGCTCGCGCCGATCCTCGTGTCGGCCCACGCGCAGCTGCAGAGCGCCAGCGTCGACAACGTCCAGGTCAGCAAGGCCACCGAGCTCTTGCGGCGCGCCATCCGCGAGACACGCGAGATCCTCGGCACCGTGCGCCCGGCAACCCTCGACGACCTCGGGCTCGTGGCGGCAATCTCGGCGGCCGCACGCGAAATGGCCGGCGAAGCGGGTTGGACGCTCGAGGAGGCGCTCGACGATCCGGGCCCGCTCTCACGCGAGGCCGAGTCGACGCTCTATCGCGTTGCGGTCGAAGCCCTTAACAACGTGAAAAAGCACGCGGCCGCGCATGAAGTTCGCTTGGCCCTTTTGAAGAATGAGGACACCCTGGAGATCGACGTGGGTGACGATGGCCATGGCTTTGAAACAGAACAATGGGGAGAGGCCGGCGTGCGGCCGGGACACTTCGGGCTCCTCGGAATGCGCGAGCGCGTCGCCTTCCTGGGCGGACTTTGCAAGGTGCAGAGCAAACCCGGGGAGGGGACGACGGTGAGGATCGTCGTCCCCCGCGAACGCCTGCGTTGAGCGACGCGTGAGGCGCAGCGGGTGGCACGGCGCAGCGGGTCTCTCGCGAAGCGCGGGTGCCCCGGGGACCCGCCCGCAGCGAACGACAGTGAGCTGCAAGGCGGGGAGGGTGCGCTGAGGGAGAGACCCGCGTAGCCGGGACAGGACCCGCTGCGCTACCGCAGCGCGAACGAAGGGTTAGTCCGCGGGTGGCAGTGCTTCCTCTAAGAGCATCACTGGAATTCCATCCTTCACCGGAAAGCGCTTGCGACATTCAGTGCAGACCAGGAAGTCGCCCTGCTCACGCACCGGAGCGTGATGTGTGTCGGGGCACGCCAGGAGCTCGAGCAGTCCCGGGTCGATCGGCACGCAGGCATTGTGCGACTCAGAGCGAGGACGAGGTCGGATGTGCTCCGGACGGCGCGGGCACGGACATCGGCGACCCGGCAAAGGCGGCCGCGTGCTCCGGGCGTTCGGTGGCCGTGCCCACGATGAGCTCGTCGTCGCCGGCCATCGCGAGAATCGGTACCGAGCCGAAGTAGTTCTGGAGTGAACGCCACGCGAGATAGAGGGGAACGAACGGAAAAACGACCGCGCCAATAGGCAGGCGGCGCCAGAAGCGCCAGAGAACGACCAGGAGCATCACCAGCGAAACGGCCGACAACCCTCCGTAAATGGCGCGCGGCAGGAGCGGGAAGGGACCGTCGAGCCCGAGCCGCACGAAGCCAACGCCGTACGGCGCGAACGCCCCAAGCATCGGTTGAGCGACGCTGTCGAGGAACGCAACGGGGTCGGCGATCATGAATGGAAGGTTGGGGGCGAGCGCCGCGACGGCGACGATCGCAGCACGGCGAGCGGCCTCGGCGCGGCCGTTCCGCTTCCAGATAGCCAGCAGATAGAAGGGCACCGCGAACCAGGCCGGCTGGCGCGACGCGGCGGCGAGCCCCACCGCGATCGGCGAAAGCCATCGCGACTCGACGAAGATCCAGGCGACAGTGAGCAGCGCCCACCAGGTGGGATCGACTCCGGCCAGGATGTTCTGGCGCATGATCACGGTGTTGCCGACGACACCCGCCGACACGAGTGGACGCCACGGGATGTGGACCTTGCGGAGCAGGATGAGGACGAGGGCGATGATCTCGACGAGATAGATCCAGCGGATGTCGGTCGCGCCGAGCGCGATGAACGGCGTTACCAGGAGGAAGTTCATCGCAGGGTAATTGAGCGAGCGGACGACGGTTCCATCTTCGTAGTGCGTCACCAGCTCGGGGTTTATCCCGAACTGGGCGAGGGCGGCGGGCAGGTCGAACGTGGTGTAGGGATCGTGGCCGGCGAGGAGCTCCTGGGCGGCGACGTGAGGCACCGTCACGGCGTCCACGTGGTAGCCCTTGCCGAGGAGGAGCGCCATCGCCGCGAGCACAAACGTGGCGAGCGCGAGACCTGTAGCGATCGCGTCCCGTGTCGATGGCCGCAGCCGAACGACTGCGAGGAGCGGGAGCACCCCGACGACGACCAGGGCCATCACATCGTCCGGTGCGATAACGAGCGACTCGACGGCGAGGTGCCGCTCGACGACCGTCGCCACGGTCGCGACCGCGAGAACGCCAAGGCCGATGCGGCGAAGCCGCTCCTCGGGATCGCGCGAGCTCCGATCGAGGAGCGCGGCTACCAGGTTGATGAGCGAGAGGACGGAGGCGAACGCGAGAATCGGCGGGAATTGTCCCGCGAGCGGGTCGGGGCCAAAGAACCGGATCGCCGGCGTCCAAAGCGCAAAGGCGGCGACCGTCAACGGCCGGAACGTCAGAGGGGTCGCCAGATAGCCGAGGAGCGCGACGAGCAGATAGATGCCGACCGCGACCGCGTTTCCGTTCAGCGTCATGATCGCCGTGACGTACGTGATCGCCGCGAACGCGAACCCGAGCACGGGCGCCCATCGCGGCGGATGACGCGGCGTCGCGATCAGGATCAGCGAGAGATAAAACGCATAAGCCACCGCGAACATGACATCGGCACCGCTTTCCTCCTGCACGTGCCGGATGCTGGCAGCGGAGACAATGCCCGTCGCCGTCAGCGCGAGCGCGGCGCGGAGAAGCGTGCTGGAAGGGGGCATGCGACCACGGAGGGTAGCGGCGCGACGTGTCAGCGAGGCGTCAGGGCGACCTTGGTCTGACCGCTTCTCTCAACGAAGAAGGTGACGACCGCGACGGCTTGCGTCGCGAGCGCGACGGTGAGGACGATGCGCGCGACCGACACGGCGTCGCTGGCCGCGGTGAGTAGGAGCGCGATCTCGACGACGACTGCGAGGGCGAGGATTAAACCGACGCGCATCTCGCCCCTCCCCACGAAATAGCTGATCCAGAGATTGAGGAGGGCGTTGGACAGCGCGGCGATACCGTAAATGGGTGCCACGGCGACGGTCGCGGGGTACTGGCTGCCGACGACGAGATTCACGAAGAACGCCGGGGCGACGACGTACGCGAGCGCAGCGGCCCCGCTCGTCGCGAGGACGAGCCCGAGCGCAAGAAAGAGTGGACGCTCCGTTGGCTCCCCTCGCGCGTGAGCGCGTGCGGTCCGCTCGAGAAGCAGGAAGCCCAGCGCGATCGGCGCGAAGAGCACGATCTTGCCGAGGGTCACTGCCCCCGCATAGGTGCCTGCTTCGGCGGGAGTGAGGACCGCGGGTGCGAGCACCGCGTCGATATTCGTGAGCGCGGCGTACGCGAGCAGCACCACCGCCGCGAAGGCAAAGAACCTCGTCTCTTCACCGCCGAGCTCGACGAGAGCGGTCGCCCGCCGCGCGGCGCGCAGGAGCGGGGCCAGCGGCAACGCCGCCACGAGCATGCTCACCGCGATCGCGGCGGCCGCGCCAGCGAATGCTCCGTTCACGCCGAAACCGAGAAGAACGAACGCGATGCCGAGCACAAGGCGGGAGCCCGCCTGCACGATGAGCACGCTCCCCATCCATCCGAAGCGCGCGAGCCCCTGGAGGAGCCCAAGCGCGAAGGTCAACATTCCCGCGAAGAACAGGCTCACGCCAAGGAACGCCACGGCTATCGCCGGCAGCGCAAGCCCGGCCGAGATCGGTCCGGCGAGCGCGACGATGAGGAGTGCAAGGATCGCCATCGCGATCGCAACGCGTACGGACCACCGTCGGACGAACTGATGAAGCGCGCCCTCGTCGTCGCGAGCGCGGTACTGCGCCGCGAGCTTCGCCGTCGCCGATTGGATGACCTGGCTCGCGATCGACTCGAGGATCAGCACGCCGAAGAGCGCAATGAGGATCGCGTACTGCTCCGCGGTGAGCAGCCGGGCCATCACGAGCTGATAACCGAATCCGAGCACGTTGGCGATCGTCGTGGCGGCGAGAAGCCAGAGCGCGCCGGAGTTCGCGCGGGCTCTGGCGATCACCGCCGCGAGTATGACGAGGCGATGCCCTTTGGCCAGGTCACGTCGGTCGCACCCGCGAAGGTGGCGAGATCCTCGACCGCGGCCTCGATGGATCGGCGGGTCGACCGGTCCCGCGGCGCGTCGCGTTCGAGCCGGAATGTCATCACTTCGAGTCGGCCGCGCTCGCGGTCGACCTTCGGGTCGACGGTGCCGATGAGCTCTTCGTCGTGCAGGATGGGCATCGCCCAGAAGCCACGAACGCGCAGATGCTTCGGGACGTAGATCTCCATCCGGTAGCGCATCCCGAACAGGAGCTCGGTGCGAGGACGGTTGATGATCAGGCTGTCGAACGGAGAGAGCAGCGTCGTCCGATCGGATGACGCCTTGCGCTGCCGCAGGGCGGACGTGAGCGCGAAATAGGGTCCGCGAAGTCCCTCGACGGTGAGGCGCGTCGCGATCCCCTCGCGCTCCAGAGCCGCCAGCGCCTCCTCGTTCACGTGCCGGTTGAGTGCGTAGTAGAGCTGGAGATCCCGGAGGGTCGCGACCCCGAGGGCGCCGAGCGCGCGTTCGGTCGCGCCGCGGGAGGCGGCCTTTGCTGTCATGGGTCGCACTCTGGGCAGCCAGCTCTTCGTGAGGGTCCACATCTTCTTGCCCCCGACCCGGCCGCCTACTGACACCTCACCGAGGCGCAACAGGAACATCAGCATCTGCGAGACGTTGCGCTCGGCGGTCCACCCGGAGCTCGTCCACGAATCGACCGCGCGGTCCTCGAAAGCGGTGAGGGGCAGCGATCCGTGCTTCCGAAGGCGCGCGATCACGTCGCGACGCAGTAGCTCGTTCTTCTTCATCCAGGTGTGCATCCGCCCTGATCGTGACGCCGGATCGAAGCCCCGCCGGACCTTGCGCGTGTGAACCTCGTGAAGCGGCCGATCCGAGGTCGGCAGGATGAACGAGATCGTCTCGTAGAGCGCCTTGTCCTTCCACATGAGCTGGTCGAAGTCCGCACGGTCGAACGTGCCGTGACGCGACCACAGGACGAGCAGGTGGTTGCGCGCGACGACGTTCGTCGGATCGAGCTGGAGGTACCCCAGGTGCTTGACCGTTTGCAGGATGGAGCGGGGACTCGGTCGCGGCGAACGGTCGAGCAGCTGGGCGCGGACGGCGAGGTGGCGCGCCTCGGTCAGTGTGACGGCGCGATCACGCGTGGCGCCTATGCGACGGGAACCTGCGGGTGCTTCTCCGGTGCGCGCTCGAGGAAGTTCACGATGAGCTCCTCGGATTCGGGTGACTCATACGACTCGATGAGCCCGGCGTCGGACAATCTCGCGATCTCGGGATCGATCGGCAGCTTCGCGATGAGCGGCGCGTTCGACGCGATGACGAGCTTGAGGCCCTGCGATGGACCGAAGACCTCGATCGTGGACCCATCGGGGACGCGCACATACGACATGTTCTCGACGATCCCGAGGATGTCGCCGCCGAGCTGCTTGACCAGCTTCACCGCTTTCGTGACGACCATCGCGGCGAGCGCCTGCGGTGTGGTGACGAGAACGACGCCGTCCACCGGCAGCGCCTGCATCACTGTGAGCGGCGCGTCGCTCGTTCCCGGCGGAAGGTCGACGATGAGGTAGTCGAGCTCGCCCCAGTTCACGTCGCTGAAGAACTGGCGGATCGCGCCCGATACCATCGGGCCGCGCCAGATCACGGCCTCGCCCTCCTCGGGCAGCAGCAGGTTCATCGACATGATCGGGATGCCACCGCGCGATTTCGGCGGATTGAGGGTCTTGCCGTCGGAAGAGACCGGCTTTTCACGCACGCCGAACATGCGTGGGATCGAGGGGCCTGTGATGTCGCCGTCGAGGATGCCGACGCGAAAGCCGCGGCGCTTGAGTCCGACCGCGAGCAGACCGGCGACGAGCGACTTCCCCACCCCGCCCTTGCCGGACATGACCGCGATGACGTGCTTGATGCCCTTCTGCTCGGCCATGCCCCGCATCTTCATGCCTGGCGCTCCCGCCGTGGCGTTCGCCGCGGGCAGGTTGTCCGGAAGCTTGCCGCTGTCGGCGTAGCTGTTGAGATCACGCATCAGATCTTCGACGTTGACGCGCCCGCCGCCGTGGCCCGTCGCCCCCGCCATGATCGTCTCGCTCTTCGAGATCGAGCAGGACGCGCACGAGAGCCCGTAACGCGCGAAGATCCGCGCCGCGTCGGGCCAGCGCTCGACGACGCTGGAGATGGTCATGTCATGGCTGATCTGCGCCAAGGGAGCCTCCATGGGCCGCGAGGACTACGCAGATGAATTGTACCGTTCATTCCGTGCATCACCGGGGTGGGCAGCGCACGCGTCTTCTCATCGCACTCGCGCTCGCGGTCGTTGTCTTCGCGGTCGAAGCGACCGCGTCGATCTTCGCGAACAGCCTGGCGCTTCTCGCCGAGGCCTTTCACGTGCTCATCGATGTCGTCGCGCTCGGCATCGCGTTCGTCGCGGTGTGGCTCGGGACGCGCCCGGTCACGGACCGCCGGACCTTCGGGCTGCTCCGCCTCGAAATCCTGGCGACCGTGCTCAACACGGTGCTCCTTCTCGTCGTCGCGGCCGTGGTCCTCGTCGAGGGCGTACGGCGGTTCAGCGAGCCCTCGCAGGTGCAAAGCGGCCTCGTTCTCACCGTCGCCGTCGTGGGCCTGCTCAGCAACGGCGTCTCCATCTTTCTGCTGCGCGACCCGCACGCGTCGCTTGCCGTGCGCGCCGCCTACCTGGACGTGCTCGCGGACGTCGCGGCGTCCGTCGCCGTGATCATCTCCGCGCTCGCGAACATCGTCGCCGGCCGTCCGCTCGCCGACACGTTCGCGGCTTTCCTCATCGTCGCGTTGATCGTGCCGCGATCGTTCAGCCTGCTCCGAGAGGCGATCGACATTCTCCTCGAGGCCACGCCGCGGAACGTGAACGTCGACACCTTGCGCGAGCACGTCCTTTCGTGCAGTGGCGTGCTCGACATCCATGACCTTCACGTCTGGACGATCACGAGCGGCGTGAACGTCATCTCCGCGCACGTCGTAGTTCACACCGGCGCCGATCCAGGCGTCGTCCTCGACGATCTCGAGACCTGCCTGCGCGGGGACTTCGACATCGAGCACTCGACCTTCCAGCTCGAGACCGAGGATCGCAAACGTCTCGAGAGCGGTACCCATCCGTGAATCCAGCCGGCGACATCGATGCCCTCCTCGATGGATGGCGCCTTCCGCGCCCACGTACCGTCGCAACGGCCGTGCAGGGCTACCAGAACACGACCCTTTTCGTGAGCTGCGCCTCCGGCGATTACGTGCTCAAGATGTATTCGAACGTCGCCGAGCTTGGGCACCGGCGGTTCGAGCACGAGCTCCTGGCACGGCTCGCTCTCGTCGAGCTGCCCTTCGCCGTCCCGCGACCCGTCCCTGACGCCGAGGGAGACACGCTCCGTTCACTGGACGGCCGACCGGCGGCCCTCTTCACGCGTATCGAAGGCGAGGCTGTGCCGAAGGACGGCGGCGCGTATGTCATCCCGGCTGCCGCGGCGCTCGCGCGGCTCGACACCGTCATGGCCGAGCTCGACCAGTTTGGCCATCGGCCGCCGAGGTTCGAGGGCGACCTCGGACGTGTCCATCCACTGGTAGATGACATCGACGGGGCGGTCGAGGACTCGGGCCTCGACGCGTCGCAGACAACGCTGCTTCACCGCGCACTGGATCACGCGAGCGAGCTCTCGGCACCCATGTATGCCTCGCTGCCGCGGCAAGTCACTCACGGGGACTTCGCGTTTGGCAACACCCTCGTGAAGGATGGAGTCGTCACCGGGCTCGTGGACTTCGAACACGCCGGGATCGACGTTCGCGCGATGGACCTCGCGGCGGCCTTGTACCGCTTCCCGGCGCACGAGGACTCGCTCGGCGAGTGCGAGCGCTTCGGCCGCGCGTATTGCGCGGTATTGCTGCTGGACGTCACCGAGATAGCCGCGCTGCCGGCGCTCCTGCTTGTGCGCTCAGGAGTCTTCGTCGCGCATTGGGTCGGCCGGTATCGCGCGGGGCTCGCCACGATCGACGAAGTCCGACCGCGTGCGGCCCGCGCGCTCTTCACGGCGGGATGGGTCGAGGAGCACGGCGCCGAGCTCGTGCGCCGCGCGATCGGCTGGATCGGCGAGCGCGTCTAGCGGCGTTTGCCGCGGCACCTCGCGCAGAGACCGTAGAAATCCAGGGCCGCGTGATCGACGGCGAAGTCGTGGCGCCTGCCGACCGCGGTGAGCATGGGCGCGACCACATCCTCGGCGATGTCATCGACACGCTGGCAGCTCGTGCAAACAAGATGGTGGTGATGCTCGGCGTCGCAGGCGATATACGCGGAGACATGCCCATCGCGCTCGAAACGACTGGCCATCCGGTCCTCGACCTGCTGCTCCAGTGCGCGATACACGGTCGCCCGGCCGATCGTCGGGTGCGTTTCGCGGATCCGCTCGTAAAGCTCTTGCGCGGAGAGCGCCCGCTTCGCGGCGGCGAGGGCCTCCGCAACGACGACCCGCTGGGCCGTGCGCCGCCGGCCGCCCGCGGCAAGGCGCGTGTCGATCGATGCGGTGGTCACAGACTGAGGATAGAGGCCGAACGCTGTATTTGACACTGAGTCTCATCTCCCGTAAGTTGAGATCCATTCTCAGTTAGCGGAGGCCACCGTGTTGAGACGCGCGCTGGTCGCACTTGCCATCCTTCTGATCGGCGCGTGCGGCCCGGTCTCCACGCCTTCGTCCAGCGGAGACGCGCCAATCGCGGTCCTAGGAGCCGAGAACTTCTATGCCGACCTCCTCGCCCAGATCGGAGGGTCGCGA
>Ga0193719_10000633_pt1 | contig 13461 bp, 13 predicted proteins | sample U2a2metaG_FD_160103 | JGI IMG/M metagenome (GOLD analysis project Ga0193719, IMG submission 160103) | Soil microbial communities from a riparian zone of the East river system, Colorado, United States - U2a2 | ecosystem: Environmental > Terrestrial > Soil > Riparian zone | place: USA: East... | reverse complement strand
TTTGGGCAAAAAAGAAGACCTCGAAAGTGATGTATCTCTCGAGTGAGCTCTTCATCAACGAATTTATCGACGCGATTCAACACAATACTCTGGTCAAATTCCGCAAGCGTTACCGCCAGGCAGATCTGCTCCTGATTGATGATATTCAATTTCTCGCCGGGAAAGAACGATCGCAGGAGGAATTTTTTCATACCTTCAATACCCTCTTCGACGGTCACAAACAGATTGTGCTCTCGAGCGATCGCCCGGCCTCGGAGATCGCCAATCTCGAACACCGTTTGGTTTCGCGTTTCGAGTGGGGCCTGACCGCGGAATTACAGCCGCCCGACATTGAGACGCGTCTTGCCATTCTGCGGAAGAAAGCGCGCGCCTTGCAGATCAAATTGCACGATGACGTTTACCAATTCCTCGCGACGCGTATTCGCAGCAACGTGCGCCGGCTCGAAGGCGCGCTGATGCGGGTGGCCTCTTTTGCCTCGCTCAGCGGCAAAGAGCTCACCCAGGAAACGATCGAGCATTTGTTGAAAGACATTTTGATGGAGGAGCGGCGGCAGACGGTCACGATCGAGCAAATCCAGCGCAAGGTGGCGGAACACTTCGACGTGCGTTTAGCGGACATGACGAGCAAGCGCCGGCCGGCCAGTATCGCTTTTCCCCGCCAGGTGGCGATGTATCTGGCGCGGGAATTAACCAAGGCATCGCTCAATGAAATTGGCGACGCGTTCGGCGGCCGCGATCACGGCACGGTGCTGCACGCTTGCAAGCTGGTGAAGAAGCGGATGAAAGAGCAGGATAACATTCGCCAGACCATCTCTTTCATTGACAGCGCGCTCCAGCGCTGATTGAGAAAGAGAATGCGGTTGCCCGATCAAATCCGAAGCCTTACATCTTAGGCTTTCCGAATGAAATTCAGCGCGACAAAAGAGAAATTACTCGAAGGATTGCAACAGGTGCAGAACGTCGTCAGCACCCGGACCACGCTGCCGATTCTTTCCAACGTTTTGTTGCAGGCCAAGGAGGGAGCAGTGCATCTCACCACCACCGACCTCGATGTCGGGGTCCGCGGAAGTTTTGAAGCCAATGTCGACAAGGTTGGCGCAACCACTCTGCCAGCGCGCCGGTTGTTCACCATCATTCGGGAATTGCCCTCCAGCGAAATCGCCGTCGAAGTTGATGGGAAGAACGCCGCTTCGATTCGCAGCGGACAAAGCTTTTTCAAAATCCTCGGTCTGCCGGAAGAAGAATTCCCGCCGTTGCCAAAGTTTGAGAACGCAAAAGTGGTGACAATGCGGCAGAAGGATTTGCACGATGGTCTGCGCAAAACCGCCTACGCCATCTCGACGGATGAGACACGCTATGTGCTGAACGGCGTTCTCTTCAGCTTTAAGGAAAATAAACTCACTCTCGTGGCTACGGACGGGCGTCGACTCGCCATGCTCGATATCGAACTGGAATTTCCCCGCAGTCACGAAGCCGACATCATTGTTCCGACGAAGGCGGTAACGGAACTGCAACGTCTGCTCAAGGACGACGGAGAGGTGAAGATCAGCGTGGGTAGCGGGCAGATCGCGTTCGATCTCAACAACACTTTGCTGGTCTCAAAGTTAATCGAAGGCAACTATCCAAATTACAAGCAGGTGATTCCGTCGGAAGCCAAGGAGCGCGTCACGCTCGAGCGCGAAACTTTTCTCAATTCGCTCCGGCGGGTATCGCTGCTGGCGAGCGACAAATCGAATTCGATCAAACTTAGTTTCAGCAAGAACAACATCGAGATCACCGCCAATACTCCCGAAGTAGGCGAAGCCAGAGAATCCCTCCCGGTCGCTTACAAAGGGCGCGATTTTTCCATCGCCTTCAATCCGGAATTCTTGATGGCGCCATTGCGCAACCTGACCGAAGACGAAGTGTTCTTCGATCTTATCGACGAGATGAGTCCGGGGGTTTTGAAAATTCAAACGCCGTTTCTCTACGTGCTGATGCCGATGCGCGTCAGTTCTTGATCCGCCCCGGGGCGCAACCCCTGCGGCGCCGTGCGTGACTTCTGTAGCGGCGGTCTATGACCGCCGAACTGGCCAGAAGCCTATCTTCCTCAGAATAAGTCTGAAACCTCTCGCACCCTGATGTCTTCCTGGAAATATGACAGTACTCCTAGCGCTACTTTGTCATGTCGAGCGGAGCCGAGACATCTCTAACTAGTTGTAGAAGAGGCAAAGTTAGAGATTCCTCGACTTTGCTCGGAATGACAAACAATTTGCCTGAGCGGGGCACCGACAGCTTTTCGGTAACTTGCTTCCTCACAGGCCGATCATTTTACTTACCGTAGCGACATCGAGCTGCGTCAGATCGCCGTTTGGCGCGAGTAACACCCTCGCGTTCGTATTTTGTGGCGCCCAAACCTTGGGATCGGTCGGACCAAATAAGAGAAAGCAACGCGCTCCGGCAGCGGCAGCGAGATGAGAAATTCCGGAATCGTGCCCGATAAAAGTCGATTGTTCGAGCAAGGCCGCCAGTTGCGGCAAAGGCAGCCCATGGGCAAAGCGGACTTGCGGTTCATCCTTAAACAACGCTCGCAACCGCGTCATCTCTTTCTCGTCCGCTTCGCCGGAGACGAAGATAATCGTGCGAAACAAGACCTTCGCGCTTAACAAAGTCTTTGCCAATTCGATCCAGTTTTCGATCGGCCAATTCTTTCTTTCGCTTCCGCTGCCGGGATGAAGCGCGAGCATCGGCGCTTCGCAACTCTGAAGAAATTGACGCGCAAATGCTCGATCTTCATCTGATGGAAAAATTTTTGCGGCTAGATCGCTGACATTAATTCCTAACTCTTGCAGCGGCCGGGCGAGTTGCCGTGCCGCATGCGTGCCCGGGATGATCCGGGCGGGACCGCGCAGAATTCTTTTTGCGCCACATCGCCGCAAATTGTTTTCGAAAATCTGATCCGGATCGTAGAGATAGCTGAGAATCAGATCGAAGCCGCCGAAATAATCGCGCAAATCGAGCGGAAGCTCCGCATCTCGGGCGAAGAAGCGGGAGAGCGCAGCGTATTCAATCGATCGGACGGCATCGGCGTAAAATCGTTTATCCGCCATGATCGCAATATGCGGGTAACCAAGGATCTCGATTCGCGACTGTGGATGGGCAGCGCGGAATGCTTTCAACGCCGGCAAGGTCAGAATGAAATCGCCAAGGGCCCCGCCGCGAGTGACGAGGAATCGTTTAATAACAGAGGAATGCGAGAGCGATTAAAGTCGCGCCATAGGCAAAACCGAACGCGGTTACGCCACGCCAGCGCCCAGTTGTTTTGCTGAACCAGCCGATTTGATCGCGCAATTTGTAAGGCACCATTACCCAAGTCAGACCCAGCACCACCAGGAGATAGGCAAGCACCGTCAGGACAAGCCGGCTCGATTCGTAGCGAAAGAAAGCGGCATCGAGCAGCGGCTCCGCCATCAGCAGCGCCAGAATGCCCAGGGCGCGGACGGCGAGAAATTCGTCGACGAAACGCAAGGTCAGGAAAAATCCAATCGGCAATATGATTAAGAATGGGCGGCGGAAGGCAGAGAATTCGCCCATCTCCATGGTCGAGACGAGCCAGAAGCTCCAAACCAAATCAATCGACAGCAGAACGATACCGGCGCCACGGGATCGCGGAAATGCGGCCAGGATATCGCGTGCGGAACTTTCCATGGCGAATCCGAAAGCGCCGAGAAGGCAAAGGATTACACCGGCGAAGAGCGCGGCTATTTGCAGCGAGAAATGATAAATCATCGCATCAATCACTCGGTTGTCCGTAAAGGCTGAAACCGTTGGCGCGTTCGATAGCGACATCAAAAATTTTGCCGATACGATTTTCTTCCGCCTCGAAAACGACGACCTTATTAGTTCTGGTGCGACCCGCCAAACGGGCGGGATTCGTCTTGCTTGGGCCTTCACACAAAACTTCGACATGGGTGCCGACCAGTCTTTCGTTCGCGCACCGGGCGGAAGCGTTGATAATTCCCAGCAGGTCTTGGTTGCGCGCCTCTTTTACGGACTCGTCCATCTGATCGAGCATGGTGGCGGCGGGTGTCTCGCGTCGCGGCGAATACCGAAAGATGAAACCGTTGTCGAATTGCAGCTGTTCAACCAGATCGCGGGTTGCTTTGTAATCGGAATCGGTCTCGCCAGGAAAACCGACGATGATATCGGTAGTTATCGCGATGCCCGGTCTGGCTGCGCGAATTTTCCCGACCAGCTGCGCATATTTCTCCGCGGTGTAAGTACGGTGCATCGCTTTGAGAATTCGATTTGAGCCCGATTGCAGTGGCAGATGCACATGCTCTGCGAGTTTTGGAAGCCGCGAGATTGCGTCGATCAGATCATCGCGAAAGCCGATTGGGTGCGGTGAGGTAAACCGCAAACGCTCAAGACCGTCGATTGCACTAACCGTTTCGAGCAATTGCACGAAGGGGCTCTTCCGGGTAGCGCGCACATCCTGTGCGCTTGGCTCCGCATTCTGCGGAGCTTCCCGGGATGTATCGGACAAAATGTCCGATATTGCGCGCGGAACGCGCGCGCTACCCACAGCGGGAAATTCGTGGCGGCCATACAAATTCACGATTTGGCCGAGCAGGGTTACTTCTTTCACTCCTTGGGCGACGAGCGCACGAACTTCGGAGACGATTTCAGGAATGGTGCGGCTGCGCTCGGCACCGCGCGTGCGCGGCACGATGCAAAAGGTGCAATGCATGTTGCATCCTTGCATGATCGAGACGAACGCCGTCGCTTGTTTCGGAGCGAGGGATTGATCACGAATGGTCGATTGCGAACCGACTTCTTCTTCCACATCGACAATGGAAAAACGCAGATCGTCCATTCGATTCAGGCTACGCTCAACGACCGCGGCTAGAGTAGCGCGTTTTCGCGCTACCAGGTCATCGACGTAATCGCCCACGCGATGAAATTTTTGGGTGCCAACCACAAGATCGAGATGCGGGATTTCTTTCAACAGCTCCGCCCCCCGCGCCTGCGCCATGCAGCCGAGAAACCCAAAAACGGTTTCCGGCCGGCTCTTCGCCAGGCGGCCGAGCATTCCCATCTTGCCAAGCGCCTTTTGCTCGGCCATGTCGCGCACGCTGCAGGTATTGAGCAGAACAACATCGGCCTCCGTCTCGCAACTGACCCGTTCGTAGCCGCGGGCAATGAGCGAATGCGCGACCTGCTCGGAGTCGCGCTCGTTCATTTGGCAGCCGTAGGTCTTGATGAAGAATTTCGGCACGGCTCGCGAACGATACACAGGGGCAGCGGAAGCGCTACGCCATTAGGGCGGGGTGGGGAACCGTCCAGGAAATGGGTTCGCTTTCAAACGACGGCGCACTTCTTCGTTGGTCCCTGGGTCGGAGCCCACTTCGTTGAACAGGGCAATGCCGATGACCCCGACGTTGCGAGTGTTGTGATATTTCTCGGCGGCGTAAGATTCGCGTACCGATCCGAAGCGAAAGGCCGCCGCCGCTTCCGTGCTTTGCCGAAATCCTTCCACCACCAACTTTTGATGTGGATTAAGAATGTAACCGCGTTTGCCAAACGAAGCGGGTCGACCAGCGATGACATCGAGTCCGTCGACCGACAGCACAATCTCAAGACGAAGGTCGCTACGGTTCCGCACAACAATGGAATAACGGCGACCTTCTTCGCCAACGACGAACCAGCGATCGCCAACAATCAACAGCCTGGGGCGGGGTGGGCGTTATCTCGCACGCCGCGAGAATCAGCAGGGCCGTCACCGCCAAAAGCGGACCCCAATTTTTCATGCCGTCGTTTCTATCGGAAGGATCCGGGCATGACAATTAGCTTCCCATTCTTGCCACGCTTCCGCTTCAATATCTTCGCGCATGAATGAGCCGGCCATCGGAATTATCGGCGGCAGCGGTCTCTATCATATCGAAGGTTTTTCCAACCTGGCCGAACACCAAATTGAGACGCCTTTCGGCGCGCCCTCCGATTCGATCGTCGGCGGAACAATGTTCGGCCGCAGCGTTTACTTTTTGCCGCGACACGGACGCGGACACCGGATTTTGCCGCACGAATTGAATCATCGGGCGAATATTTATGCGCTTCGTTCCCTCAACGTCCGCTGGATCATTTGCGTGACGGCGGTCGGAAGTTTGCAGGAAAAATACGCGCCGCGCGACATTCTGCTGCCATCGCAGTTTTTTGATCGGACGAGTCAGCGCGCTTGCCATACCTTTTTCGGCGAGGGCATCGCCGCCCACGTTTCCTTCGCCGACCCAATTTCGCCTACGCTCCGTGAGTTGTTGGCGAAAGCGGCGCGAGAGAGCGGTGCCTCCGTTCATAACGGCGGCATTTACGTGAACATGGATGGCCCGGCGTTTTCCACTCGGGCGGAATCGGAATTCAATCGCCGCAACGGCTTCGATGTGATCGGGATGACTAACTTGCCGGAGGCGAAGTTGGCACGCGAAGCCGAGATCGCGTTGGCGACGATGGCAATGATCACGGATTACGATTGCTGGAAGATGGAAGAAGAAGCTGTCTCGGTGCAAACCGTCATTGGCCATTTGCTCGCCAACGCCGAAACGGCAAAGAAGGCTTTGGAACGCGTAGTCCCGGAAATTCCGCGCGACGCGAACTGGCCGGAGCATCACGCTCTCGAGACCGCAATCATCACCGACCGAAAGCTGTGGCCGGCAGCAACGATCAAGAAGCTCGGCCCGATCATTGAGCGCTTCTTATAAGAGAAGGAAGAGAAGGGTCGCGCTTGCTTGCGGCTCCACAGAGCGTCGCCCTACCGATGAAATCTTCGCGAGAACGTATTGGTAGGGCGAGACTCCGTCGAGCCGGGCGGCCATAGGGCAAAGCCTTGCCAGATGCGATTAGAAGATGGTAGTGATAGCAACCTGCCAGGCGGCATTTCCATTTTGATCATCAAATTTATCATCGGCTTGTTTGGCCTCGCGTTTCTCGCGGCCTGCGAGACAACCACGATTACGCCTACTGCTTCGATGAACCCCGCCCTGGCCGAGCGCCTTGCCGTTCTGAATACCGACGAACCAATGCCTCCAGCGGAAGGTCCGGAAGACGTTGCACCCGGCTCCGCTCGGGACCCCACTCGCAACCCCGGCCTCGTCCCTTCCCCACTTTTGCGTTATTCGGCGGCGTCAATGACGCCCTGATGATCGCTGCAGTCTTCGAATCGAATCCACCAACGCGCGGATTTGCGATTCGGCGTGGGCGGCCGTGAGCGTGATTCGGAGGCGAGCGGAGCCCCTCGCTACGCTCGGATAACGAATCGCCGGAACGAAAAACCCTTCTTTTTGCAAGGTGTGCGCAAAATTCATCGCCTCGTTCTCCTGGCCGATAATGAATGGAAAAATCGCGCTCTCGGGTTTGCGATTTGGTTCGCTGGCAAGCAATTGATGAAGCAGTTCGATATTTTTCCAAAGCGCGCGCCGGCGGTTCTCACCCTCCGGAGTTTGCAAGAATTCGATCGCCGCAATCGCCGCAGCAGCGACGGCGGCTGGAGGCGCCGTTGAATAAATAAAAGAACGCGCCCGATTCGTTAGCCATTCAATCAGCGAAGTTGAGCCGCAAATATATCCACCCGCGGCGCCGAGCGCCTTACTCAGCGTTCCCATTTGAATGTCGGCGGACAGTTTTTCCTCCGCCGCCAAGCCGCAGCCGTTTGGCCCGATAACGCCGACCGCGTGCGCTTCATCGAGGAGGAGCAACGCTTGAAACCGAGATTTTAGTTCGACTATTTCGCGCAAAGGCGCGCGATGGCCATCCATTGAAAAGACGGATTCTGTCACGACAATGATTCGCGCATCCGGCTTTTCCCGTCGCGCCCATTCCAGGTGGCTTTCGAGTTTACCGAGGTGATTATGGGGAAAGACGCGAATGGTGGCGCCGCTCAAGCGTGCGCCATCGACCAGCGAAGCGTGAGCCAGTTTATCGAGAACGATGACGTCGTTTTTTCCGGCGACCGAGGGAAGAGTGCCGACCGCTGCCGCGTAACCGCTATTGAAAGCAATCGCGGCTGGCACTTCTTTCCATCTCGCAATCGCGCGCTCCAGCGCCACATGCGGCGACTGCGTTCCCGAAACCAGGCGGGATGCGCCGGCGCCAACGCCAAATTGTTCAATCGCGTGTGTCGCCGCGGCGCGCAGTCGTTCATCGGCGGCCAGACCGAGGTAATCGTTTGACGAAAAGTTAACGAGATGTTGGCCGACCAGCTCGACGCTCGGCCCCTGGGCTGATCCAATTTCGCGCAGTCGCCGCAAAAGGGAACGCGCGCGGAGCTGATCAAGTTCATCGCGAAACGGTTCATCCATTGCGATAGCCTGCCAGCGTAGCCGTCATTTACCAGCGCGACCGCCGCGGTTTTCCGGGGAGCGCAGGCTACCAGCCTGCTAGCCGCGGCAGCCTGCCGCGGCTTGTGCATAAATCATTCGAAACGGCGGAAACTACTGTTTCCGGCAAGCTGCCGGAAACTGCGGGCTAGCAGCCCGCGCTCCCCAGAAAGGAAAATTCGAGACGCGCGCAAATGACGCCTCTGCCCAGGATACGCGCGACACCTTCGATTAGAGCCAAAGACCCCAGGAAAGCAACGAAGCGGCATCAGTCCAGACCCCGGATTTGGTATCGCCCAGGACCACTACGATGATGTCGCGCCCCGGGCGCGAACCGCTTGCTATCAGACAGTGGCCGGCCGCTTCGGTATAGCCAGTTTTCATTCCGTTGCAAAAGGGAAGCCGCTTCAGAACTTTGTTGGTATTTTCCAGTTCGCGGGTCCGACCGTTGGCGTAGCGAAAAACAAGCTGGGGCAGACAGACAATGGAACGAATCGTCGGATTCGCGTAAGCCGCGCGCGCGATAACCGCGAGATCGCGTGCGGTGGAATACTGGCCCGGAATTGGGAGACCGTTCGGGTTCAGAAAATGCGAATGAGTCGCGCCGAGAAGTTGTGCTTTTGCATTCATTCTGTCAGCAAACGCTTCGATGCTGCCGGCGTTATCGCGGGCCAGACAACGCGCTACATCGTTGGGACTTTTCACCAACAGCGCGCGCAACAAATCTATCCGCTGATAAACTTCTCCCGGTCGAATGTTCAGCCGCACTGGCTCTGCGAAAGTGTCGATCGGTTCTACTCGAACCTGTCGATCGAGGTAACCGGTTTCCGCAATAATCAGCGCGGTCAGCAGCTTTTGTGTGCTCGCGGCCGGCCGCGGTTGATCGGCGTTTTTCTCGTGTAACACTGCGCCGGTGCGCGCATCGACCACCACCACCGAATTTGCTCGCGTATTCGGGACCGCGCCCGATGGCCCCGGCGTGAGTGCAGAGGCGGGAATTGAAATGTCATCTGTTTTGCCCGAATCGGCCGATGAGCGGCTGCGAGTCCGCGAAGTGCTTTTGGCGTGACGCTTATTCACGCCACTCGGGCGAACTACGTTAACCTGATCGTCGTCTTCCGACGAGATCGCGGCACTGACATTGCCGATAAAAAGCAGCGTGCAAACCGTTAGCGTAATCCAGCGCTTCACTCGTTTCATCGACTGTGAATAATTGTTAGCGTCAACGCCGCCGCAAACGGGGCATTCTAAATTAGCCAGTTTCGCGCCCGCGCTGGATCAATTCAATCTCGTAACCCTCCGGAGCGTCGATGAACGCGATCGCGCCCCCATTGCCATTGGGATGCGGGCCGTCGGATAGCGGATAACCCTTGGCCGCAGCTTGTTTTGCGAATTTCTCCAGATCGTCCACTTCAAACGCAAGATGAGTCAGGTCCGGCCCCACCACTACTGGGCCGCTCTTGTCGTACTTGCAAATCTCAATCTCTTCCTCGCTCTCGGGTGCTTTGAAAAAGACGAGCTGCGATCCACGGCCGGATGTGTGTCGGCGTGTTTCCTCCAAACCGAGGACGTCTCGATAAAAGGCGACCGTCCTTTCCAGATCGGTCACGCGATAACGGGTATGCAATAATTTCTTGATCATTACTAAACTAATTGCCGCGACCTCGCCTCGAATTCAAATTCGACAATGCTCTGCCTCGGTCTCGACAGTGGGACAACTACCTGTAAGGGTCTGGTCCTCGAGGTTAATTCCGGAAAAGTTCTCGCTCAGGCCAGCGCGCCGCACTCGTTTATCGAGGGATTGCCGCGGGGTCATGTCGAGCAGGATCCGCAAACCTGGTGTGATGCGGCCGAGCGCGTCATCCAGAGCTGTCTGGAAAAAATCGGCCAGCGCCGCAACGAAGTCGTGGCCTTTGGTGTGAGCGGGCAGCAACATGGCCTCGTTACCCTCGACGATCGCAACCAACCGGTACGCCCGGCCAAGCTGTGGTGCGATACCTCGACCGCACCAGAGGCAGAGAAACTAAATCGCGCCTTGGGAAATGTGGACGAACTCATTCGCCGCACAGGTAATGCCATGGTTCCCGGCTACACCGCGCCGAAAATTTTGTGGTTGAAAGAAAATGAACCGAAAAATTTCACGCATACGCGCACCATTCTTCTGCCCCATGATTTTCTGAACTTCTGGCTCACCGGCGAACGGCAGATGGAATATGGCGACGCCTCCGGCACCGGATTGCTCGATGTCCAGTCGCGGACCTGGTGCGAGCCGCTCGCCGAATTTATCGACAAAGATCTGCTGGCCAAGTTTCCGCCGCTTCGTTCCTCTACTCGGCCGGCCGGTTTGCTGCGCTCAACCTTGCGCGAACAGTTTCAGCTCGGTGACGTCCTTGTCAGCGCAGGCAGCGGTGACAACATGCTGGGTGCGATCGGCACCGGAAACATCGCGACTGGCCGACTCAGCATGAGCCTCGGCACTTCCGGCACGCTTTACGCATTTACGGAAAGCCCAATAATCGATCCGAGAGGAGAAATTTCCGCATTTTGTGATAGCACAGATCACTGGCTGGCACTTGCTTGCACGATGAATGTGGCTAGCGCAGTTGACCGCGTTCGCGATTTGTTTGGATGGGAGATGAACGCTCTGGAAAAAAATGTGGCGCGCGCTCAGCCTGGCGCCAATGGTCTGATGTTCCTGCCCTATTTCGAAGGGGAACGGTTGCCAAATTTACCAAATGGCTGCGGCGTGATTTACGGTCTCAATTCGACCAACACGAATCGCCACGACCTTGCCCGCGCCTTGATTGAAGGGATCGCTGTTGGACTTGCTCAGGGAATGAAACGTCTCGTCGAGCTCGGAATTCGCGCCGATGAATTGTGTATCACCGGTGGCGGAGCCAAAAGTGCGACTGTGCGCCAAATCGTGTCCGACCTCTTCGGGCTACCAGTGGTGGGATTCAAAACCGGGGAGGGGGCGGCTCTTGGGGCAGCAATTCAAGCGGCATGGACTTATGGTCAAACGCAGGGAGATCCAATGCCGCTGGAGAAGATTGTGAAGTCCGCGGTCAAGACCGATCGCAAAACACGGGCCGAACCGCGGAAAGAAAACGAAACCCTCTATGCGGAATTGCGTGGACGGCATGCCGATCTCACGCAGAAACTGGCAAACAGCGGGTACCTATGAAGATTGTGATCGGCGCGACCGGCGCCAGTGGCAGCATTTATTTGCAGCGTTTGCTCGAACAGATCAACGCGAGCGAACATGAAGTTCATCTGATCATGACCGTGCACGCTCGACAGGTCGCTGATCACGAACTCATGACCTTTCGCCCCCCTCCAAAAGTTCAACAGCATCCCGACGACGACATGAACGTTCCATTCGTCAGCGGTTCCGCCCGTTTCGACGCGATGGTAATTGTGCCCTGCTCAATGTCCACGCTCGGTCGAATTGCCACTGGTTCGGGTCAGGGCGCGCTCCTCCGCGCCGCTGACGTCTTTTTGAAGGAACGCCGCAAACTCATTGTCGTCCCACGCGAAACGCCCTGGAGTCTCATTCAGGCACGCAATGTCGTCACTTTGATAGAAGCCGGCGCGATTGTGCTACCCGCCATCCCATCCTTTTACAGTGGTCCCAAAAATGCCAACGAAATCGCCGATACGGTAGTGTGGCGTATTCTCGATCAACTTGGATTGCCAAGTCCGCAAGCATTCCGCTGGCAAAGTCAACAAGCTGGTCGGCGACCAATTTGAAGCTCGATCCGGAAAGTTTCCGTGCGCGCATTCTTGTCGCATTCGGCTTTCGCCTGCTTCAAGTCTGGTCGCATAGCATTCGTTTTGAAGTCGAGGACCGTGGAAAAATTCTACAAGCCCCGGTTTCGGAACGGTTCATTGGCGCGGCCTGGCATAATCGCCTTCTCCTGCTTCCCTTCGCCATCCGTCGCTTCATTCCGCAGCGACAGGGCGCCGCCCTCATCAGCGCCAGCCGTGATGGCGCCTGGTTGGCCAACCTGGTGCGCCGGTTTGGATTCTCGATCGTTCGCGGGTCCAGCTCGCGCAAAGGCGCGGCCGCCATGTTGCAGCTGGCCGACGTGATTGCATCCGGTCGCGATGCCGTCATCACCCCGGATGGTCCACGTGGTCCGGCGTATCGCCCCGGCGGCGGGATCATTCTGCTCGCGCAAAAAACCGACGCGCGGGTCGTGCCGTTGAACCTCGAATACGCGCGCTGCTGGAGACTGCCCAGTTGGGACAAATTCATCCTCCCGCGTCCGTTTACCCGAGTGCGCTTCATTCTGGGTCCACCCCACGAAGTTCTGAAAACATCGAACGAAGAGGAATTCGAACGTGAACGCGAACGGCTGAAATCGGCGATGATGGCGCTGGTGGAAATGCGCTGATAGCTTCCGCGGATGTGAGCATGGCAAAGTTAATCGATGGACGTGCAATCGTCGAGAGAGTCTACGCGGAATTGCGGGACGAAATTGCCAGCCTCAAATCGCGGGGAGCAACGCCGGGCCTGGCCGTGGTCCTCGTCGGCGATGATCCCGCTTCTCGCGCCTACGTGCGCGCCAAGGACAAAATGTGCCGCGAGCTTGGCCTGCATTCGGTGAAGCTGGAACTGCCGGCCACGACCACGCAGGAGGAACTGCTCGCGCGGGTTAATGAGTTAAATCGCGATGAGAAAATTCATGGTATTCTTGTTCAGTCGCCGCCGCCTCCGCAAATCGACGAAGTGGCGATCCTTCGCGCGCTCGATTCGCGCAAAGATGTGGATGGATTTCATCCGCTCAATGTCGCGAAGCTTGCGCTCGACGACGACAGCGGTTTTGTGCCGTGCACCCCCCTCGGTTGTTTGCGTCTGCTCCGCGAAACCAGCGTCGCCCTCTCCGGCGCCAATGTCGCCGTGCTCGGTCGCAGCATGATCGTCGGAAAGCCAATGGCGCTTTTGTTGATGCGAAAGGGCATCGACGCAACCGTTACGGTGATTCATTCTCGCACCAGGAATATCGTTGAAATTTGCCGGCGCGCCGACGTGATCATCGCCGCCATCGGTCGTCCACATTTCGTTAGAACGGAATTTGTTCGTGAAGGGGCGACCGTGATCGATGTCGGA
>Ga0193719_10000632_pt1 | contig 13466 bp, 13 predicted proteins | sample U2a2metaG_FD_160103 | JGI IMG/M metagenome (GOLD analysis project Ga0193719, IMG submission 160103) | Soil microbial communities from a riparian zone of the East river system, Colorado, United States - U2a2 | ecosystem: Environmental > Terrestrial > Soil > Riparian zone | place: USA: East... | reverse complement strand
CCATGCGGAGCTATCGAACGGTTGCTGAGCGTCCGCGATGGCGGCGAGCGCCGCGAGGGCCAACGGGACGAGTGCGCCGAAGCGCGTGAGGCGGATGACGTTGGTTTTCATGCCCCACGTTAACCCACCTCATGCCGAATAGATTGGACGTTTCGGACATCGACTTCGCCTTTACCCCTCGCGCTTCATCCGCTTCTGGCGGGCAATCTCACGTTCGCTGGGGGAATCGAGCATCGCGCTGGCAACCTTGATCTCACCCTCCCGCTCGTAATGGCCGACGATCAGGCCATTTGGAGAGACGCGGGAGCTGGTCAGCTTGAACGAATGCGGCGCCGAGCCGTCGGCGAATAGCTTTTTGCCCGTGCCAAGAACGACCGGCACCGTGAAGACACTGATCGCGTCGACCAAGTCATTGGCGAGCAGCGCGTGGACGAGCTCGGTACTGCCCTGCGTGACGATGTTCGGGCCGTCTTCCTGCTTCAAGCGCTTCACCTCGGCGATGTCGCGCAGCAGTACTGAGCCCGCCCAGCTCGTATCGACCTCCCCTGAGCGCGAAACCACGTACTTCTTGATCTGCTTGAACAGTTTGGCGATGCCGCCAGCGGGGGCGTCTTCTTTATAGTATGGCCAGTACGCGGCGAAAATCTCGTAGGTTTTGCGGCCGAGCAGCAGATCGAATTTTTCCCCGAAGAGGCGGTCGATCTCTTCGCCGGCCGCTTGATCGAAATAGGGCATCGACCAGCCGCCGAACTTGAAGCCCTTGGTCGGATCCTCGGTCGGCCCGCCGGGCGCTTGCATGACGCCATCCATGGAAACCTGGGCGCCAACGATAATCTTTCTCATGGGTCACTCTCCTTTGCCCATACGACGAACAGCGTGCTTCCGAATCGACACGTGGCGGTGAATCCAAAACCGCCCTGGAATCAAGCGACTTACCTGACCATAAGGAAACTTGCGAGAGCAGCCGCAGTCTGATCGGGACTTTCTTCAGGGAAGAAGTGACCGGCATCAACGGAGTGACCGTCGACGCTGTCCGCCCACTCGCGCCATAGCGCAAGCGGGCCCCCATCCTTCTTGTACCAATCGTTCAGGGCTCCGCGATTACTCCAGAGAACAAGAACCGGGCTCATGATGCGCCGTCCGGCTGATCGATCTGCCTCATCGTGCTGACGATCGAGCGTAGAGGCCGCACGATATTCCTCGCAGATCGCGTGAGCGTGATCGGGATCGCTGAGCGCGGCGGCATAGGCCGCGCGAATTTCTGGATCGAAGGCGCTTGCTGAAGATCCCCAGTTGGCAAAAGCGTCGTCGACGATTGCGTTGGCCGCGGCCGCGATGAGCCTTTCGGGAAGAGGCTCGCGTTGAGCGAGCAACGACCACGGCCAGTAGCCAAGTGCGAAGCGGTCGTCCGCTCTACTCCAGACATCGGCAGTCGGAACAATATCCAGCACCGCTAATCGATCTACACTCTCAGGATGATCCAGAGCCAGGCGATATGCGACTCGCCCACCACGATCGTGACCGACAATGGAGAACCGAGGGAATCCGAGATGCCGCATGACTTCAACAACGTCCTGCGCCATCGCGCGTTTGCTATAAGGCGCGTGGTCACGCGCAGATGTTGGACATCCGCTAGCCCCGTAACCGCGCAGGTCCGCACAGACAACGGTGAAATCTCGGGCAAGCAGCGGCGCGACCCCGCGCCACATTAGATGCGTCTCGGGGAAACCATGAAGGAGCACGACTGCCGGCCCCGACCCTGACCGGCGAACGAAGACCCTGGCCTCGCGGGTTTCGATCAACTCCGGTCGGAAATCCGTCCAGAGCATAGGCAGATATTCAAGCTCGGCCGACCCAACTCGTCACTTCGACCCCTCTAATTGCCGAAAAAACCCTTGGGACTCTCGCCCCTCAGAAACTGATCGACGATCGGCAGGAGGAGATCCACCTGAGTGATCACGGCGGTGTGCGATGTGGCCGGCAGAATGGCGAGGCGTGACGACGCCAGCGGCTTGCCCATGTCGCCCATCATGCCGCCGCCGAGTAGATGAAAAAAGGCCACGTTGTGCTCGAGCGTTGATCCATCCGCATCGCCGGCGATGATGAGTACAGGTGTCTTCATCGCTTTGACATCGGCCTCCCACGCCATTGGCTCTTTTTCGAGCGCGATCAGCTTGCGGGCGAGCTCAGGAAAACCGTTGGGGTTGGGCGCAAGCTTTCGGTATTCCTGCTGGAGCACCGGTGGGAACATGTCGACCTTCATCTGCGGAATCAGCGCCTGGAACTCCGGCTGCCATCCGCGAAAGTCATAGGCACCGGACGCCGACACCAGTCGATTCACCTTGTCCGGATGCCGCATGGCGAGCTGCAGCCCCGCAATCGCGCCCATCGAATAACCGAACACATCAGCCTTCTTCAGCCCAACCGAATCCATGAACGCCGCGACATCGTCCGCCAGGGTGGGGTACGTGATGGGGCGATCGATGTCGGTGGTCCGTCCGTGTCCCTGGAGCTCGACCGCATAGACTCGATGGGTTTTTGCGAGCAGCGGGATGATCGGTCCCATCATCGGGATGTTCATGTACGCGCCGTGAAGTACTATCAGCGGCTCACCGGAGCCGGACACCTCGTAATACATCTGCATGCCGTTGATCTTGACGCGGTGGGCAGTCGCTTGAGCGCCAGCCACGGTGCTAGCGCCGAGCATGATTGCCGCGATTAGGGCGTTGCGGAGCATCGGATCCTCTTGGTTGATGGCTTACACTCTGCGTCGAACGACGCGTCATGAATTCGACACTAAGCGTCGTGGATCGCGTCCTTATCTGCTTATGACGAGGCATTTTCAAGCGCACCGATTTCAAACTCTGCCAATCTCGTAGAGTGCCAGGAGGCTGCAGAGGAGCGAGATGATGTCGAGCGGCTCGCGGAACCAGCTCCAGAATGTCCAGCGAGCTACACGAGCCGAGAGCGCCGCCGTGGGTGGCGAGTCGAGCGGAATCTTTTGAAATGCCAGCATCTCCCGGATGAAGTAGAAGCCGCTCCATGCGCGCATCACGACGTAGGATGCGGTGCCGGCCAGCAATAACCGGCGCACTGGCACGTCACCCCACGTTGCGACGAGTGCCCAAATGAGGAACACCGTTATCGCCGCATGCACGGGTATCCAGAAGCGTTGCAGCGGAACCCCGGTACCCGGCTGGATGACGGCGAACGACGCCGGCGGCGACCGTCCCCACAGCGACGACAGGACCGTCCCTTCATACACACCGCCCCGAGGGCCACCGCGAAGCTGCAGCACAGCAGAATCAGCGCAATCATCGCCAGCTCCTTGTCGCCGCCCCGGCCGGGCAGCATGTTGTTACGATGCGTCTAATATCTCGGTACGCCGTAATATCGAGAGGAGGCTGAATGGCGTCAAGGCGTCGGTCAGTGCTGCTGGAACGACTCGCTCAGGTGGGGCGCGCCAACAGCGATGCGACCGTACTTTTTCACGCCACGGTGGCCAAGCTGCTGGGCCTGCATCCGAGCGATGAGAAGACGATGAGTGTGCTGCAAAGGCTGGGTCCGCAGACGGCGGGCGAGATCGCGCGCCATACCGGGCTCGCGACGGCGTCTGTCACCGACCTGCTCGACCGCCTCGAGCGCCGCGGGTGGGTGCGGCGTGTCGCCGATCCACGCGATCGCCGGCGCGTCGTCGTTGAGCCGGTCGCGCGACGCGTCGCCGATGCCGCACGATTGTTCGCTTCCACCGCCAAGTCGGTTGCCCGGATGTACGAGCGCTATAACGACGCCGAGCTGGAGGTTATTGCAGATTTTCTGGAGCGAAACGGGGAGCGACTGCGCGCCGAGACCAGTAAGCTGGAACGCTGAACTCGGCAACGACTGTAAGAAAGTCCTTTCGAGTTGATTCGGCCCCAGCTTCAGCAAAAGCGCGCGCTTCGTTATCGTCCAAGCTCAGGGTTGCACGAGCTTCTGCAGATCTCTCCACTTGATGAGAATGACCTTGTTGTCCCGGAGCGCCTTCTTGAACTCGGGGCTGTTCACCGCGTCGTAATCGCGCTGCCGCCACGCTGATCCCCACGGCGCGTGGTTCACAGTCACAGCCTGCAGCTCGGAGTCGTCATGTCCCAAGTGGACGATGATTTCCGTGAGGCCCGGCTTCAGATTGGCGATCGCGTTCAGGTAGAACGCTTTCCATTTGTCGGCAGGACCGTCCTCAAAAGCCTGAATCAAGGCGTCGAGCGGAATGTCGTTTGGTTCGAGCGGCATCGGCGGCCCGCCGAACGGATTGTTTCTGAGAGCGAGAAACGGGAGGTGATATTCGTGCGCGATTTTCACATACGCGGCGAGGAGCGCCGGCGTCGTGAACAGCGAGCCCATGTGACTGTCGAGATGCGTCGGACGAATCCCCAACGCCATCGCCCGCCGGATCTGCGCGCGAAGCTCAAGCTCGATTTCTGCTTGCTTGGCCCTCACGGCGACGACGCTATCATCGTTCGGAAAAGTGCCATCGGGGTCAAGGAGGCTCGGAACCTTGTCCTCCGATTCCACGCTGCCCCAACGGTAGGTCTCCCATTCGGCGGTAAGCGTCAGATGCAGTCCCAGATCGGCGTCTGGATGTGCCCTCGCATACGCCGCGACTTCGGTTATCCAGGGCGTCGGTACCATGATGCTGGCCGAGGAGATAACGCCTTTGTCGAGCGCGTCGAAGCTGGCCGCGTCGGCGGAGTGGGCGAATCCGAGGTCGTCGGCGTGCAGGATCAGCAGCTTGGCATCGCGGGGATATCCCAGTCGCTCGGCGACTGTCCTGGTCTGGGCGGGGAGCGATGACGCAACGGAGAGCAGTATTACCGACAGCCAGCGCAGGGTAGTCATAGGGGAACCTCGGTTCTCGTTCATGTCAGGATGAGGAGGCACGTGCGCCTTTCCAGATCACGGCCGCGTCATAGCCATGAATAGTCCGCACAACGTCCGGAGTTCCAGCCCATTTTTCTCCCGGAGGTCGGGTGAGGGGTGAGCGCGCACAGGCTATGGGGCGATCCCGCCCGGTGTGCTGGTCGCCTGGAACGTCTTCGGCATGATCGACATTAAGGCTCGAACGCCTCCCACGCTTTCCGTACCCGTCCCATCAGACGCGTAAACCGTGGCTCGCCTCGAACGTTCGCGAGAAACGGCTCGTGCTGAGAGAGCCAAGGCAAGTTGATGAACCCGAAGTCGACGGCGCGCTCGATGAAGTCCATTGCGAGTTCACGCTCATTCACGAGTGCAAAGCAATCGGCCGTCCACCAGGCGAAGATCTCATCCCACTTTGCTGCCGCGCGCAGCTCGGGCGTCATGATGCGTAGCAGCTCGTCGCGCTGACCGCGAAGCGCGCAGGCCATGGCCGGCGCCAACCTCGCCCATGCCATCGGAGATGCATCACGTGCCACGGTCTCGAGTATTGCCACCCCCTCGTCCCGACTTCCGTTCGCCGCCAGCATCATCGCGTGCATCATCCCTGTCGTCGGGTTCGCTGCATCGACCTCGACGGCGCGTTGCGTCCACGTGAGTGCCTCGGGATAGTTGCCGTCGAACATCGCGACCATCCCACACATGATGAGGTTGACGGACGTCAACGGATCTACCTGCTGTAGCCGATCCATGAGAGCGCGCGCGAGCGCAGGTCGCCCGGAAACACCGTAGTAGTAGCCGAGCCAGAGAAGGGCTTCCGGATCGTTGGGATCGAGTAACAACGCCTGCTTGTAATCCCGGACGGCGCCACTCGGATCGGCACGGGTGTGTCGAATCGCCCCACGAAGACCGTACCCCCTCGAGGACTCGGGGTTGAGCGCGAACACCTTCGCCGCGCAGGCTTCCGCTTTTGACAGGTATTCGTCGTACTCCGAGACGGGGACCATCCCGACGTTGACCTTCTGCCAATAGATGAGTCCCTCGGCTACGAACAGCAGCTCGTTATCGCCCACGATGTCGTGCGCCCGCCGGACGAGCTGGAGTGCGTGATCGAGCGACTGCGCACTGACGTTCCAGATCTCCTGCCGCGCGAGAAGGTAGTACTCGTACGCACGCTGATCCGCGATGGGGCGCTGCGCAAGCCGCCGATTCTCGTTAGGTGTGAGCCTGAGCCGCAACGCGTCGACGATTTGACGAGAGAGACGCTCCTGAATCTCGAAGACGTCCTCCAGCGTGCCGTTGAACTTGTCGGCCCAGATCTGCGTGTCCATGCTGGCATCCACGAGCTGTGCCGTCACGCGGAGGCTCGAGCCAGAGCGCCGGACGGTTCCGGTCAACACGTAGCGAGCGCCGAGCTCGCGGGCGATGGTACGAAGCTCCTTGTGGCTTCCCTTCAAGCGCATCGCCGATTGTCGCGAGATAACGCGCAGCGTCTTGATCATCGAGAGGTCGGTGATGACTTCGTCGGTCAAGCCATCGGCGAAATGATCGCTACCAAGCTCCGCGATAACGCTCACGAAGGGCAGCACGGCGATGGTCGGCACTTCCGTACCACCCGTCGACTCCCAGCCGCGGGGTTGCGCGGAGGCGAGATTGTCGAGCACCTCGATGATGGCCTGCGCGCTCGGCGGCCGATCGTCGGGATCTTTCTCGAGACAACGCTCGATCAGCGCGGCGAGCGGCTCCGGGACGTCCGCTCGTTTTGCCGCGATCGGTGGAGGCGCGTCGACGAAGTGGGCGCGAATCACCGACGCGGCCGAACGACCGGTAAAGGGCGGCTCGCCCGTGATCATCTCGTAGGCGACACAGCCCAGGGCGTAGAGGTCGACGCGCTGGTCGATCGCATCGGCCGCGGCCTGTTCGGGTGCCATGTACTGGGGTGTTCCGATCGCCACCCCCAGGTCCGTGATCTGCGCCGAACCAGTCGCCAGGCGCGAAGCCAGCAGCGCCTTGGCGATTCCAAAGTCCGAGACGGCAGCCGTGTTGCCGGCGAGCAGGATGTTGTCGGGTTTGATGTCGCGGTGGACGACACCTTTCGCGTGCGCGAACTCCAACGCACGCGCCACGTCCCTGAGAATGCTGACCGCGATGGCGATCGGCATGGCACCGCTGCGCATGAGACGCACCCGCAGTGAGTCCCCTTCCACGAAGGGCATCGTGTAGTAGGGCAGCCCTTCCGTCTCACCGGCGGTGAACACCGGCACGATGTGCGGGTGCTGCAGTCGAGCGGTGAGCAGTATCTCACGCTTGAAGCGCTCGACATTGACACCGGCGGCAAGGTCCGGGGAGAGCACTTTGACCACGACGCGACGCCCGAGCGCGCGTTCTTCCGCGAGAAACACGCGACTCATCCCACCGCCGCCAAGCTCTCGTTCCAGGAGATAGGCGTCGCTCAGGGTGGTCCGAAGCTGATCCTGAAGATCGGTCTGCAAGCCCTCAACGTACTCTGGATTCGAAGTCGAGAGGAAGAGCCGATCGAGGATCGCCGATGGTGGCAAAGCGAGCGAGGTGAATGGCCTCCCGCTTCAAACCGACAAGCTCACATCATAAAGTTGAGCGGCGGTCACCGTACAAGCCGGCGCCTATCGTGCAAGAAAATCGAGCGCCCTCGGTACGAAGTCCGCGTGGAACTGGAACACGCGCGCGTGTCCTGCATCCGGGTAAATGATCAGGTCGTTATTCGGAAGAGGTTTGAAGGGGCATGTGACACAGTTCTGACACGAGAGCCGCTTCGACGTTACAGCGTACGACCCGGTGTGCACTGTCGCCTTGATTTAGTCACCCATCGTATAGCACGACCAGTGAGGAGCCGCCGCGTTCAAAATTCAACAGCTACCGGGAAATCCCCTGATGACTTCATGCTAATTGGTTTGAATGACTCCCTATGCGACCAGTGCTCAGTGCGCGATCGTATGTCTTCCGGTTTAGCAATGGGAGTTCGCCGGTGGCTTCCGTAGTGGCAATGTACTCGAGCATCAGTTGCTGAGCTTCTTTTGACTGATCTATCACGAGAAACTCAGCGTGCTCGAACTGCAAGCCATCTGAGAGAGACATCGAGCTACCAAAGTACACGGATCGCTTGATAGCCCCGAGGGATTTCTTTGATCGCAGGCTCAGATATTCTGCCCGCTCTATCGCACGCTCAAGTACCTTATCGTACGGTACCACTTCGTCGACCGCACCTAGCGCGAGGGCTTCTGCTGGCGTGAACGGCTTGCCTTCGAGAATTGCAGCTAACGATCGCCGAGTGCCAATCAAGCGAGTCAATCGTTGGGAGCCCCCGCCGCCTGGGGTAAGCGCCAGAAGTACCTCGGACAGGCCAATGACAAAGTCTCCATCCGCCATGATGCGCAGATCACACGCCCAGGCGAATTCTGCGCCGATGGCAAGCGCGGAGCCATTGAGCGCCGCAACGAAGATGGTGCCGCTTGCGTTCATCTTCAGAAAGGTCGCGTGCAGGTCATCTAGTTGCAAAAGTGTCTTGAGCCTGGTCATGCCGGCGAGTGATCTGACAATCGGCGTTTTATTAATGACTCTCGCCATGCGCGATACAATCCCAGCGACGCGTGTACTGATCGGCGGGAATCCGACGCCGCCCTCTTGTAGCCAGGCAACATCAGCATGACTCAGGAACCGGTCGGGATGCGCGCCGGTGAAAACGACGGCATGGATGTCAGGATCTTTGTCAGCCCTATCAACAAGTTTACCTAGCTGGGCGGCTATCTCTGGACTTAACAGGGCATGCTTACCGCCATTGATGCGCACAATCAGGGTCGTGCCGTGTTCGTCTATTTCCAGTCCGGTTTTGTCTTTAGCGGTCATGGTTTACTCTTGTTAATTGACGTGGGCAAGCCGTTACTCGATGAGCTCGGCGAGCTTGAGCAGCGACCCGGCTTATCGTGCGAGGAATTCGAGCGCCTTCGGTACGAAGTCCGCGTGGTACTGGAACACCCCGCCGTGTCCGGCATCGGGGTAGATGATGAGGTCGCTATTCGGAAGACGCCGCGCCAGATCGTGGGTGTTCCTGGTTGGAACCATGCGATCACTCTCGCCGTTCGCGACAAGCACCGGTTGGCGAATTTTTGAAAGATCTTCGGGCTGCTTCGATCCCCAGCGGCGGAGCGCTTTCAACTGTGCCTGCAGCGCGGTCACGGTGATCTCCTTGTCACGATTCTGAGAGCGTTCCTGGATTCGCGCCAGAAATGACTTGCCAGCGCGGATCCCGCCGGGCGTCCTCGTGAAGAACAGGAACTGCTTCGGGTCTTGATGCGTGAGAAATCCACGTAGCATGTCGAGGTACGTAACGCGGGCCACTTTGCTGATACCCTCGCCGCCAGCAGGACCGGTCCCGGCGATGATCATCTTGCGTACGAGTTGCGGCTCCATCAACGCGATTTCCTGCGCAACCATCCCGCCCATCGAGAACCCGAAGAGGTCTACTTGTTTGAAACCCATGGCCTTGATGAACGTGATTGCGTCCCTGGCCATCTGCTCTATCGACGTGGCCGGTGAGCCACTCGACGCGCCGACCCCTCGATTGTCGAACGCGATCACACGACGTTTCGCCGCGAAGCCATCGATAACGCGAGGGTCCCAGTTGTCCAGCACGGCAGCCAGGTGCACGAGGAAAACCACGGGCGTTCCGGGATTGCTCGTCCCCAGCTCCCGATAAGCGAATTCCACTCCGCCCGCGGTGATCGTCTGCGTTGGCACTTTGTTCCAATCGAGCTTCACTTCCTGCGATCCAGTCATGTTGCTACCCTCCTTCCGATGATGAGCGTTCGTGTGACACCGACTTGCGTCGTCTCACCTCAGTGAGACCACAACTTTGCCCTTGGCGCGTCCCGATTCGACGTACGCCATAGCCTCATTGGTCGATGCGAAGGGGAAGACTCGATCCACAACGGGGCGAATGATTCCGTTATCGATGAGAGACGTGATCTCGGTCAACTGGCCGCCGTTCGCTCTCATGAAGAGAAACGAGTAGTTCACTCGGCGGCGCTTTGCTTTCGCCCTGATCCGGTAGCTCAAGAGCCCCATGATCGTTCTCAAGACCCATGACTTGCCTTGGCTTCGCGCAAACGCTGCATCGGGCGGCCCTGAGATCGAAATGAGTTGCCCGCCGGCCTTGAGCACGCGCAGAGATTTCTCGAGCGTCACCTTGTCCAGGCTGTTCAAGACAACGTCGTAGTCACGGAGGACTTCTGCGAAGTCGTCCTTCTTGTAATCGATCACGATGTCTGCGCCGAGGCTCCTGACCAGATCCACATTGGCCGTGCTCGTGGTCGTCGCGACGGTTGCGCCCACGTGCTTAGCCAGTTGAATGGCAAAGGTGCCCACACCACCCGAACCGGCGTGGATGAGAACTTTTTGTCCTCGTTTCAGATTCGCCCGTTCGATCAGCGCCTGCCAGGCGGTCAAGCCGACGAGGGGGATGGACGCCGCTTCTTCCATGGTGAGTCCTTTGGGCTTGATCGCCACATCATTCTCGTTGATCGCAATGAGCTCCGCGAATCCACCGATCCGCCCGTCAGCCGGCCGCGCATAGACTTCGTCGCCGGGCTTGAATCGACGCGCTCGAGGTCCAACGCGGACGACGATTCCCGCCACGTCATGCCCCAAAATGAGCGGCAGGCGATACGGCAGAATGCGCTTGAACTCGCCGTTCCTGATTTTCGAATCGAGCAGGTTGACGCCGGCGGCGTGGACCTCGATGAGGACGTCATCCTCGCGCACTTCCGGGTCTCGCACATCGCCGGCGCGTACACGATCGGCGTTTCCATAACGATCGAGGATGAATGCCTTCATAGTGCCATCAGGCTTTGACGGACGCCAAGCCGGCATCCAGGATTTCCTGCGACAGCGCGCGGTCATCGACGGCGCGCGCGAGGACCATGGTGCCCACCAATGTTGCGTAGGTGCTGATCGCCTTCTGTCTTCGTGCGGTTTTCGATTTGCCCGGAACCAGCTTCGCCAGCAGATCGACAGCGGCACGCAGATGGTCGGTGACAGCTCGCCGCACCGTCGGACCCTGCCGCGACACGTCCGGGCCGAGCGCGGCCAGCAAACAGCCCTCGCCCGGTTTGTCGCGATGTCTGCTGGTCAAATAGCCGCTGGCGATTGCGGACAATGGATCCGCTGGTGACCGCTCCACGACCTTGGTGAAGAGCGCGAGCGAGCCCATCAGCGCGCGGTCAGACGCCTCCGCGATCAGATCCTCCTTCGAGGAGAAGTGGCCGTAGAAACCGCCATGCGTGAGGCCCGCCTCTTTCATGAGATCCGCGACGCCGATGCCTTCGAAGCCGCGCTCGCGGAATCGTTGGGCGGCGGTCTCGACGATCCGTTCACGGTTCCTGGCGGCTTGCTCCCTACTGACTTTCATCCTGATCTCCTGACGTTCTCACCTCTTGACATTATATATGATGGTCGTCATATATGCAAGTATGACGGCCATCATATATAAAGAGATCTGGGCCGGCGTTTCTCGGCCAGCTGATCGTACGCTGGCATCCCTCGTCTTCAGGAGAATCACATGACTAAAGTCACAAGAAACGTCGCGCTCGTGACCGGCGCGTCGTCAGGAATCGGCGAGGCGACCGCCGAACGGCTCGCGACCGCCGGCTTCAAGGTCTACGGCACCAGTAGGCGCGGACCCAAACCGGGCCAGCGATCCTTCGAGATGCTGATTCTCGATGTGACCAGTGATGCGTCGGTCGAAGCCGTCATCAACGAAGTGATGCGACGGGAGGGCCGAATCGACCTGCTCGTGAACAACGCGGGATTCAGTGTCGCCCCCGCCGGAGCGGAAGAGAGCTCTATCGAGCAGGCGCGATCGATCTTCGATACGAACTTCTTCGGAATCGTCAGGATGACGCGCGCCGTCGTGCCGTACATGCGACATCAAGGCGGTGGTCGCATCATCAACATCGGCTCGGTGCTGGGTTTCCTGCCGGCGCCGTACATGGCCCTCTATGCCGCAACCAAGCACGCGATCGAGGGCTATTCGGAATCGCTCGACCACGAGCTCCGCACGAAGGGAATCCGCGTTTCCGTCATCGAACCTGCGTACATAAAGACGCAGTTCGACGCGCACGTGCTCGAAGCTGACTCCAAGCTCGACGAGTACCGCGCGGCCCGCGCCACGGTTGGCAAGAGGCTGCACGAGGCGGTGGCAGCTGCAGACGAACCCGGCGTCGTGGCGGGTGTCGTGTTGCAAGCCGCGGCTGCGGCTCGCCCGAAACTTCGATACACGGCCGGGACAGGTGCCAGCCGTCTGCGCTGGCTCCGCAGATTTGCGCCCGCTGGCGTGATGGACGCCGGCATTCGAAAAGAATTTCGGCTGGACGCGGCGACGGCTTAGAATTCAGCATCAAACCAGCGACGGTTGATTGACGGCCCGCATACCAATGACGCGCTCGTTCCATTTGTCGACATCGACACCCTTGGTGAGAAACCACACCGTCAGCACCAGTACAGCAATCGGCGCCGGAATCAGCAGCAGATCCCACGAGTAGGCCGGTGCCAGCACCAGGGTGAAGTTCTTCACGACGAATGCCACACCGACGAGCCCGAACAGCACGCCGATAAAGCGCGGGAGATAGCCCGAGCGATATATCAGATATGCCCGAATGAGTGAAGCCGAGCCGTAAAACACCATGAACAAGCCCGCCCCCAACGAGTAAACGCGGACAAAGAAGTAAGACAAGGCGTCCAGCTGCCCGCTCGTAAAACTTTGCGCAAACACGGGATTCTTGACCAGCAAGGGCGCGCAAAAGAAAAACATTTCGCAGACCGCGAACAGGGCAGTGGATAGCAGTCCAAAGAACGCAGACAGCAGCGCCAGATTGCGGTGGACCGGCTTGAGCAGGACGTACAGAACCAGCGCGAGCCCAACATCGCAGAGCGCCTCGAGCAGGTAGCCGGCAAAACCAAGCCGAAACAGCATTTCATGGTCGAGAATGTTGCTCACCGTCGCCGCCGCGTTTCCCGCCACGATCAGCGTGCTCGGCACGTAGAACTCGCCAAACGAGCCCGCAACGAACGAAATCAGAAACATGATTCCTGCAGCGCGGGCATAGGACTGTACTGAGCTCACGAGACCTCCGGTGGCGACCTGCAGTAATAACTAAAGAGTTAGTTATTACCTACGGGCGGAGGGGCCGGTGGTTTCAATCTCTCTGCTTGGTTGACCGCCGCCGGCTCATCGGTTGCTGAGAACGAGGACCCAGCGCAGCGTGGTGTCGAAGTAGTACGGTACGTATCGGTGAATCAAAGGCGCGTACTGCCGGCTCCAATCACTCGTTTCCCAGAGCTGATGATTCCCCGTCGGGAACCAGCTTAGCTCGAATGGATAGCCTTCCTTTTGTAGTCCATGGAGCGCGTCGATACTTTCATCGACCGGGACGCTGTCGTCATTTCCGCCGAAGATCCAGACGCTGGGAATTCGCATCTGCCGGACAAACGGGATCGGATCAAAGCCGGTTGGCTTGTGCGCTTTCATCAGGGCGGCGATCTCC
>Ga0193719_10000629_pt1 | contig 13485 bp, 8 predicted proteins | sample U2a2metaG_FD_160103 | JGI IMG/M metagenome (GOLD analysis project Ga0193719, IMG submission 160103) | Soil microbial communities from a riparian zone of the East river system, Colorado, United States - U2a2 | ecosystem: Environmental > Terrestrial > Soil > Riparian zone | place: USA: East River... | reverse complement strand
AGAGCGCGAACCCCAGTCCCATCACCAGTCCGAACCATTCCATCCCCATCGGGTTGTGGCTCGGCGAGTCCATGTATTTCCAGGAGTGCGTCCACGCCCCGGGCTCAAAGCCGGCGTTCGTCGCCACAGTCGCCAGTTTGGCGGTGAGCCCGCTCCACCCGCCGACGTCTTTCAGGCCCAGCAACACCAGCGGCAGGAATCCCAGTACGATGAGAAAGAACTGCAGCACTTCGTTGTAGATCGCCGAGGTGAGGCCGCCGAGGAAGATGTAGATGAGGACGATGACGGCCGACAGCACGATGCTGCCGTGGAAGCTCCAGCCCAGGACCAGCTCGAACAGTTTCGCGAGCGCGTACATCGAGATGCCGGAGGAGAAGATGGTCATGATCGCGAAGGTGATCGCGTTCAGTCCGCGTGTCTTCTCGTCGAAGCGCAGCTTCAGGTATTCGGGGACGGAGCGCGCGCGTGAGCCGTAGTAGAACGGCATCATGAACAGCCCGACGAACACCATCGCGGGCATCGCGCCGACCCAATAGAAATGGCTCGTCATGATGCCGTACTTGGCGCCCGACGCGGCCATGCCGATGACTTCCTGCGCGCCGAGGTTCGCGGAGATAAACGCCAGGCCGGCGATCCACGCGGGGAGCGACCGGCCTGACAGGAAGAAGTCTTCGCTGTTCTTGATGAGGCGTCTCAGCACCCAGCCGATGCCGAGCACAAACACGAAATACGTGATCAGGATCGCATAGTCGATCCCGCCGAGCCTGATCTGTTGCAGTTAGTGCGATCCCTTCGTCTTGATGAGGATCACGCCATTGGCACCTCGCACACCGTAGATCGCCGTCTGGCTCGGGTCTTTGAGCGCCTGCACGGCCTCGACATCCGCGGGGTTGAGCCAGCTGAGCGTGCTGTTGCTCCCTTCGATCGGCACGCCGTCGACGACGAAGAGGGGACTCTGGTTCGAATAGAACGACGTCGGTCCCCCCATGCGCACGATGATGCCGCCGTCGGGGGACGGGGTCACCGACACCCCGGCCAGGCGGCCCTGGAGCAGTTGGGAGAGCGACGTGGAGTGCTCACGCGCGCTTTCGTTCGCCCGCATCGACGCTGGCGGAGGCGTGGCTGGTTTTGCAGTAGCCGTTTGAGCGCCGGCTTGGGACGCGGACCCGAGCACGGCACTGACGACGAGTGCGAGAGACGGCAGAACGCGAGATGGGTACCTGTTCATGGTAACCCCCTTTGGTGATTCCAATATGCCGCATCTCCGGACGGTCCGCACCTCGGTTATGGGCGCCGTTTTCACGGCCTCCCTAATCGCTTCGGGAATGGGGAGATGACTGCGGCGCGTGGCGCCATTGCGGGAGACCAGGTTCCGTCAGGTAGAGCGAAGGGCCTCGATGCGGTTCTCCCGAGATTCACGACCACCAGCATCGCGCGCGATTCCGCCTTGCGGATATAGGCGAGGACCGACTCGCTTCCCGTCTCGACGGGAATGAGCTCGCCTTCCGCGAGCGCCGGATTCGATCGTCGCTGCTGAATGAGCCACCGATAGGTATTGAGCAGCGAATTCTGGGCGTGTTCTTCCGCGGCGACGTTGACCGTCAGCGAGTCGGCTTGGCCCCCCTCCCACGGCTTCCCGCTGGTGAATCCCGCGCTCGTGCCACTCCACTGCATCGGCGTGCGCAACCGCTCGTCCGGCTTGTCGCCCGTCATGCCGATCTCTTCGCCGTAATACACGAACGGCACTCCGGGCAACGTCAGCAGAATCGTCGCGGCGAGCTTGGCGCCGGCCGGGTCGTTGCCGAGCGCAGTCATCGTGCGCGTCTGGTCGTGATTGCGCTGGAACGGTGCCCAGCGGCGCGCCGGTTCGGCACGCGCGAACTGCTCCACCGTCGGGAGGAGCCCGCCCGCTTTGCCCGTGCGCACGGCCTCCATGAGCGCTTCGGAGATCGGAAACGCGAAATAGGCGTCGAGCTGATCGGGATAGTAGGTGAGGATTACATCGGTATTGTCCCACACCTCCCCGATCGTGTACGACTGCGGCGACGTGCTCCGCACGTATTGGCCGAAGTCGCGCAGCACTTGATGCGTACCGGGAGTGTTTGAGAACTCGTTCCCGACCTCGACCAAATGCCGCACCGCATCGAGGCGAAAGCCGTCGACGTGCAGGGAATCCAGCCAGAACCGGGCGACCCGCTTCATCTCTTCGAGCACCGCGGGGTTCTCATAGTTCAAATCGGGCATCCCGCTCCAGAAGAGCCCGAAGTAGTACTCGTCCCGCACCGGTGACTTGTGCCAGTTGTTGCCTGGCGTCGTCGACCAGCGATACCAGTTGCGATGCGGCGCCGCCGTGTCCCGCAGCGCCTCCTGGAACCACGGATGCTCGCTCGATGTGTGGTTCAGAACCAAGTCGACGAGCACGCGAATCTTGTGCTGGTGCGCGGCGGCGACGAACGCCTTCAAGTCGTCGTTCGTCCCGTAGTCCGGCTCGACCTTGTTGTAATCGGTGACGTCGTAGCCGTGATAGCTCGGCGACTCCGCGACTGGCATGAGCCAGACACAATCGGCGCCGAGGCCCGAGATGTAGTCGAGCTTCTGCGTCAGTCCACGCAGGTCGCCGATGCCGTCGCCGTTGCTGTCGTAGAACGACCGCACGAACACTTCGTAGCAGGTGCTCGGATGAGCGGATTGTAGGGGTGCATTGTCTTGGTGTAGGGGCGCAGCATGCTGCGCCCCTACACCAATCAAGGACAGCAATAGGCCTATGGGATGCATTCGAACGTGGCCTCGAGGCCTTCGGCCGAGTGTGGGCCCACGTAAACGCGGAACGTGCCGGGCTCGACGACTGACTTCATGTCGAGACCGTAGAACCACAGATCCCGCAGGGCGACGCGCAGATCCACGGCACGCGATTCGCCGGCCTTCAGCGTCACGCGTCGGAACGCCTTGAGCTCACGTACCGGCCGGCTGACGCTCGCGACTTCGTCCCGCACGTACAGCTGGACGACTTCCGTCCCTTCCCTGCTCCCGCTGTTCGTGACGGTCACGGTCGCAGTGATCGTGTCGCTGACGCGCGCCCGCGCCGCGCTGAGCTTGAGGTTGCTGTACGCGAACGTCGTGAATGACAGCCCGTAGCCGAACGGATAGCGGGGCGTCACCGGCACGTCGATGTATTTGGACGTGAACTTGTTGTTCGGATCAGGCGGACGACCGGTGTTGCGACGATTGTAGTAGATGGGTACCTGTCCCAGCACGCGCGGGAAGGTAACGGGTAAGCGCGCGCTCGGATTGACGTCGCCGAACAAAACGTCCGCGGTCGCGTTGCCTGCCTCGATGCCGAGGAACCAGGTCTCGACGATCGCCGACACATGGTCGGAGGCCCATTCAAGGATCAGCGGCCGCCCGTTCATCAAGACGAGCACGACCGGTGTGCCGGTCGCCGCGACCGCCTCGAGCAGCTGCTGCTGCACGCCCGGGAGACCGAGCGAAGCGCGGCTCGCCGCTTCACCGCTCATGTCGCCGCGCTCGCCGAGCACGAGGACCGCGACCTTCGCCTGGCGGGCGGCGGCGACGGCCGCCGCAAAGCCCGCCTTCGACGTATCGTCGATTCCCGACCCCTGGGCGTACAATACCGTCTGCACCTTTGTCTTGATGCCCGCCAATACCGAGACGACGTCCTCGGCGCGGCCCTGCGTATGCCACGGGCCGAGCGGCTCTTCCTTATTGTCGGCGAGCGGTCCGATCACGGCGATCGTGCCGGATTTGTCGAGCGGCAAGAGCGAGCGCTCGTTCTTCAGTAAGACGATCGACTCACCCGCAACCCGCCTCGCGAGCGCGCGGAGCTCGGTGTTGGCAGGCGCGGTGCGCGCGCGGTAGGGATCCCGGAACAGCCCGAGCCGCAGCTTGGCGCGCAAGATTCGCATCACGGCCGTATCGACCACCGCCATCGGGATGCGATTGCTGCGCACCAGCGCGGCGAGCGAGTCCACGTAGATGCTGCTCTGCATGTCCATATCCACGCCGGCCGTCAGTGCGCGCCGTCCCGCCTCCGCCGGCGAGCCCGCAACGCCGTGGTTGATCAGCTCGGCGACCGACGTCCAGTCGCTCACGACGAACCCGGTGAATCGCCACTCGCGGCGCAGCACCGTGTCGGTGAGCCAGGCGTTGCCCGACGCCGGGACACCCGAGATGTCGTTGAACGCCGACATCAGACTCGCGACGCCGGCGTCGACCGCCGCCTTGAACGGCGGCAGGTACACCTCGCGCATCGTGCGCTCGGAGATCTCGGTCTCGTTGTACTCGCGGCCGGCTTCCGCCGCGCCGTAGCCGGCAAAGTGCTTCACGGTCGCGAAGATGTTCTGCTGGAAGCCGCGCACGCGGGCAGCGGCCATCAGTGAGCCGAGGTACGGGTCCTCGCCGGAGCCCTCGGCGATGCGACCCCAGCGGGGGTCGCGCGCGATGTCCACCATCGGCGCGTATGTCCAGTTGATCCCGAAGGCCGCTGCTTCCTGGCCCGCCGCGCGCGCCGTCGCCTCAGCCGCGTCGGGATCGAATGAGCTCGCTTCGCCAAGCGGGATCGGGAAAATCGCGCGATACCCGTGGATCACGTCGAGTCCGAACAGCAGGGGGATCTTGAGCCGCGACTCCGTCACGGCGATGCGCTGCACCGGCGTCGTGTTCTCGGCGCCCATGACATTGAAGAGGCCGCCAAGCTTGCCGGCACGCACTAGCTGCATTTGCTCGGGGGAGGCACGCCCCCCGGCCGACAACAGATTCAGTTGGCCGAGCTTTTCTTCGAGCGTCATGCGGGCGAGGAGGGAGTCGAGGTTTTGTGCAGAGGCTGGTGCGGCGAGCAGGGCAGCGAGGATCAGGGCATGGCGAACATGGGACATAGGATTGCGCTCTCTAGGCCAAGGAAAGTTCTGCAAAGCTACGGCTCAAAACGGGACAGCGCGAAGCCCTAGCGCCGCCGGTGATCGTTGCGGCAAGTTACTGTCACTACCTCGATTTCACGGGAGATGATCCATGTGTCGTCATCGTATTCTGTGGCTCGCCTGCATCAGTCTGCTCGCCTTCCCGCTGTCCCTTAGCGCACAAACCACTACCGGCACCGTTCGCGGCTACGTGAAGGATCAGAATGGGGAACCGATTGGCGATGCCCAGGTGATTGCGCGCGACACTCGGAACGGCCAACAGACGACCGCCGCCAGCCAGCGCAACGGGTTTTACATACTCGCGGGGCTGACACCAAGCACGTATGAGATCACGGTTCGGCGTATCGGCTCGACGCCTCAAGCGCGGCGTTTCGACGTTGGGGTCGGTCAATCGCTGTCGCTCGACTTCACTCTCGCGGCCTCGGCCGTCGAGCTGACGAGCGTGCAGGTGGTGACAACAGCCGCTGTGGAAATGCGTACCTCGGAAGTGGCGACGAACATCACCCAGCAACAGGTGAACAATCTTCCCAGCTCGAGTCGCAACTTTCTCGATCTCGCTTCACTCGCCCCCGGGACCAGCATCGAGAACGATCGCCTGAACGGAACGGCGCGGCGGTTGTCCGCCGGCGCGCAGTCCGCCGATCAGATCAACGTCTTCGTTGACGGGGCGAGCTACAAGAACGATCTCATTCACGGTGGCGTGGTGGGACAGGATAGGAGCCGGGGCAATCCTTTCCCACGCAATGCGATCCAGGAATTCCGGATTCTGACACAGAACTACAAGGCTGAATATCAGAAATCCTCCAGTGCGGTACTCACCGCGACGACGAGGTCTGGCGGAAACGAGTGGAACGGGACTGCGTTCTTCAGTTATCAGAACAAGAGCCTCGTCGCACTTGACAGCGTGCAGCGATTCGACAAGCGCATTGCCGACAGTATCGCCGCCGCAACGAGCTCTCCTTCGACATTCCGTGTGCCGGACTACAATCGCCAGTTGGTGGGTCTCAGCGCCGGAGGGCCGATTGCCCGCGATCGGCTGTTCTTCTTCGGCTCGTACGAGGGGAATTACCAGACGCGCTCCAACCGCGTGGACATTGTCCCTCCGACCGGGTTCCCCGCGCTCGACACGGTGGATTTTGCGTCGCGCAACGGGTTCTTCGATTCGCCCTTCAGGGAGACGCTGCTATTTGGAAAGTTGAACTACGTCCCGGGCACCAATTCGTCACTCGAGCTGAGTTACAACGGTCGGTACGAGCACGATACCAGAGATTTTGGTGGACTGCGTCCGTTCGAGACGGGCGTGCGCTTTAACAACAACGTCAGCACCGGTCTCCTGAAGTTCAGGCACAGCGGTGGCTCATGGCTCAACGAGTCCATGCTGTCGTTTCAACGCTCCCGGGACAATCCAAGTCCCGTGCCGGGATCGGGCGCCGTCAATCGATTCTATGCGTTCGGTTGCTGCGCCCAGATCGGACCCGATATCACGATTCAGGACTTCACTCAGACTCGGATAGGGTTGCGGCATGATGTCTCCTATGCGGGACTACAGTGGGGTGGACAGCACGTCATTAAGGCCGGAGTAAACCTCGACTTCCTCAACTACCGTGTCATCAAGCGGAATGGCGCGATTCCGCGATTTGTGTACGAGCAGTTTGCGCAAGGCGGCAGCGTGACGGCGCCTGACAGCTTCCAGATCCCCGACCGCGTCGAATTCCGCGCCGGTAATCCGAACTTCCTGGTGGATAACCAGCAGTTCGGGATCTATGCGCAGGACGATTGGAATCTCACGCAGCGTCTCACGCTCAATCTTGGTCTCCGCTGGGATTATGAGACGCATATGTTGAATTACGATTACGCCACGCCGCAGCCGATCGTCGATTCGCTGACGAAGTACGCGGATTCGATGTTCCTGCCCATCGATCCGAACCGCTACTTCACGAACGGGACGCAGCGACCGCGGTTCATGGGAGCGGTCCAGCCACGCCTGGGGTTCTCCTACGCGCTGGACGAAGCAAGCACCACGACGATATATGGGGGGTTCGGCATCTTCTACGATCGGACGTTGTTCGATCAAGCGATCGAGGAGAAATTCGCCCAGCAGCAGCCGAACATCGTCATTCGATTCCGACAACCCGGCGACACGACCTCCAATCGCGTCGATTGGAACAACAATTATCTCACAGGACTCGCGGCGCTGGATTCATTGCGCATCGCGAATCCACAGGCTGGCAGGCCTGAAGTGAAGCTCATCCCGAATGATCTCCGGCCGCCACGGTCGAACCAGTTCAGCGCGGGCATCCGGCATCTGTTCGGCACGATCCTGGTGGACGCGGCCTACACGGGAATCCGCAGCAGCAACGTGTTTACGTTCTACTGGGCGAACTTCAACTTCGTGTGTCCCGAGCGCTCCTTCTCAGTAAGCGGCTGCGCGGTGAACCGGAATATCCCCGGATTCGGCACGATCCTCTTGGCGACGAATGCCGGCAAGACTTGGTACAACGCCCTGCAGCTCAAGGTTGATCGCTCGTACCGACCCGGTTCTAGCGGCGGCATCGGGTGGGGCGCGGGACTCGCCTACACGTACGCCAAGCGGGAAACCGAGGGATTCAATGATGACTTCAGTTTCCCCAACCCCGTCGATTATCCGCGACAGGTGAGGAATGACGAACGGCACCACGTGGTGGCCAACTGGGTCATGGATATGCCTTTTGCGTATGGTATCCAGTTCGCTGGGCTGCTGACTTTGGGGAGCAGCGTGAAGTATGACCTGGGTGATCGGTTCGCTGGTCCCACCAACCCGTTCCGTCCCGGTGGGCTGCAGCCGCCCATGTTCAAGAATCTCGATTTGCGCCTGCGGAAAGATTTCCCGGCGATGCGGGGAACAAACCTGTCGGTGTCGGCGGACTTGTTCAACGCGTTCAACTGGTGGAGCTATAGCTACAACAACAACGCGACGATTTCGGGACCCTCTAACGATCCACGCCGCTTTCAGGTCGGTGTGGAGCTGGGGTTCTGACGACATTGTGATCTTCGCGTAACGAGTGTTGTGGTAACCAGCGCCCGGGGCACTTCCCGGGCGCTGATGTTTTGCCTGTGCATCAAGTGACTCGCACAACGCATGCCTTCGTTCGAGAGCAAATCCGTGCTCAACGAGTTGCTGTTTGACAACGGAGTGTTGCACGACGGCGACCACAAGAACTTTGGTCACTCTCCAGCAGTGAAATCACGAACAGTAAGGGGGGCACCAGTGTATCCCTCGCAATCCTAGCATTCTGCTTTTCACAGGGGGGATCAATGAAGCCGTTACTCATTGCAAGAACCGTAACCGTAGGCACGTCCTGTTGTGCTCTGATCCTGGCATCGTGTGTAAAGGATCAAACTGGCCCGACAAGTCCATATGCTGCGCAAGTCGCGGCGCTGGGTTTTCGGAGCGACATGATTCGAGACATGGGGGATTATTTGTTGGTCGAAGGGGATATCCAAATTGAGAAAAGCGCCCTCACGCAGTCGCCTGATGCCTTTCGCCCTCAATTCCAGTGGACGACCGATCTCTTGGTGGGCTCGTCACAGGTGCAGAACATCCTCGTCAATTTGAGCGGTCTCGCCAGTCAGCCCGACTGGCAGAATGCTGCGCGATCGGCGCTCGCCGAATGGAATCGGGTCAACTGTAGCAGTGTGCATTTGGCTGAAGGCACTCCCGCAGATATCACGTTCAGCACCGTCGATGATCCCGATCAAACTCTTGCCGCGCGCGCAAGTTTCCCGCTGGACGCGCCCCCGGGTAGCGGAAAGCCCGGGCCAACCATTGTTGTGAACACTAACTATACAGGCACTCCTAACAACTCGAGCACCAAATTCAGAAACATGGTGCACGAGATCGGCCACACGATTGCTTTTCGGCATACGAATTGGCAAGCCCGCGGGGAAGACCTTCTTCCCTACGGAGCCAATCAAGTTCCGGGCACGCCCGCAACTGATGCCGCGTCTGTAATGAATGGCGGGACGGCGACAACCGCCTGGACTGGTTTTAGCAGTTACGATACCGTAGCCGCTCGAGCAAGGTATTCTGGAGGGCCGTGCGTTTGGCCGATTCAGGGACCACCCCGCATAATCGCTGGTCAGATCTGCCACTACTCTGAGGCGCCCACCGGAGGCACACCTCCCTACGCGAATACATGGTCGTGGGGAGTCATGAGCGGTTCCGTGGCGATTTTCCAACAGAACGACGGAGTCGGGGTGGTAGGGCAAAGCAGCAACGGCAAAGCATGGCTTAGGGTCGATGTTTCCGATGCCACTGGTTCCATTGGCAGTGCGGTAGATACCGTGACGATAGATCCTCTGGGAGTGAACTGCAATTAGCGTTTTGTAGTGGATCGCTCTCTGAGGTCCTCACGATTCCCATCTGAGCACCCCAGAGAGCTCACTACACGCATCTGAATCACACCGCAGAATTGTGAGAACGGGCTGAGGCACCCTCGGTCTCCGTAATCCCATCAGCGCCGACAGTGTCGGGCGCTGGCAACTTGAGTGATTCCCTTACACGGTCGTAGGCCATCATCCCAAGTGAAGTGATTATCCACCTGCCGACTTCATGATCGTGTGTTGCAGAGCCGCAACCACAGCACTTCTGGTCACAGGCGTTCGACTTCAGCTGCTGAACAGCCGAACAGCACGACAGAAATGGTGTAGTTCCCCTCGCAGCATCGGTCCTCTACAGGACGAGCAAATGCGCCAGAACTAGTCACGATCTTCATCACCTTTCTTGGCTGTTGGAATTGGATCACGGAAGCACGAAGGAACACGGTGCATCGACCGCCGGCATCAACTGCTAATTCTAGGAGAGAAAAAATGAGATCCGCTCCAATGAGGTGGCGCCCATCTGTAACTGCCGCTATGGTCGCGGTTACAGTTTCCGTCCTGTTCGCCTGTAGTAATGAACCAGAGCCCGTCAGTGGGCTGTCTCGAGAGAACCCTGTTGCCTCCGCACGCACGGAACATCAGCCAATCCCAGGGCAGTATATCGTGCGGTTGCGTGACGAGACTCCCGATGCCGCTACGACCGCGCGGCAGCTCGTTGCCGCTAACGGCGGCAGTCTGGGGCACATCTATACGTCCGCGATCAAGGGGTTCTCGGCGAAGCTGTCAACGCAGGCCGCCGCGGCAATACTCCATTCCCCACAAGTACTTCGCGTAGAACCCGATCGCATGGGCGGCATCGTGGACGTCGAAAGCAACGCTCCATGGGGGCTTGACCGGATCGACCAACGGCAGCTCCCGCTCGACACGAAATTCAACTATTCGGCGTTCGGGTACGGTGTAATTATCTACGTAATCGACACTGGAATTCGCCGGTCTCACAACGATTTCTATTATGCCCGAGCAGTGAGAACCTGGTATGATGCGATCGGGGATGGGCAGAACGGGAATGATTGCAACGGCCACGGAACGCACGTCGCCGGCATCGCAGCGGGATCAACTTACGGCGTTGCAAAATCCGCGGACCTTGTATCCGTTCGGGTGGTCGCTTGCAACGGAAATGGTTCAGCGTCGGATGCCATTGCGGGTGTGGACTTCGTCACAAACGAGAAGATCGCTCATCCGGCATTCCCCATGGTTGCGAACATGAGCGTTCACTACGGCTTTGTGCAGAGCCTGAATGACGCGGTTTCGAACTCGATCAGTAACTATGGCGTGGTCTATGCCATCGCCGCTGCCAACGACGCCGCCGACGCCTGTGACGACTCGCCGGGCAGCACACCCGAGGCGATAACGGTTGGCGCAACAGACAGGAACGACCAATTCGCAGGGTTCTCAAATTTCGGAAGCTGCGTTGACCTGAATGCTCCCGGGGTGGACATCCTTTCCGACTTTAATGGCTCCAATACTGACACAGAAATCTTGAGCGGCACTTCCATGGCGTCACCACATGTTGCCGGCACAGCCGCGCTCTATCTCTCGGCCCACACGTCAGCGACGCCCTCGGAGGTACGTTCAGCGCTCACAGGCAATGCGACTCAGAACGTAATTACGGGACTGCCAGCGGAGACACCAAACCTGCTTCTCTATTCGGCGTTCATCGTTGGCCCAAGTCCGTTTAGTGTGACGATCACTGGGCCGACATCGATTGCCACCAATCGCACCTGCACTTGGACCGTAACACCTAGTAACGGCGTCCCACCATACACTTATCAGTGGAGTAGTACAGGCCAGAACTTTTCCCCAACCTCAGGTAACGCTCAGAGTTTTGTGGGCTCAACGTCTTATAGCAGTCCCCAGCAATTTCTTGTATACGTAAGCGTATTTGACGCTTTCCGCCCCAGCTACGGAGTCGGCAACGCCTTGCCTGTCTACAGCAGTGGTCTTGGCGGTTTTTACGACCCGACGTACTGCCACTAATTCTTTTTTGGCCGCGTCTTCAAGCTCTGGAACAGTGAGTGAGGTTCTTGTAGTGTCGTAGGCTGCTAACATGTCCGGCTGGTGAGCGTGGCGTCTCGAATCAGGCGCCACGCCCCAGCCGCTTGAGACTCTCCAGGCCAAATCGTCCCGAGTAACCTGGTGCCTGTCGCATTCAGAAGTAAGTTGCAGGACAAATATGGCCGCGTTTGCAAAGCGAGCACTTCTAACAACCTTCTCGGCACTCTTGTGTGCCTGTGCCGGTAACTCCGCGGGCCCGGGCGTCGCACCCGACACGGCCGCGTTTCTGGATACGCTGCAGCACAAGACCTTCAACTTCTTCTGGGATCTCACGCCGGCCTCGAACGGCCTCACGCCCGACCGCTGGCCCACGCCGTCGTTCTCGAGCATCGCGGCCGTCGGGTTCGCGCTCACCGCGTACCCGATCGGCGTGGAGCACGGCTGGATCACGCGCGCCCAGGCCGCCGACCGCACCCTCACGACGCTCCGCTTCTTTTGGACCGCGCCGCAGGACTCGGCCGGCCCGAATACCACCGGCTATCGCGGCTTCTTCTATCACTTCCTCGACATGCAGACCGGCCGCCGCTTCCAGACGGTCGAGCTGTCCACGATCGACACGTCGTTGCTACTCGCCGGGATCCTGTTCGCGCAGAGCTATTACGATCGCAGCGACACGAGCGAGCAGCAGATCCGCGCGCTCGCCGATTCGATCTACGTCCGCGTCGACTGGAAATGGGCCGAGGCGCAGCCGCCCGATTCACCCGCTGTCAGCATGGGCTGGCACCCCGAGAGCGGGTTCATTAACGCGAGCTGGATCGGCTACAACGAAGGCATGATCCTCAACATCCTTGCGCTGGGCTCCCCCACCCACGCGGTGGATTCGACGACCTGGAGCAAGTGGGTCAGCCGGTATCAATGGGGCACCTACTACGGCCAGACGTTCGTCCAGTTCGCGCCCCTGTTCGGCCACGAGTACTCACACGTCTGGATCGATTTCCGCGGCATCAAGGACGCCTACATGCAAGGCCGCGGCATCGATTACTTCGAGAACTCACGCCGCGCTACGCTGTCGCAGCGCGCGTACGCGGTCGCGAACCCCGGCGGCTGGCGCGGCTACACCGCCAACGTCTGGGGCCTCACCGCCTGCGACGGTCCCGCGAACAAGACGCTCACGCTCGCCGGCCGCAGCCGGCAATTCCACACCTACTTCGCCCGCGGCGCCGCCCTCGGCGATGAGCGCGACGACGGCACCGTCTGCCCGACGGCGGTCGGCGGTGCCGTGCCGTTCGCGCCCGAGTTTACGATTCCCGCGCTGCTCGCGATGCGCACCACCTACGGCGACAAGCTGTTCACGACCTACGGCTTCCTCGACGCCTTCAATCCCACCTTCACGGCGGCCGGCCAGCAGGAGGTCGGCACCGTAGATCCGACGCTCGGCTGGTTCGACGTCGACTATCTGGGCATCGATCAGGGACCGATTCTGGCGATGGTCGAGAACTTCCGGACCGATTTCGTGTGGCGCGTGATGCGCACCAATACGCACATCATCCGGGGACTCAAGCGGGCAGGCTTTACCGGCGGCTGGCTCCCATAGTGTCAGCGCTGCTGGACGCGGTCGCGGGCCTTCCCAACGCCGCCGAGCCGGTCGGCGGCTGGGTGACCGGCGGCCAACCAACCGAGCAACAGCTCAAAGCCTTCAAGGCCGCGGGCGGACAGGTCGTGTTGGACAATCGCGACCCAATGGAGCCGCGCCCCTTCGACGAGCCCGCAACGGCGCGTGCCGCCGGGCTCGAGTACATCAGTCTCCCGATCGTACACGGAGCCGTCACGACCGAGACGATGAAGCAGATGTATCAGACGCTGAAGAAACTTGAGGGAAAAAAGGCGCTGCTACACTGCTCGTCGGGCAACCGCACCGCCGCAGCCTTGATTCCGTATCTGATGGTCGATCAGAAGCTGGAACAGGAGGATGCGGTAGACCTAGCAATGAGCATTGGCTTGAGGAGTGCCGAGCTCATGGAGATCGCGGTGCAGTATGCGGTCGGGTTGTCCTAATGACTACAACCTGTGAACTGCGGTGCGTCTAGGCTTTGGGTTCTTCCTTTCCTCCTGCATAGCGGTGCCAGTACATACTCAT
>Ga0193719_10000626_pt1 | contig 13533 bp, 7 predicted proteins | sample U2a2metaG_FD_160103 | JGI IMG/M metagenome (GOLD analysis project Ga0193719, IMG submission 160103) | Soil microbial communities from a riparian zone of the East river system, Colorado, United States - U2a2 | ecosystem: Environmental > Terrestrial > Soil > Riparian zone | place: USA: East River... | reverse complement strand
TGGCCCCGAAGGCGGCTGGACCGAATCGGAGGCAACGTTGTTCCACGCTGCGGGATGGATCGCAGCCTCTTTGGGGAGCACAATCCTGCGCGCTGAAACCGCGGCCATCGCGGCGACCGCCGTCGCTTTCGCCGAACTACAATAGTTCTCCTCAGCAAAATCCTCATGCTTCTCTGGTATGCTCCTGCAAAGTGGCAGTCGCAAAACCCAACTCACGTCCCCGCGCCTTCGAACCGGACGAACGCCAGCGCGCAGCGATCGAACACCTCCACGGGCCCATGCTGGTTATCGCCGGCGCGGGTACCGGAAAGACCACGGTTCTCACCAAGCGCATCGCCCATCTGGTTCGCCAAGGCTACGCCCGGCCCGCCGAAGTGCTGGCTGTCACCTACACCAAGAACGCGGCCCAAGAGATGCGCCAGCGGGTGCGGGAGGAGTTGCGCGGAATCGACTTGTCCGGCCTGCGGATCGCGACCTTTCATGAGTATTGCAACGACCTTCTGCGGGAACACGGCCGGCAGTTCGATGTGCTCGACGATCAGGATCTCTGGATTTACCTGCGCCGTCGCCTGCGCGAACTGAATCTGCACTACTTCGTGCGCGCCGCCAGGGTCAGCAAGTTCCTGGAGGATTTGCTCAAGTTCATGCGGCACTGCCACGACGAACTGGTCACTCCGGAAAAATACCAGGAATACGTTCATCGTCTCGAACGCGGGGAACTGCCCATTCCGCGCGTGACCCGGTCGAAGGACGCGGACCAGGTGTCTGACGAAGAAGTCCTGGGACGCTGCCGCGAAATCGCCAACGTGTTTGCCACCGTGGAACGGATGCTGCGGCAAGACAACCTGGGAACCTTCAGCCACATGATCACCCACGCCCACCAGATGTTGCAGCAGGATGGCGAGCCGTTCCCGTCCCCTAGCCGGTTCATTCTGGTGGACGAATTTCAGGACGTAAACTTTGCCCAGGTGAAAGTCCTCGAGCGGCTCGCCGGGGAACAAGGCAGCGTCTTTGCGGTGGGCGATCCGGATCAGGCGATTTATCGTTTCCGGGGAGCCTCCAGTGCGGCGTTTGTTCTTTTCCAGCGTCACTTTCCCACCTCCAAGCTGGTGAAGCTAGAGAAAAATCGCCGCTCGACCTCGCCCATTCTGAACTGTGCTTTTGCCTTGATTTCCAAAAATCCGGAGGTTTTCAACTCCGGCAGCGGTGCCACAGCCTATCAACGGTCGGTCCTGATTTCTGCCCGTGAGGAAGATGCGGCGCGAGCAGGCCAGCCGCTGCCGCGTGTGCCGGTGGAGGCGGTGGTGCTGAAGGAAAAGGATGCCGAGTCCACCGAACTGGTCTCGGCGCTGCGTGATTGGCAACGCAAGACTCGCCGGCAGTGGAGCGACTGCGCCGTCCTTTACCGCACCCACGCTCATCGCGATCAGCTGGCCGCCGAGCTCGCAAGCCAGGACATTCCGTTCTCCATTGAGAACATGGACGTGATGGATATGCCCGAAGCGCGCGACCTTTTTGCCTGCCTGGGGGCGGTGGTTTCCGACGCCGACGGCGCCAGCTTGTTCCGGGTCGCGGCCCTACCGCAGTTCGCCATTGATCCGGAGAAACTGCGCGACGGAATCAAGGCGCTTGCCCGCGAAGCCGGCGCGTCCGCGATCGCGCTGGTCCTGGCACAGATCGAAGGCGGCCCAGGTGTGCTTGAGCGCTTACGACAGACCCGCGAAGAGATTGCCGCCACCGACGCCCGGGGCCGGATCGCGGTGGATGTGATCGCACGCAATTTTTCCCTGGATCCGAGCTCACGCGCGCTTAACGCGGTGCTCGAGTTTGTCAGCGGATGGGAGCAGAAGGCCATCACCGCGACCGGGGAGGTGAGCGAGCTTCTCGACTACCTGGAATATTTTCGCGAGGCTGGCGGGGTCATTCCTCTGGCCTCGAAGGATGACAATGCAGTCCGCCTTATGACCGCTCATGCTGCCAAAGGCCTGGAGTTTTCCCAGGTCTTCATTCTTCGTGCCAATTCCAGTTCTTTTCCGGCGTCGTATAAGGAACCGCTCCTCGAATTTCCCCGGGAACTGCACGACTCTGCATCGGTTGCCCAGGACGATGACAAGGAACTATGCAAACAGGAGGAGCGCCGCCTATTTTACGTTGCCATGACCCGGGCGCGGGATTCGCTGACGATTTATGCCAAGCAGGGAACTGGGGTTAGAGATCCCACGCCTCCCGGCTTCATGCGCGACCTTCTGAAGGACTCCAGCCTGCTCGGCCGCTGGCTGGTGCCCGCCCAGCCCCGGGGCTTTCAGACCGACATGTTTGCCCAGGCGGCAGGTCTGGCCGGTATGACGCGCACCAGTGAATGGCTCAATCTGCCGCCGGCTTCCAACCTGTCCGCTAAATTAAGCGCCAGCGCGGTCCAGACTTACGAAACCTGTCCCCTGCAATTCAAACTGGAGCGCGAGTGGAAAATTCCCGGCGAGGTTCCCGCCGCCATGCAATATGGCGCCGTCATGCACCGCGTCCTGCTCGCGTTCTATAACTCCGTCCGCGCCGAACGTCCGATGGCTGACCAGGCTGTGATCCAGTTCTTTGCTGACGAACTGGCTGCCGCCGGCTTTCAGGACCATTACCAGCATGACCTCTACCAGCAGCAAGGTGTTCTGCAGTTGCAGGATTTTCTGGCTGCATTCCGGCGGGTTCCCGCGCCCAAGGTACTCCATACCGAAGAGTTCTTCGAGGTAAAGCTGGGCGAGGTGAAAGTGGTGGGTCGCATCGATCGCATTGACGAGGTGGCGGCCAGCAGCGTCGTCATCACCGACTACAAGACGGGAAAAGCTCAATCCCAGGAAGATTCCGACCTGAGCCTGCAACTTTCCATTTATGCTCTGGCGGCGCACCAGAAGTGGGGATATCGTACCGATCACCTCGTCCTCTACAATCTGGAAGGGAACAGTCCCATCGTGACCCGGCGCAGCGACGTTCAACTGAACGAAGCCAAAATCCGAGTAAGCGGAGTGGCAGAGAATATTGCGGCAGGAAAATTCGAACCCAAACCTGGCTTTTACTGTAAATTCTGCGTCTATCGCAATCTTTGTCCCGCCACCGAAAAACGACTGCAGGAACCCTCGCCGCAGACCCAAGCCGCGACCGCCAAACAGAGGTGAGGCGGGAGCATGTTCTTTCGGCGGACGCGGAAAGCAAAGCGGGATGATTTTGTAGGGCTCTCGGAGCAGAAAATCTTTCGGCAGAAAAAACTTAGGGGACGCTTCCGCGTCCCCGTTTTGCTGCTTTTGCTGTACTTCTCTTAGTGCTTCTTTTTCTTCTTTGCCTTTTTCTTGGTTGCCATGGTTCTATTCTCCCTTCCATTTTTCATGGACTGCTATGCAACGGTGCTCAGTTGCAACTTATTGAATGTATAGAGTCAATAAAAAGTGATGTCAAGAAAAAAATGATGCTCTCATGCGCATGCGACCCCTACACCAAAGTCACCAGAGATTGTTCGAGAAGAAATTTTCGCGATCGCGAGCGCCGGGGGAGAAGTTTTCTCGCCTGGAAGTTCTTCGGGCGTTCCCGATTTCGCGCGTCTCCACGATCGCAAAAAACGCCAGCCTGTGTTTCTGACCTGCTCCCGGCGGCTTCAGGAATTCCGATCTTTTCCTGCCGCGCGCATCTATAATTGAAATTGAGAAATCATCGCGGGAGCATATAAATGGCGGCTAAGGACGAGGTTGTCATCATTTCCGGGTGTCGCATTCCAGTGGGAAGATTCCAGGGCAGTCTCTCAGATTTGAGTGCGACGCAGTTGGGTGCGATCGTGGTTCGTGAGGCGGTGAAGCGTGCCGGTGTTGACCCCAAACTTGTCGACGAGTGCATCATGGGCAACGTCGTCTCTGCCGGTTTGGGACAAAACCCCGCCCGTCAGGCGGCGATCTTCGGCGGACTGCCTCCGGAAGTGGGTGCCATGACCGTCAACAAGGTTTGTGGTTCAGGACTCAAATCTGTCGCACTCGCGGCGCAAGCGATCCAGACCGAAAACAGTTCCATGGTCGTCGCCGGCGGCATGGAATCGATGACCAACGCTCCCTATCTTCTTCCTCAAGCGCGCAAGGGATATCGACTGGGCAATGCCCAGATCGTTGACTCCATGGTGAACGACGGCCTGTGGGACATTTACAACAACTACCACATGGGCATGACCGGCGAGAACGTGGCGGAAAAATACGGCATCACTCGTGAGCAGCAAGATCAGTTTGCGCTCAACTCTCACCGCAAAGCTCTGGCTGCGATCACGGAATGCCGCTTCAAGTCGCAGATTGTTCCGGTCGAACTGCCACCGAAGAAAAAGGGCGAGGCTCCTGTAATTTTCGACAAGGACGAATCGCCCCGCCAAGACACGACCATTGAAGTGCTGCGGTCGCTGAAGCCGGCTTTCAAGAAGGATGGCACGGTGACGGCCGGCAACGCACCCGGGGTGAACGATGGCGCTGCCGCGGTGGTAGTCACCAGTGCGAAACGCGCCCAGGAGCTGGGCGCCGAACCCATGGCGCGCATCGTGGCCCAGGCCACCAGCGGGGTAGACCCCAAGTGGGTGATGATGGCGCCGGTGGGTGCAGTCCGCAGGATCTGGGAAAAGACAGGATGGAACAACGAAGACGTCGACCTCTATGAACTCAACGAAGCTTTCTCAGTGCAGGCCCTGGCCGTGATGCGCGAGCTTGGGCTAGACCCGAACAAGGTCAATGTGAATGGCGGGGCGGTCGCCATCGGACATCCCATCGGAGCGAGCGGCGCCCGCGTGCTGGTCACTCTTATTTATGAGATGATTCGCCGCAATGTCCATCGCGGCATCGCCGCACTTTGCCTGGGCGGCGGCAACGCGGTGGCGATGGCGGTGGAACGGTAGGTGGCCGATCAAACTCCAGGAGATTCGTCCAGACAGGCACTAGACGCCGCTGGTCGCCCCCGCGGAGCTCGATCCCGCCGTGGGCAGTGTGACCCTGAATACGGCCCCACCTCCCGGGCCGGAGCTGGGGTCGATCTCTCCCCCGTGCTCTCGCAAAATTGCTTTACAGATGCTCAGGCCGAGACCGGTGCCGCGACCTGGCCGCTTCGTGGTATAGAAAGGATCGAAGATGTTGGGGAGCACCTCGGCCGGGATGCCGAGCCCGTCATCCTGAAACGTGGCGGTAACCGAGTTGTCGTTATTTTCCAGCCGGATCCTGAGCGTGCCGCCGTCCCGTACCTCGCGCATCGCCTGTTCGGCATTCAGAATTAAATTCAGAAAAATCTGCATCAGCTGATGCGCATCGCCCATCACCGCGGGCAGGGAAGGCTGGGGAAGAAAATCCACCGTAATATTGCTCTTGCGCAAGGAGTAGGCGTGCAGGTGCAGAGTCCGTTGCACCAGTTCGTTCAGATTGACGGGTCCCTTCCCCGGAGCGGGCGGCCGCGAGAAGTACATCAGGTTCTGCACAATGTCAGCGGCGCGCCGGGCCTGCTGCTGCAGCATTACCAGATGCTTGCGCGTGGACTCCTGCTTCTCTCCGTCCTGCAGGAGTTCGGCCAAGCCCATGATGCTGGTCAGGGGATTGTTCAGTTCGTGCGCGAAGCCTCCGATCATCTGGCCCATGGCCGCAAGCCGTTCGCTTTGAATAATCTGCTGTTCCAGTTTTTTTTCTACGGTGATGTCGCGCAGCGATACGATCACGCCGCGGGACTTTCCTTCCGCATCGAACAACGGGCTGGCATCGGCCCGCAGCGTCCGCCAGCTACCATCGCGATGCCGTGCCCCAAATTCGCAGAAGCCAAATTTCTTCCTGCCCGTGCTCACCTCGTGGTAGAGAGCCAGAAACTCCGGGGACTGTTCCGGCTCGGCATCGCCAACCTTGTTCCCCAGCAGGTCCTCCGGTGCGTGGCCGAGCAGATCCCGGATGCGTGAACTGACAAAGCCGTAACGCCCCTCGAGATCGATCACCAGGATCAGGTCAGGGAAGCTCTCCAGAAGATGGCGCTGGAACTCCTCCTGCTGGCGCAGCGCCTTTTCCATCTGGCGCCGCTCCGTGACGTCCACTAGCGTTCCCTGGTAGCGGATGATCTTGCCGGCACTATCCCGGACCGCGTGCGAAGTGTCGAGAAAAACTCCCGTCGTTCCGTCCTTTCGTCGAAGTGTGAGCTCCCGGCTGCGCTCGCTTCCTCGATCATCGGCGTTGCGCCCGAGCACCGCACTCTGGCCGGGATCCACATTAAGGGTGCCGGCATCGAGGGACAAGAGTTCGTCTCTGCTGTTGTAGCCGAGCATCCCGATCAACGCGGGATTGGCGTCAAGCAACTTGCCCTCCGGCGCGCTAAAATACACCCCTTCCTGCAAGGTTTCAAACAGTTCTGTAAAGCGGCGTTCCTTCTCCCAATCTTCCGTAACGTCGCGGGCGAGGGCGCTGATGCCCACCACCTCGTCACTGTTGACGATGGCATTCAAAACACAGTCGAAGTAGAGCGCACCCGCGCTGCTTTTCAACTGCACCCGGACCAATCCTGACCAGCGCCGCGTTCTCAAAAATCGAGCTAGCCCGCCTTCGACCTCGCGGCGCACGGGCTCCTGCAGAAACTCGTCGATCTTGTGGCCCACCACGTCCGCGTACGGCAGGCCCAGCAATTGAGTAAGGCGGCGATTTACCGTACGCAAGGTGCCATCGAGCGAGCTGGCAAAAGCCACGTCGTCGAAGGAGTCGATCAGTTCCCTGAAATTTCGTTGGGAACGCTGAATCACCTGGCTCAGCTGGTCCAGTTGCTCTTCTGAGGGTGTGGCTCCGCTACGGCCGTGCAGATCGCGGAGCAGGTGCTGGAGTTCGGAAACTTCGCGGCGCCGTCCGTAAACGTAGGTGGCGAACAGGATGGCCAGCACCAGAAGGCCGACGGGAATGGTCCCCAGGTGATAGGGAAGGCTTTCCAGCCGTTCCCAGGAAACCGCGGCCAGACCGGTGGCCAGCAGAACCAGAAATGCCAGGGCAAGCCGCCAGAGCCGAACTTCCTCTTTTTCCAGATGACCCGGACGACGGCGTGGGCCTTCGTGTTTATCTTCTTCTTCCACCATACCTACCGGGCTCGGTCCAAGGCAAGGTTTCTCGCCCCGCAAGGTCTCGCAGAGGTGTCAATGAATCGTAGTTCACGGCCAGGCGCGAGACAACCCGACGGCGTGTTGGGCAACTTGATTCTGGCCGGCTTTCCGGCACTCAGTTGCTTTGCCTTGCCCATTGGCTCAACCGTTACCTTGGTCTACGCTTCCGCATCACTCATCCCAGGGCGTATGCCTGCGGCGCTCTGGTTCGATGGGTGCGGAGGGCAACGGACAAGAGTTGCCCCAACGCGACCCGATATCGAATTCAGTCGGCCTGCGAACGCGCCTGTTGCACCATCTCGACCAGGACCTTTCGAGCCTCTGTCGGACTGCTTACTTCTCGCAGAAACGCGATGCGGGTTCCACGCATGCCATCCTGGGTCTTCAAGCGCGCATGAAACCCGAGGCGATCGACTGCGACCATCGTGGCGTGCTGTGATTCCATGCGGCCAAATTTCCGGACCAGCAGGACCAGCGCATCCTGGTGGTCGGCGTTCATGTGCGCAATGATTTCCGCCATTGCGTCCGCAAGAGGGTCGGGTTGGCTGCGATCATATTCGGGGGCCGAAACCCAGCCCATCACTCCAAAACCGCCCACGTAATAAACGTCCACAAGGTCCATGCGGTAAAAAGAAAAGTCTTCAAAATCTACCCAATACTTGCTGTTGGCATAGCGTGCTAAGTAGAGCTTGCGCGCCTCGGCCAGCTCCGACTCTGGTAGTGGCAGTACGTTTCCTACCAGCGAAACCCGCGAGGCTCCGAGCGCATCACCGCCGGCGTCATCCTGGGCCACCAGCAAGCTAGCGCGAGGGTCGGCCTGCAAGTTCTGGGTATGCATGGCCATGGTGCTGATAAGAAAGATGGGGCGCCCGTGATCGTCCAACCCGTAGGGCATCACTGATCCGAACGGGAAGCCTGGCTGTTTCCGCGAGAGGGTGGAGAGGCTCCCTGTGCGGCCCATGTACATGAGCGTACGCGCACGCTCGGCGAACCCAGGCTCGGGGACTGTAGGCTGGTCACTCGCTGGCCCAGCGCCGCCATGTTTTCTGGTGGATGAGGCAGTCATCTTTGCTGTTTCCTGGCTCCGTACGTAATCGCGGTATTGGGGCCAATCAAATCGATTTCTTGCACCTTAACTCTTACGTCTCTTCGTCTGGCGGACCCGCAGCGCCGGCGAGATCCTGAGGCTTGATCTTCTCGATGTTGAACTTGGTCGCCCGCTCGCGCATCGTCTTAAATACCTCCTCGAGCGGCGGGGGGTCGCCCTTGATCCATCGCAACGGGTTGATGCGCGCCACCACAAACGAACGCAAATATGGACTTACCAGTCCGCGTTCCTTTAACTTCTTGACCACCGCCGCAACCTTCTCCTCCAGGTCCAGGACCAGAGACGCGCGCTTCTCGTGATCCCTCAGGACGGAGCGCAATGGCTCATCACTGAACGTTTCAAGCCGTCGCAGAATTGATTGGTAAGCGCCGCCGCCGAAGCGCGCGACCCGTTCGTAGCACACTCCCAGAGTGACAAGTGCGGCCTGCTCGAGATAGTAGGTAAACCCAGATTCGGGTCGCGAGCCATCTTCGTCGACCAGGCCACGGTAAATCCGTATGACTTCCAGGGAGCGTTCTTTGAGATTATGCGCTTTCTCTGTATTCAGAGCCAAGATCTGCCACGCAACCTCGCGTTCCGCGACGACCAGAGCCGTGATGGACTTGGCCCCAATCCGGCGCATGGCCTCGAGGCGATGGCGGCCGTTTGGAGTCCAGAAACCCCCTTTGGGTGCGACGACGGCGATGACAGGGTCGAGAAAGCGCCCGGTCTTGCTAATGACGTCGGCCAGCCGCTTGTGGTGAGCGTCGGAGAGATCACGTTGAAACGGTGTCGGCTCGATCTTGTCAATCGGCAGAATCGAGAGCAGCATCTGATGACCGCCCAGCGGTTCCTTATAAAGGCCCACCACGCAGCCCCCGGCTCTCTCGATGGCTTCCGCGGCGTCTGCGGCAGATCCTTCCGGTCGTCCTAACCGGCACTCTGCAGGTTCTAAGCCTCTGGTACCGGGCTTGGCTTTGCGAGGACGTCGTCGGGCAGGTGCGCGCTTTGGCATGATGAGACTTTATCTTAAATCTGCGACCTAACTACGGCAGGTCAGAGTTTTGCATTTGATACCGCCAGCTCTCTCCCGAAGCGAACCAGGCAGTTCAACCTGGGAAGAGCTGATTCGGTGAGTCGGCCTCGCTTACGGCATTCATCGGCGGTTCCTGCCTGATTTTTAGAGCCCGCACGTCGGGCATGGCGCAGGAGGAGGATTGCGTGCAGGTAAAGAGTGCGTGGGCTGGTCTCACCGGGTGCGGCAGCGTGTTTTGCAGAAAATGCATGAGACGGCCGGCCGGTCGAAACGCATTACGCCGGCCTGGTTCCAGTCGGATCGAGGGTCCAGGCGGTCAAGCCACATCTTAGAACCTGTGAACCTGTGAACCTGTCCACGGGTGCGCATGGTTCTGTTTCTACCGGTCTTGCAGAGGACCTTCTTAATAGGGTGCATCTGGCCCTGCACCGCCCGCAAGGATTATTAATGATGTTTCGTCCTGCATAACCCCTGAATAACCAAAGACCATCAAGAACCAGCGATCGGCCAACGAGTACCCCTGGGTTCCCGCATGGGAGCGATGCGCCGCGCGGCACCCGCGTGCGATTTTGACCCTGAACCATCCGAATTTGCTTACCTCTCAGGCTACCCAAAGCCCCGATAATTTAAGTTGCGGAGCTCGATCAATCGCCGCGTCGCCCGGCATCCTCTGGGCGCGGGCTGTGTGCTACACTCTGCCCGCTGATTTTCTAACCTACATTTTTATTGGGAGTCATAGCAATGCAGCTCGGTCGGCTCGTTCTTGTCATTCCGGCGCTCGTCTTCACTTGGTGTGTCGGGGCACCAACCGCGGCCGCGCAACCGGCCCCTCCCGTTCCCCGGCCCATCACCCTGGAAGATTATTTTCAGATTCGGGAGGTCGAGGACCCGCAGATCAGCGCCGACGGTCAGTGGGTAGCTTACACCGTCCTAACCTCATCCCTGAAAGACGACAAGCAAAAGACGTGCATCTGGATGGTAGCGACGGCCGGCGGGGATGCCCTTCCCATGACTTCCCAAGAGGTTTCCTCTTCGCATCCGCGCTGGAGCCCGGACAACAAGTTTCTCGCCTTTCTTTCCAAGCGCAATGAAGGCAAGACCCAGGTCTGGCTGTTGAACCGCCTCGGCGGAGAAGCCCAGCACATCACCGATACCATCCAGGACGTCAAAGAGTTTGCCTGGTCGCCCGACAGCAAACGCCTCGTCCTCGTGCTGCAAGACCCTTCCCCGGAGGAACTGGAGGAGGCGAAAACGAAAGCCAAATCCGAAAGCGAGGACAACGACCCCAAAGACAAAAAGACAAAAACCCAACGCCCTTGGGTTGTCGACCGCTACCAGTTCAAGATCGATGAAGTCGGCTATCTTGAGCGCCGCCGCACCCATCTCTACGCCTTCGATCTTGCCAGCAAGATTCTGACCCAGGTCACCTCCGGCGACTTCGATGACGAACAGCCCGCCTGGTCGCCGGACGGCAAGTTTCTGGCATTCAGCAGCAACCGCTCCGCTTCGGATCCCGACCGCACCTACGACACAAACATCTGGGTCGTGGCCGCCGATAATACGGACAAGGGCGCACATTTGACGCAGGTCACTACGAATCCCGGTTCGGACGAGTCGCCTGCCTGGTCACCGGACGGTAACTGGATCACCTATGTCACACAACTCGATGCGAAACTCTTCGTCTACGCCACGAAGCATATTGCCATCTCGCCTGCCTCCGGCGGTGGGGCCAGGGTGCTGACTGAGGGCTTGGACCGCATGTCGACGGAACCACATTTCTCACCCGACGGCAAGGCTATCTATTTCATAGCCGATGATGACGGCGCCCAGAATCTCTGCCGTGTCGCGATCGCTGGCGGCGAGATCACCCGTCCCATCGCTGGCCGCCTGATGCTCTACGCCTATTCCATCGCCCGGTCGGGCGAGGTGGCGGCGCAGATCGCCACCATGGACCGCCCCGACGAGATCTACACCATCCCATCCGGCAAGCTCACACGGATCACCCACACTAACGACGATTTCATGGCGCAAATCAAAATCACTATGCCGGAGTACGTCAAATTCAAGAGCAAAGACGGTACCACCGTTTCCGGCTATCTGTACAAGCCGCTCGACTACGCGCCCGGGAAGAAGTACCCGGCCATCCTGCGCCCGCACGGCGGACCTGTCTGGGCTTATTACGCCGAGTTTACGCACCTCGCCCAGCTCTTGGCAGCGAATGGTTACGTGGTACTGTTCCCCAACCCGCGCGGCTCCACCGGCTACGGGCAGCCCTACACCAAAGCTATCTTCGCCGATTGGGGGAACAAAGATTTTCAAGACGATATGGCCATGGTCGACCACGCCATCGCCGAGGGCCTGGTTGATCCGGACAAGCTGGGAGTGGGGGGATGGTCCTACGGAGGTATCTCAACCGATTTCATCATCACCCAGACCACGCGCTTCAAGGCCGCCATCTCCGGCGCCGGCTCGGCATTGTTAGCCTCCTTGTACGGACACGACGAGTACATTCGCGACTACGAATACGAGCTTGGCTACCCGTGGAAAGACAAAGCCCGATGGGAAAAGGTGTCCCCGTTTTACCGGATCGCAAACGTCACCACTCCCACCCTGTTCATGGGCGGCGATATTGACTGGAATGTGCCCATTCTCGGCAGCGAGCAGATGTATCAGGCGCTGAAAAGCCTCGGCCGCGAAACCGAAATGATCGTCTATCCAGGCGACTACCACGAATTCAAGACGCCCTCGCATATCAAGGACCGCCTCGAACGCGATCTTGCCTGGTACGCACACTACGTCAAGGGCGACGGTACACCAGCCCGCCCGATCTCTTCCGCCACTACGAAGCCGGCAAACTAATCTTGAATCAATTCCGTGTCGCAAATATCTCGAATCGAAAAGACAGCAGCCGGCGGCGCGAGCTGGCCACGATGTCGCAGAGCATGGTGATGGGATAACATATGCCCTGTCTCCGTGGATGTATGGGAATTGGTAGACACTGCTCTGAAAAGTTGGATGTTGTATGCCGTCCTGCTGAAGATCCTCAATAGGTTCACACCGCCCGGTTGTGGAGGGCGAATTGCTCCCATTCCGCCAAATCCTTCAGGATCCTCTTTCCCTGAAGCTAGCTCAGCCAATCGGTCCAATTTGAAAAGCAGCCAGATTACAAGCCGTCTCAAGGAGCTTCTATGCGTTCGGTTTCACGGCTGGTAGTTGTCCTGTTGGTCTTCCTCTTCGCCCTGGGCGGAATGGTTTGGGCGCAATCCTCCACTACTTCACTGCGGGGAACTGTCAGCGATGGGACCGGCGCCGCCGTTTCCACGGCAAAGGTCACGCTCAGCAGTCCGGAGCGCTCCGTTGAGCGGTCTACTACCACCAACCCTGAAGGAGGATATGAGTTTCCTCAACTGGCCCCGGGCGCATATCGGCTGGTCGTGGAAATGACTGGCTTCAAGCGGTATGAGCAGAAAAACGTCCAGCTGCTCATCAGTACCCCGGCCACGGTCAATGTGGCGCTCGAAGTGGGTGCCGTGGCCGAGACCGTAGAAGTGACGGCCGAAGCGGCGCTGGTCAACACTACCGATGCCTCTCTCGGTATCGCCTTCAACGAGCGCCAGGTCAAAGAGCTTCCGCTCGAAGGCCGAAGCGTGCCTGAGCTGCTCAGTCTGCAATCCGGCGTTACCTATACGGGAAACCGCAGCGACGTTAATCGGGATATCGACACGCGGAGCGGGGCGGTGAACGGAGCTCGCAGCGACCAGAGCAACATCACGCTTGATGGTGTGGATGTCAATGATCAAGTCAACGGCAACGCTTTTACTTCCGTCTTGCCGGTCACGCTCGATTCGGTCCAGGAATTTCGTGTCACGACGAGCAACTATAACGCCGACCAGGGCCGCTCCTCCGGAGCGCAAGTATCGCTGGTGACCAAAAGCGGCACCAACCATTTCCATGGCTCCCTTTACGACTACCACCGCAACACGTACACCAGCGCCAATGACTATTTCGTCAAGGTGGCGGAGTTATCGAGCGGTCAGCCCAACGTTCCGCCCAAGCTCATTCGCAACATCTTCGGCGGCTCGCTCGGCGGACCGCTGGTCAAAGATCGCCTCTTCTTCTTCGTCAACTACGAAGGCTCCCGTCAGCGTGAGGAAAACAGCGTGCTGCGCATTGTCCCCAGCGACAGCCTGCGTCAGGGCTTGATGCGATATGTGTGCGACGGGACGGATCCATCCTGCGCTCCGGGCAATCCCAGTGGCGTTACCGTGGTCGATGATCCCAGCCTGGGTCCTGTCG
>Ga0193719_10000625_pt1 | contig 13538 bp, 13 predicted proteins | sample U2a2metaG_FD_160103 | JGI IMG/M metagenome (GOLD analysis project Ga0193719, IMG submission 160103) | Soil microbial communities from a riparian zone of the East river system, Colorado, United States - U2a2 | ecosystem: Environmental > Terrestrial > Soil > Riparian zone | place: USA: East... | reverse complement strand
GGCTACGAAGCTTACACGAAAAAAGTCCGTTACCGGCTGATCCCTTTCGTCTGGTAGAAGCGCGCCCGGGGTGAGTCGAACACCCGGCTCGCCGAAGAAATCCGAATCCTCGCAACGCGGTCGCTTTGACCTGACCGTGGCGTTGTCATGACAATCGTGGCGTTGATTGCCTGTTTATTGGGGGATGGTACGCCACGCGAATCCATCCCGCCTCAAGCAGTGCGAATATAAGGTCTCGAAAGAAGGGCGTAAGAGCAGACAAAATCATAACTTGGCGACGTCTACAGCATGATGAGCGCCGCAAGCGAAGAAGCAGAGCGCGTCGCGGAGATTCTGCGGGAGATTCTTGCGTTGTCGGAAACAAAGCGGGGGAACCATTCGAAATCCGCAACTGCCGATGATTCAATCAAATTATTCAACCCGCAGTGCGTCAATGGCCCTCACCAGGCTTCTGCGCCGTGCGGGAAACAGGCAAGCGAAAAGCGCAGCAAGCCCGAAGATCACGATTCGCTTTGCTAAAAGAGGATCACGCTGACGTTTGAGATGTAATCAGTTGTGCGTCGCGAAAGTTCTGCTGTTTTTCAGGCGGGCACGCGCCCGGGGTGACTCGAACACCCGACCCACGGATTAGAAATCCGTTGCTCTATCCGGCTGAGCTACGGGCGCAGAATTCGCACACACATATACCGCGTTTCCCTACGAATAAAAGCTGCTGGACCCACGCGATTCTTATTTTTCCTTTTTCGAGATAAGCATCAGGTGAATGACCCAGCGGCACGAATACCTTTTCGGATCTTGCGCGAGCGCAGACTGCAGTTTTTGCGAGAACAAGTCGATGACTTGCTGCCGACTCTCAGACGTGCGCTTGTCGCTTCGGCCGACGAACAGGCACGGTACGAACGCCGCTTTGAAAAACCCGGCGTACGCTTCAGCGAAGACCTGCGTGTCACCGTCGTGTTGAAAGTGTTCAAGATAAACGTCGGGCAGCGCGAATTCTTCAAAATGATCGAGAGAGAGTGGAAAATTTGAATCAGAAGTAAAGGGCTCTTTCCACTCTTGGGCGGTACGATAATAGGTCGGGATCGCCATTTCTTCGTATTCCTCCGGATCGAGCTCGCCATCTTTCACCAACTGCTGCAGCACTGCATTTGCCAGATCGATCAAGCCCTCGGCGCCGCTGTTGCCTTGCTGATTGGCGCCACTGCCGACGATAAGGAGCCACGCTGATGGCTGCATTTCCAGCGTGCGATACTGCAAAAATGCTGTATGCGTAACTGTAACTGGGGTTTCTGTTCTACCAGCCTTCGTCGCCAGCGCCTTGACCTGCGCAATCGCGGTCTTCATCGGCAAAAGTGAATTTTGCCCCTGTGCCGATCCGTAATCGGCGATCCGAAACTCACTACCGATCTGTTGAAGATCGATCTGATTGATGGCTTCAATGATCAGTGGCAAGCCGCAAGTGTTCGCCTTCCCCTGTTCGTGCGAGTGCTTGTTATAAAAGCCATGGCCGAGCATGTGTTCTTCATCACTTGGGCTTGGTAACACCGGCTGATTCATATTTGTCTTCTCTTAGATGGTCACGGCGCAAACAAACGGCGATTGAAACGCCTCCGCAAGGTCGCGCGCTATCACACTCAAGCCATACTATTGACCACTCTAGAACAAGATTGACCAATGATCCGCGCCTTGATAAACGCTGGGGCGCAGACCGCCGCGTTTGCGCGCCATGGCGAAAGAGACTTCATCGGCCGATTCTTCGTTGCCATTGCACGAAGTATTGGAAGCTGAGTTTGCAGCGCTGCATGGAGAACTCCCGTCAGACTATCCAAGCTCGACTGAATCGAAAACGCGCCTGAAGGGATTGTGTGGCGCGATTCACGGGCTAAAGGAGAAACGAGCGGCGCTCTGTATCTCGGGCGGCGGCATCCGGAGCGCCACCTTTGGATTGGGGATTTTGCAGGGCCTGGCGCGCTGCGGGTTACTCGAGAAGTTTCATTATCTCTCCACTGTCTCGGGCGGCGGATACATTGGGAGTTGGCTGAGCGCGTGGATCAAGAATGATCCGAACGGCATTCGCGGCGTGGTCGACGAACTGAAACGACGACCCGATTCCACTCTGAATCCCGAACCGCAGCCGGTGCGCCATCTTAGGGAATTCAGCAATTACCTGGCACCACGAACTGGTCTGACGTCTGTCGATTTTTGGACGCTGATTACCACATTCATTCGCAACATGTTCTTGAACTGGCTGGTGCTGATCTCATGGCTGGCCGCCGCAATGATGGTCCCGAGGTTATACCTTGCGGCGATCATGGTATCGCCGAACTGGGATGCGGCGACAGACGAGGCAAAGACCATCCAGCTTCTACAGTGGTGGAATCTCCCGCTCAACACGTTGCTCGCAGTAGGAGGCGCCCTGATCGCCGTGGCAATGGCATATGCAATTATCGACGTCCCTTCCACTGGCAATGCGCGATTACCACAACGCCGTTTTCTGAAATTCCGTATGATTCCGTTAGTGGTCGCTGCTCTCGTTCTGACCGAATGGTGGGCTCTGTTCCGCAATGTTCACGGTAGTGAGCCGTTTCGAGCCAGCCAGTGGTGGCTCAGTTTTGTGGCCTTTTTCGTCGCGAGCTATTTGACCGGCGGCATTCTTGCGGTCGCGATTCTTTCGTTTCGTAAAAGTAAGCAAAAGTCGCGGCCCGGTCGTCTAACCGATTCGCTTTGGCGCGTCGGTACGATCGCGCTTGCGGCGGCGCTCGCAGGCGTTTGCCTGTGGGCAATCGCAACCCGAATGTTTTTGGAACCTCCTATTCAATTCACATTGAGTCGCGATTGCGAGGCAACGCCGATCCCTTGGAGTAAGCAAAAAATGACGATCCCTAAAGGCACCCCCGGCGTCATTACGCAAATCGAGAGAAGTTACACGATCGAAACTAATGGACAGAAGGGACGCATCACCGAGAGCGATCTTGGTCCCTTGAAACTGAAGCCAGGCGAAAAGCCTCCGATTCAATACACGTTGAAGCACGAGTGTGAGGCCATCCCGATTCCCTGGAGCAGACAGAAAATGAAGTTCCCAGCTGGCACTCAGGTTGTCATTACGCAAATCGACAAGAGATACACCATCGAAACCTCTCAAGGGCGCGCGCGCATAACCGATAAAGATCTCGATGCACTGCAGCTGAGATCAAATCAGACGCTTCCCGACCGTTTCCCGCTGCCCGCGCCTGCGAAAAACGCGATCAAATACGTGTGCTTCGCGCCGGCGCTAATCCTAGGGGTGCTGCTGCTGGTCAATTTCCTCTTCACCGGTCTGGCGAGCTGGGTAACCGAAGATGAAGATCGCGAGTGGTGGGGACGATCGGCGGCTTGGATCTTAATCATCATTGCTGGCTGGATCGTGGTTAACACAATCGTTCTTTGGGGCGCCCAAGCGATTTCCGCTACCCCAAATCGGCTGGGTGTTTTTCTCGGAGATGTGAAGGCGACACCAGAGGCAAAGGGCCTCCTTGGCGCTTTTGGAGGAGTGACCGGTCTTGTTAGCGCGTTACTGGCTATCCGAACCAAGCTGAGTAAGAAATTTGGAGAGAACGCGGGTTTTCAATGGCTTCTGCTTGTCGTGGCAGTCGTTTTTTTTGTGCTTCTATCAATCGTAATTTCGTGGGTTCTGGTACTGATTGGCTCTCAGCCCTGGGCACAACACGCTACAGCCTGGCTCTTAGGCGGGAAGCAAGATCAAATTGCAGACCCCAATTCCTGGCAAGTTCAACTCTTCGTTGTCGTCTTCCTCACGGGCGTCATGCTGCTTTTCGGGATTGTGATCGGCTTTTTCATCAATGCGAATAAGTTCTCCCTTCACGCGACCTATCGAAATCGGCTAATCCGCGCCTATCTTGCGGCATCACGCAAAACCCGCAGGCCGAATTTGTTTACAGGGTTTGATCCCGACGACAATATCAAGCTGCGCGACCTGTCTTCAGAAAAGCCTCTTCACCTGCTCAACGGCGCGCTTAATTTCGTCAGAGGCCAAGAACTGGCGTGGCAGGAGCGGAAGGCGGAATCCTTCACAATGAGCCGACTCCACTGCGGTTCTTTTAAGGTCGGCTACCGGCCATCCGCCAAATATGGCGAAGCGATTACACTGGGAACAGCGATGGCTATCTCAGGCGCGGCGGCGAATCCCAACATGGGCTACCATTCTTCGCCGGTGCTCGGTCTTTTGATGACGCTTTTTAATGTGCGCCTGGGCTGGTGGCTGGGAAATCCCGGATCGCCCGGCGCCGAGACGTGGCGCCGAAAGGGACCAGGATACTCCGTAGGACCACTGTTCTCTGAAGCACTCGGAAACACGACCGATCACTACAAATATGTGAACCTCTCCGATGGCGGCCATTTCGAGAATCTTGGACTTTACCAGACGGTGCTGCGTCGCTGTCATTTCATCGTGGTCAGTGATGGTGGTGAGGACCCCGAATGTGCCTTTGCCGATCTGGGCGAAGCAGTACGCAAGATTCGCATCGATTTTGGAATCCCGATCGATTTCGAAACGATGAGTATTTATCCTCGCAGTGCAATCGACACCCTTAAAACTCCTGGCCATAACTGCGCTGTGGGTCGCATTCGCTACTCGGTAGTTGACGGTGCCGATGCTCCGGATGGCATTATCGTTTACATCAAGCCGGCTTGTTACGGCGACGAACCGCGCGATATCTATGAATATTTTAAGACCAATCCGACATTTCCACACGAGAGCACCAGCGATCAGTTCTTCTCTGAGTCGCAATTCGAAAGTTATCGGATGCTTGGCGCACACACCATGGAGAAGCTTTGCATGGATTGCGATGGAGATTTTCGCTGTTTCACTCGCGACATTCTAAAACGCCACCTCCAGATGGAGGCACCCGTTTGGCTCTCAGGGTTGCTCGAGGAAACGAAAAACAAGATCGCGTAAGCGGGCGGCTTGATCGGCGCATGCGAGACAAGCGCCATGCTGGCACGACGAATTCGTGGTAAGCTCCAAGAATGACCCGCATTTTTGCGCCGCTGGTCACGGGTTTCGCTCTGGCAATCGCGGCGTGGGGTGCGGATCAATCAGCCCAGAATAAATCTGAGGAGCCCGATTCATTCGACGTCGAGCCACCGATATTGAAACAAAACCTCTCGGATGAGCCGTTGCCGAATGGCGATATGGCACGCTTGGAAAAACAATTGGGACGCGCAAAACAAAATGCCGCAGGCGCAGAACGTCTCTATAAAATTGGTGTGCTTGCGAAAATGGAAGTGGAGCAGCGGTTGTTGAAGGTGACCCGATATGAATCGGATCTGGCTAATGCGCGCGTCGCTCGCGCAAAAGAAGAAGTTGCCGAAAAGGAGTCTCAACTCGCAACTGGCGAAATTACCAAAGACGAGCTGGAGTCAATTAAAACCGCGCTTGCGCAATTAACCGAAGCCGCACAAGTCGCAACGGCGAAACGTGAGCGCGCCGAGCTCGAGGCCGCGGAAGCAAACTTACGGCGTCAGCAAAAGCTTCTTAAACTGGGAATCGCAGGAAAGGACGATGTGGATCGCGCACAGGAAAAACTCGCCGAGCTGAAAGCGCCGAAGAACTAAAGCGGGAATTAGGTGTGAAGCGCTGGTCCGGTTGGGTCCGACGTCTGACACGGACGCCCGATAATTCGGTTTTGGGTTCGACACTCGCGTTGGGACGTTTTCTGAATCTAATACCCCGCCGCCATCCCATCCTTGCGTGATTCACTTGCCCCAACATAGACACGCTGGCCATCGTGCATTTCGACTCTGATCGCCTGGTAACCGCCGTAGCCGCCGACGTCGAAACGCATCTCGTGTCCTTTCTTGCGCAATTCGCGCACAGTCTCATACGGAATACCGCTCTCGACTTCAACGTAGCCGCCTGATTCAGTCATTTTTTCTCCAGTCGGTTCGTTATCGCCTTCGTGCTGCCAGCGCGAAGCATCCCCCGCTTCCTGAACGTTCAACCCGAAATCGATTTGGTTTGTAAGCACTTGGACATGGCCCTGCGGTTGCATCCCGCCGCCCATGACACCGAACGCTTCCCATGGTTTACCATCTTTCATCACGAAACCGGGAATGATGGTGTGAAACGGACGCTTGCCCGGCGCGTAAACGTTCGCGTGGTTCGGATCCATGGAAAAGAGTTCGCCGCGATCCTGAAACATGAATCCGAGTCCGGGCACTACGATGCCGCTGCCCATCCCGCGATAATTGCTTTGAATGAGCGAGACCATGTTGCCTTCGTCATCGGCCGTACAAAGATAAATGGTGTCACCTTGATTCAGGGCTGGATTGCCGGCCTCGACCTTCTTGGCCGCGTGATTTGGGTCGATCAGCTTGCGGCGTTCGGCTGCATAGTTTTTTGAAAGCAAACCGGCGAGCGGAATCTTTGCGAATGATGGATCGGCATAAAACTTCGCCCGATCGGCCCACGCGATTTTCTTCGCTTCGATCATGGCGTGAAGCGTTTCCGGTGAATTGCGTCCCATGGCGCGCAGATCGAATCCTTCGAGAATGTTCAGTATTTGCAGCGCGGCGATCCCCTGACCGTTTGGCGGAAGCTCAAAGACGTCGTAGCCGCGATAGTTCGTCGAGACTGGCTCGACCCAGGTCGACGTATGCTTCTCGAAATCGGCTTTCCGCAAAAAGCCGCCATTCGCCCGCATGAACTCGTCGATCTTGTCCGCGATCTCACCCTTGTAAAAAGCATCGCGACCTTTTTCGCCAATCAGTCCCAAGGTTTTTGCGAGAGCCGGATTCTTGAAAATATCGCCCTTCGCCGGGGTTCGCCCTTTTCCGTCGAGTGTGTAAGTCTCGAGAAAGGCGCCGGGCAATCCCTTGTATAGCCGCGGACCAAATCCCCAATAATAAGCGATCAATTCCGTGATCGGAAAACCCTCTTCCGCATACCGAGTGGCAGGCGCAAGATCGTCGCTGAGTTTCAGTTTGCCGAACCTTTTGTGCAACTCCGCCCAGGCATCCACTGTTCCGGGTACGCTAATCGGCAACATGCCTACCGGTGGAATTGTTTCACGATGCAGTTTTGCCACTTCGGCTTTCATCTGGTCATAACTCAAACCGAGCGGTGAACGTCCGCTGCCATTGATTCCGTAGAGTTTATTTTCCTTCGCGCTATAAACGATTGCGAACAGATCGCCGCCAATGCCGTTGGAGACAGGCTCCATCAAACCGAGCGTTGCGTTTGCAGCGATTGCCGCATCTACAGCGCTGCCACCGCGTTTTAAGATTTCGATGCCGACCTCCGTGGCCGCGGGCACGCTTGTGCAGACGATTCCATGCCGTGCCAGCACTTCCGATCGCGTGGCGAAATTCTTTCCTGTAATGCGATCGATCTGAGCGTTAAGCCGAAGGCCGACAATCAACAAAGCCAACAACGCAAAACTGGCCTTAATCCAACGCACAAGTCACATTAATGCCTTCTTATTTAAAGAGTGCACTTGAATTTTAGTCTGCCGATTATATCTGATTGCTCACCACCAAATGAAGATTTCGTCCGACGACCAAAAAGCGATCAGTGTGATTCTGATCTGCCTGGGATTTCTGTCCTTTCTGATCGGTATCGCTGCTCACTTCAAAGCCGGTTTTCAATCGCGCGCTGAGATTACGACGACAGGCTTCGTCGCCGCGGCGATTTTCGCGGGACTAGGCGTCCTCGTGTTTCTGTTTTCGTTTACGAAAAAACAGAGTTGAAGTGAGATTGCAGACTCCGGACCGCGGATTACGCGTTTAGCGCGGTGCGGTCCAGGCCGTAAAAAAAGTGGCGGCGATCCTCCCCAGATCGCCGCCTTCCCCACCGCTCTGAACAACGAAGTTATTGCTGCATTGCGTCGTGAAGTTCCTTGTGGGCGTTCATCATGTCCTGATGCGCCTTTTGGACGGCGTCCAGTTTCTTCTGCTGATCAGCCGTTAGCAGCGGCCGGACCTGCGACAACGAGCTGTCGATGACTCCTTTCGCTTTCTGCATCGCCTCCTGATGAATGGCGGCAAGTTGCGGTTTGGCCGCATCGAGAATCGGCTGAACCTTTGTCTGTTGATCAGAAGTCAGGTCCAACTGCTTGGTGATTCCCTGAAGGCCAAACGCGTGTCCGTGCCCACCAGGGCCGCCTTGAGCCTGCACCACAACAAAGCCGCCGAGCGCTATCGCACCCGCGGTTACAAACGCTAGTATGTTTCTTTTCATAGTTTGTTTCATTTTGTCTTCGCGAAATATTCTTTCGCTTCTTCAAGTGATGACCGGCAGGCAGTGTGGCCGGTTACAATTTTTCTTGCGTTCGCTCGTCGCAATGGCGCTTTTCCAAGACAAGCGCTTGGCACAAGCGCTTCTACGCCCAAAATTGTAACCAAAGCGCCCCGGTAGCGGTCATTGCTACTGGTGTGGATGCGCTCTCGATTACATGGATGATACTGACGCAAGTGCGCTTGTTCATGCTGCGCTCCAGCATGACGATGAGGCGGCTCGCGCATTGGTGCAACAGCTCTATCCGCTCGTGGCCAAGATCGTCCGCGCTCATCGCCCGCATCGAACGGATGAAGAAGACCTTTGCCAAATGATTTTCATCAAAGTGTTCCAGAAACTAACGCAATTTTCCGGGAAGGTGCCGCTGGAGCACTGGGTCTCTCGCATCGCAGTCAACACTTGCCTGAACCAGATTCAGTGGGAGAAAATACGACCCGAGCGTCGTTACGCCGATTTAAGCGTGGAAGAGCAGGCTGTGATTGAGAACCTGACAACCTCCGCCGATGAGCTGGCACCGGACCAGCGTTTCGCCTCGCGCCAACTGGTCGAACATCTTCTCGCTGCGCTCAAACCGGTCGAACGGCTGGCCATCGATCTGCTATACTTGCAGGGACGTTCGGTTGAAGAGATCCGCAAGATCACCGGCTGGAGCGCAGCGCTCGTTAAAGTACGGGCGTTTCGAGCGCGACAAAAAATGAAAGAATGCCTCGCCAGGATTTCAGCAAAGGAAGGAGTATGAAAGATCACGAAGTCGATCGCTTGTTGCGATCAGCTGCGCAGGCGGGCGATAAGGCTCCTGCTGAAATTCCGTTTGGATTCGACACTCGCGTGGTCGCGCTTTGGTCCCGCAGCCGCGGGACTGCGAAGCCAAATGGCATTGCTTCACTGCTCCGGCGCGTGGCGCTCTTGTCGGCCGCAGTGATTGCCATTTCGACGTTGGCCGCTGTTCGCGAGCTCAAGCAGAGCCGGGAACAGTCTAACGACTTCACGAACGAGTTTGCTATCGTGGACACCGCCATTCAGGATGAGTTTTCACAATGAACGGCGCGTTAAAGTGGAAACTTGTTGCCGGATTTCTCCTTGTATTCGTCGCTGGTGGAATCGCGGGCGCTGCTTTGGGGGGATTTTACGCTCGGCATCTTTTCTTTGATGTTCACCGTCCAGGACGAGTGGGCGACAGAATGAAAGAGCGGCTTCGCGCTGAGCTTAGGCTGACACCTGAACAGGTCGCAAAGATTTCGCCAATTGTCGATAAAACGGCTGCGCAGCTCCAGGAGATACGGCACGACACCGGCCAGCGTGTCCACCAGATCATGACGGAAGCGCACAAGGAGATCGCAGTCAATCTTACCGACGAACAACGGCAAAAACTTCAACAAATCGAAGAGCGACACCGGCACGGGCGCCATCGTCACGGTCTGCGCGAATTCGCTCCCCAATCACCGGCGGCGACGCCCTAGGGGATGTGGAGGGCGGAGCTCTGCGACGCCGATCGCATTCCCCGCGCACCACTCAGGCTCGCAGAGCTGGCCCCTCCATTTAAATCCGTAGCGCTAGAAGCGTAATCCGTTCTCGAAGAGAATGCGCTCGCGCTCGACGTCTGCGCCGCGGCTAATGAAAAGATCGCGCAGTTCCGGCGTATAGTAATCGCCGCTATAGAGAGGATTCAGCCCAAAGAAAATCTTCCCGCCCGGGGCGAGGTGTTGGCTCAAATCGCCCAGGAAAAAATCCCATTCCGCTGTTCCCCAGCGTTCCTTCGTCGGGTGATAAAGGTAGAAGTTGGTCGAAAACGCAGTGATCCAATCGAATTTTTGACCAAGGTCAGGCAGTGGTTCAAACGCGCTGATCCTCCAAACTACTCGCGGAACTCGGAACAGCTCGAGCAGTTCGGTAAAAAGAGCGACGTGCTCGATGTCCAAGCCCAGAACGGAATGGCCGAGGTTCTTGGCGATGAACAAGAAAAATCCTCCGCCGCAACCGAGATCGAGCACGCGTTTCGGCTCTGAACGATGGAGTTTCAAATCCTGCACGCGTTCTCGATTTAATCGCAACCACGGCTCGATGTTCGCGTATTTGGCGTATCCAGCAGTGGAATTCGCATAACGCTGCTGAATTTCTCGGACGCGTGCCTCATCGATTTTCGCCAGCATCGGTCGAAGCGGAACGCGAAAAATCGAGCGTTGTGCTCTGCGCCAGCCGCGCCGGTAGGTCAGCGGCTTGGTAAATTTGAGAATTTTTCGGGAAAGTTTCATTTCTTGTCCTGCAAAGCAGTCAGCAAGATGCTGTAGCCGCCTCGCTGTGTCGAGGCGTACGCACAAAAGCACGCCGACATAGCGGCGTGGCTACATCCCTTCCATAATTTCGCGGAGAAGTGGCGGCCCGCGATACACAAATCCGGTGTAAAGCTGAACAAGCTGTGCGCCCGCCCCGAATTTTTCGCGGGCGGATTCTGCATCGCAGATCCCACCGGAAGCAATCACCGGAATTTTGGAGTTTGCAGCGATGCTGCGCACCAGCGCAGTCGATTTTTCCCGTAGCGGTGCGCCACTCAAACCACCCTCCTCATCGAACTCCGACGGAATCAAGGAATGATCGAGGGTCGTATTCGTAGCGATAATCCCCGCGACTCGGTTCTCTTCGCACGCCGCAAGAACCGCTTCCAATTCGACCGGGGACAGGTCAGGTGAAATCTTCACAACAAGAGGCTTCGTGACCGGCCCCGGCTCGCTGTGAATTGCGTGCAGCAATCGTGATAGCGCTGCCGGTTCCTGCAGTTCCCTTAGGCCGGGCGTATTGGGCGAGCTCACATTTAACGTGATGTAGTCCGCAAAATCGCGAAGCAATCGAAATGAGTAGACGTAATCGTCTGTTGCGTGTTCAAGGGGCGTCGTCCTCGATTTGCCAATGTTGATTCCCACCGGAACTGCGGGCCATCGCCCGCTCTCGCGCAGTCCACGCAAGCGTACTGCGATGGCATCGGCGCCGTCATTGTTAAATCCGAGACGATTAATGAGCGCTTGTTGCGCCGACAGCCGAAAGATGCGCGGCTTCGGATTTCCTGGCTGTGCCATGGCTGTCACAGTCCCGATCTCGATGAAACCAAACCCAAGCGCCGCCCATGCCGGCAGGGCGACGCCGTTTTTGTCCAGGCCGGCGGCGAGGCCAATTGGATTCGGAAAGGTCAAGCCGAATAGAGTTTTTGGTTTCGATGGCGGCGTGAACCGCTTCAGCGCCCGGAGCGCAGGATCAAAATGGGAAACCCGGCGAAGCGATGCGATCGTAAAATGATGCGCGGTCTCCGCCTCAAGCGAAAACAGCAGCGGCCTAACCAGTTGTTCGTAGAGATTTTTCATGTCAACCGCCGCTGCAACGCTTCACCGGTTTGACTCTTCAACGCACAGTTCTCATTTCCCGATGCAAAAGTGGCTGAACACAGAGTCGAGAATTTGTTCCACATCGACAACGCCAATTACCTCCCCGACCGCGCACAACGCTTCATTGAGATGAATCGCAGTGTATTCCGGCGACAAGTCCTCGACTTGTGCTGTCATGGCCCGATCGCATGATTCCAGAGCGCGATGCAGACAATCGCGATGGCGGGCATTAATCGCGAGCGGGCTCTCCGGCTTTAGATTTTGTTTTGTGATCCGGGCCAGAATTTCCTTTTGCAAGTCCGGCAGGCCTTCCCCCGTGAGACACGAAATTCGCAACGCATGGAAATCTTTCCAGTCACTGTTCTCAGGCAGATCGCTCTTGTTTAGAACGACAATTTCGTTCGAATCGCGCGCGCGTTCCTCGAAGTGTGGAGCCTTTGGCAGGTTACGATCTGCAATGTGGAGTCGCAGATCGGCCAATTGCAGCGATTTCTCCGTGCGGGCGATGCCCTCGCGCTCCAGTTCACTGGTGGATGTTCTCAACCCAGCTGTATCAAGCAAACGGATGGGAACGCCGTCTAGATTGACGGTTTCTTCGATGGTATCGCGTGTCGTGCCATGCGTCTCGCTAACGATCACGCGATCGTAACCGAGGAGCCGATTGAGCAAGCTCGATTTGCCCGCATTCGTTACTCCATAAATTACGACCCGCACGCCTTCACGCAGAATGCGGCCTTGATCTGCAGTCGCAAGTAACGCTGCGATTTCTTCGCGGATTGAACCGAGTCGCGCGCGCAGCGTTTCGCCTTCATCCGCCGTGATGCCCTCCTCAGGAAAATCGATTGAGGCATTGATGTGCGCGAGCAGTTCAACTAGCTCATCACGAATTTTCCTGATTTGTTCTCCGAGCCTGCCTTCAAGTTGTTCGGTGGCCGAGCGCAGAGCGAGATCGGTCTTCGCGCGGATCAGATCGATTACCGCCTCGGCTTGAGTGAGGTCCATTTTGCCGTTGAGAAAGGCGCGCTCGGTGAATTCGCCCGGACGTGCCGCACGGGCACCAGCGCGCAAGCACGCTTCAAGGACCTTTGCAGAAACCAGCGTTCCTCCGTGGCAACTGATCTCGATCAAATCCTCTCCCGTGTAACTTCCCGGCGCTCGGTGGACGGAAAGCACTACTTGATCGATCAATCGGCCCTCTGAGCCAAAAATCTCGCCAAAATGCTGCACACGCGGCTCAAATTGCGACGGGATCTCTTTGCCATGGAAGATTTTGTCCGCTACCCCGACCGCATTCACCCCTGAGACGCGAACAAGCGCAATCGCGCCTTCCCCGGGCGGAGTGGAGACGGCAGCGATGGTGTCGGGAACGGTCATAACCCTAGCAAATTGTAGGGCAACCGCCTCGGTTGCCAAATTGCGCGGACAAACGTTGCTTTGCTCGTGCTCAAAGCGGCAGAGTGCTGTCGCACTCCAAGACGGGTCGTCTTGCCAGTGTCCCACTGCGCGCCTGCGTTTTGGACTGCGGCGGTGCTCCGCCGCTTTCGACCGTGACTTACCTACCTGTTTACTGACCGCCCATCGCCTTTTTCAGTGCCGCGACCAATTTATTGTTCTCCTCCATTGTGCCGACCGAAATGCGCACCCATTCGGGCAGGTTGTACCCATTGAGCGGGCGCACGATGATGCCTTGCCTCAGCAGTTTCTCGAACATCGCATGCCCGTCGCCAACGTGTACCATCACAAAATTCGCAGTCCCGCGTACAAAGGGAATTTTCATTTTGGCAAATTGTTCGTGCAAATAAGCGCGGCCTTCATCGATCGCCCGCTTGGTATCGCGCAGATGCTCGCCATCTTCCAGCGCTGCCAGCGCG
>Ga0193719_10000624_pt1 | contig 13539 bp, 11 predicted proteins | sample U2a2metaG_FD_160103 | JGI IMG/M metagenome (GOLD analysis project Ga0193719, IMG submission 160103) | Soil microbial communities from a riparian zone of the East river system, Colorado, United States - U2a2 | ecosystem: Environmental > Terrestrial > Soil > Riparian zone | place: USA: East... | reverse complement strand
AATTCAACATGTGTTAGAAACATAAGATGAACCATCCAACATATGCTGCAAAATATTATGACATTGAATAAATATATGTTGGAAATATATATAATCATTTTTATATTGGACATATGTTGCACATATTGTTTTATCAAATTCAATATGTATTAGACACATAAGACAAATTATCCAACATATGTTGGAAATATATATAAGCATTTATATATTGAACATTGTTGCCAATATTATATTATTGAATTCAATATATGTTCAAACATATTATCACATTTATTGGCAATATATATGATCATTTATATAATAAATACACATAAGGTAGATGTTATGCACAAATGACAAGGTCAGGTGACTCATTCCAAAAAGAAATTTATTTTCATTCTGGCTGAAAGTCTGCACCACCTATGAATCACTGATCAAGTCAATAGAAATTATTATAAATATCCTTAATAGTATAGATCAATGTGTAATCTCAGGTCTGTACCACAAGTCAAGTTGTATTTTCAATATCAGTCTTTCAGATGAAAACAACCCCATTTCCCATCATTTGACATTACAAGGGTAACTCCTTCAAATTGAGCATTCTGATAAGCACAAAAAAGTTACAGGCACCTTCATTACAGTATTTTACAGAGTTCCTATTGAATTAATTTATCATATTCAACTAGGTGCTCAAGATAATAGGTGTTTAAGACTGAATTTCCTGATATATCTTGTGATATGTGACCTTATCAATTGTGTATAACATCTACCTTATGTTGTATTAAATATTAAAAACATCAATCCAGTACATGTTGAAGATATAATATGATCTCAAATAAATTCAAAATTTTAGTGGTATACATACAATGTGTAAATCAATAATTCAAAGATATCAAGCAAATTAGCACAACTAAAATCTGTATCCTGTATCTCCTTGCTTGGTTTCAGTAATTATCCCAAATACTTAGATAGCAGGTTTTCATTTTTAACAGAGGTAGAGGATTTTGCCTTTTAACAAATCAAAAAGTGACTGCAGAATTATCAATAGCATTTATTAGTCTGTTGCACAGGACTAACCAACCCTCTTTGATCTACTGCTGCATTGAAATGTGTTATAGCACCTGATGTTATTTGTCTTCTTTGTGTAGATGCAGCTCAATGTCCTGCCAAATGTCATTAGCAACATGGATCTGAAAAACATACCTTTTTAAGAAAATGCCCACAAAGTCTTACAACATTTTTTTAAAGACTTTTATATCATTCATTAGCTCACAGAATAACTCAGTCAAAGCAGTGTAACATTAAACATTTAGTAAAATATATGAAATGGGAATGTCAAAGAGCGCATATAAATGATTGTAGTCCAAGTCCAATAGACAAGATCAATAATAGTCCAAAACAGTAATCAAAAGGTATAAATGATATGAAAATTTAGGACTTTCGTGCTTTCTTTGTGGCCCTATTGTCATCAACATAAGCCCCTGGAAAACGACTAGGACCAGCATGAGAGGGAGCAGAAAGGGAACGAGGATTTGAGATGGAATGATGGGTAGAAAAATTGGAGTCAGCAACATGACCCAAATCAGCAGGATAGGTAGCACGACGATGAGATAAAGAATGAAAATGAGATAGTAACTGATCACCGGGTTTGACAAGCCGGGCAGAGGCAGGAAGACCAACAACAGGTTTAAAGCCAGGAGCAGAATTAGAAGCTGGATAAGCAGAAATAGGCTGAGGAATGGAAGAATTTGTAGGAAGAGATAAAGAAGAGCCAACTTTCATATACTCATAAGCATGTGAACCAAGTTCACCACGAGGGGCTGTTTTGATATAAAGACCTGAAGGTTTCGAAAGTGAAGGCTTTGTATAGGAATGGTGTTCCTGGCCCATAAGAACCATATCCTCATCTTCACCATCTTGTTGCCCCTCATCATTATCCACCACTCGAATATCTGGGGTATGCATCGATCCACTGCCAATTGTATAAGACCCCTGCACAGCAGCATTCCTAAACCCTTGCTCCTGCCAGTCAGCCTTAAAGAAAACATCCTCCACCTCCAAAGGTTCATTAGACTTGTTACCTTTCTTATCCAAATCTGAAACCGTTCGAAGGACTTTCCCATTGGTATCAACAATCACTGGAACACTCTTAAATTCAGGAGTGCCTGAGACAAAGGATAGCTCCTCTAAAAAAGAAAGTAAGCTTCACAAAAATAAAATAAAATAAAATAAAATAACCTGCTGTCCATTGAACAATTCGCAGATTTCCATTTTCAATTTCTCTTTCAAAAGCCTTCCACATAGACAGGTTTACCATTTGGCTATTGAATTCAGGGCCAAAGACAGGTGAAGTATTTGCTGGAAAACCAACAAGGCGAAATTTCCAGTGCGAAGCAACCTCAACAAAGGTCAGATACGGAACCACACTTTTCTTCTTCTCATGTAAAGGACGAAAAACATCTATATAGAGAGTTAGCCACAATATAAGCCTGGATAGAAAAAAAAACATACTTATGCCCACACAAAGGCATGCAGCCACAAGCTTTCTTGTTGTCCCCTTGGTTCCAAACTGACGTCGAAAGGCCAGAAGCGCATCCTTCAAGGTGAAAACATCCCCTTGAACAACTTCTTCCAATTTATCTGCCCGATTATGCTGAACAGCCTTTCCAGTCTTCAATACACCATTTTGATCATTGGCATGGCCATACTGATGACGAAGTTTGAGAGATCTACAAGTGTATGTCAGAGATGGTCAATAAAAAACAAAAAGACAAACCTTAGCAAATCATTGAGGTCCGTAAGGTGCTTATTGAAAGGAATGTCATAGGAGTTGATAAATTCCTTGACCAAAATGTCATCCGTAACAATTGTGACACCCATAGCTCGTGCCTGCAAATCATTACCCGAATAGAAAACAAGGCCAACAACATGAATATCCTTTTCAGAAGAAAACGCAGCAGCCTGAAAAACCCCCCCAAAAAAGTGAGAAAATAAAAATAAAGAAGTAAATGTATCATTTACCGTCTTAAGCACATATTTTTGCACAGTCTTCATCTTTGCAACTGGAGATTGGGCTATCTGCTCATCCACCAATAGATGACCAAATGTTTGAAGAAGTTCAGACTGCAATTCCTTCTTGGCCTCATGTGACATATCACGAGTTGCCATCCTATACTGCTGCAAGATCTCCTGCATCCATTCTTTTGCTAAAGAAAGAAAACACTGAGCAAAATAAATAGTAAGATCTAATTGACACCACTTACGATCCATATTAGCTGGAGTTGTTACAGATCCAACCTTCTGGAATGTGTTCCAAAGCGATTCCGTTTTCTTAACCGCAACGCCTCCAAAGCCTGCCTGATCAAAGATAACATCTGTGCCAACTGCCCATTTCTTGGCCAGAGCTCCAGCCTCTGCATGTACACGTTGTTCAAAGGCCTTAACATCAGCAAGCTGGTCATTGGAGGGTCTGCCTGGCTTTCGAGCATGCTCCACAGGATCCAAGTCATCCTCCTCATCCACCACTGCCTCCTCCTCCTCATCTTGCTCCTCTGCAGAGCTATCATCCGCATGTCGACCATTCTTCCTCCTTTCCTGCTGCCTGGTCTCGGAAAAATCTGATCCACTAGGACCACTATCAACCAACCGCAAAAGACTTTCCAACTCTGCAGCATGTTCATCATGATCGTCATCCATACGCGGAACACGATGAAAAGGTGGAATAGAACGAAACTTTCTTTCAGACTGATGACGGTAGAGGGTTAAGCGCTCAACAGCCGATGGTCGACCTGGGACAGGTGCTCCTCCCCTGTAGATTTTGTCTTTGTCATAAAGGTAGACAAAGTCGCCGTCTGTATTGTGCCCTCTCGAAGCCATCATTTCCGGAACAGCAGGATGATCAGAACGACGGGAGTGGTCAGGATCATGCCCACCGGCAGAAGGACGCGAAACTGCAGGTTCGTGCTCAGAAGGACGGGACGCAACACGTCCATGCCCAGAAGTACGGGATGCAACAGGTTCATGTTCAGAAAGACGGGACGCAACAGGTTCGCGCTCAGAAGGACGGGACGCAACAGGTTCGAGCTCGGAAGGACGGGATTGCACGAGTTCGAGCAGACGTTTCCTTGCACCATTAAGCACATGTGCGCTAGAGGTGCCATAACCCTCCTTCAGCAAAAAGCGGTGAAGAGAATTCTCCAACACAGGAGTAAGAACGGCTTCAGGTGCGGTATCCGTGGACGACGTGGACGACGACGAGCGTGAAGCCTTCTCCGCCTCCTTTTTCAGAGCGCGTTCTCGGTTCTTTCGAATGTTGAACCCATCGTCACTATCTGGGGTCGGCGTGCTCGAAGGAGGTTGAACGGGTCGAGGTTTCAGTGCACTACAATTAAATCGAAGTCAAAAGAAGAGAAAAACAACCCGCGAAAATGAGTAAGGTGTTCCATTCCAAGGGTGACACAGACGAACCCTTGTTTTCGTGCCTCAATCTGGCCTCCACCGATGGAGGCAGGCTCGGCATTGCCGACGTGATCCACATTGGCAGGGGGAGCTTTCAACTCGGTCCTAGTGATCCAAATACAAATTAAACGACCACCAATAGAGCAGAGAAGGCAGGTCACAAGCGACAAAGTCAGCTCATAGACATTGCTGACGTGCGAAGATTCAGCACGATACTGAGAACGGTGAGGTGTCAACCGTCTGCAGCCAGCGAAGAGGGAGGGGGAGAAAGAGAAGAGGGGAGAGGACGCACTGTAAACGTGAAGATCGGCGCTGCACAATACATGAGTTCGGAAAGGCTATGGAACCGCTATGGACTCACCGGTGCAGTCGGGGCCTGGGAAGTGCGAGCCGGAACGACGACCATGACCTTAGATTTTCTTGGGGGCATAGCTAACGGCGGTGGAGACGGCAAGGAAGGTCAAAACGAGCGGTAGGAGAAGCGAGTTAACGAGAGAGCGGTAATATAAAACGAGAGGGTGAAGAAAGGAAAGAGGGGAAAAGAGACCACAGGGTCCTTTATATAGCCTGGAGATTTGTTTGTACAAAACGAAAAAAATACAGGCCAGATAGTCGATAAGCGAGATCGTGTGCTAGAAGGGTGATCAATGTCAACAATATATCAGGAAGATCAATTATCTCTCGGCTAATACAACGATCACGACGTACCTTAAATGGGCCGGGGCCCCGATGCCAGCGAGCAAATACATGAGATCTGAATCGCGATAAGCACAGCATGAACAAGCAGAGAGAAAGTAAAGGACGCACGGTAAACAGAGTTTCGTGCCGAGAGATCGAACAATGTAATCACCGTTTGAGGGTAAAACAGAAGAAAGTGACATCAGAGGAAGTAGAGCCACGCACCTATGATGATGGGACTTTCAAACGAAGCCGTCGAGACGTGTTAAGGTACAAAATTTCGTATGAGAAAGGACGTGTCACCATTATGCAAACGTGATAGGAAACGGATCGAAGAATCAGATCCGGAAGGCTGCGCGAATAATCAGCGCAGCCTTCGTCCAAATGGCGACGAGTCAGCCAGGGGTGACGAGGATAAGGAAGTGATAGAAGGTTGAGTAAAGTTAAACAATCGTCTAAATCCGGCAAACACCCGTTTTGGCCAAGGTTCCTGCCAAACACAACAAACAAACCGGATCAAAACAAACGTTCGATTTGCGTTCGATCGTCCATCCACATCTAGCTATTCCTCGCCATGCCCCTCCGTCGACGACAGATCTAGAGCTGACTCCTCGCTCTGCATAGGCCGTGGCTGAGTCTCTCGCCACTGGCATTGTCGGTAGATCTGACTTCCGCGATCTACCGATTGTCCGGCAGGCAACATTATTGCGTCCTTAAACTTTCACGAATCACGATCTGTGCTCGATGTCAACATTTTGCACTTCCCGTTCGTCATCGCGCGTATGAAATAGAACCCGGTCTTCATTTTTGCGAGTAGCTGGCTGCATCGGCTTGCATTTTCATGACCCCCTTGTTGAAACTCGGATATTTTCGAGGTAGTTTTACAGGTTCAGCAATGACGGTGGGTAACCATCCATGTTGACGACTTTCAATTGACATCTTGGCTATCATAGACGACGCAAACCCTTCTCTGGTTTGCGAGCATCAGCCCTGGCATCGGTATCAAGATCTTGGAACCCGGCGCTCTCGGGAACAGTGAACGGACAGCGAGGCCCAACCTCACCAGTGGGGATTTGCTATGCAAGGTGAGTTTACATGACCTATTCAATCGTTTACTCGCTAATGTGGCAATTAAGGAGCCATGGTCGAATCCGTACGATAACTCCATGACCGTTTCTTTACGTCGGCATTCCTGCCGCTTCGATTCATGGTTCTACCCCTTGGTGTCAAGGTTGAACAAGATAAGAGGAAGATAGCCATGGTGATGACGATACCGAACTTCACCTACACCTCGCCATCGAAAATCAGGAATGCGCTCCAAGTCTTTTGCTAAATCCGGCCTCGATCGTCTACGTTGGACAACCTCCGTATCTCATTGGTAACGAAGACTCGGGCTGTCGTCGCTCTTCGGCCAATGCACATAAGCTGCAGCGAAAGGGTCAGTCGCGGCAGACCCCTAAGAATTGGGGGTACAAGACCTTCGGAATTCCACATCAGGTAATTGTCATTCTCCTTCATGTGGCCATACTCAAAAAAAACCAACAGAATGCTACAGTATGTGGATGGTTTTAACGTGTCGTAGAAAAGACCCACATTCGGATTTCATGGGTGCTTCTCAAAAAGCTGAAGGCGTGGAGTTGGAAGATATTGAATGGGAACGACGAGCCCGAGATTGTACGGTATGTTTCCGCACCAGAGCATCCTAGTATCTGATCTGGGTCAACAGTTACATCCGGTCTGAACATGGCGATTTTCGCGATGGAGGGTGAATTTTCCTCTATTTGGCATTCTAATCATATGCCACCTACGTACGTTCTACATTTTTATACGAATTTCAGACTACATACGCGAATGATGTTTCCGAAGGCACGTGACCCTGTTTATGTACTGTTTGACGACCTTCATGCCTTCCTTTGTCTCCACCACCGTGCCTCCTCTTGACTTTGCCCATCTACATTATGTATCCGTAGGTACCTCTAATAGTTTTTCTTTTTCCTCTTTCTCTTCGTGATGAAGCTGAATTGTCGCTTCGTCACGATGGGCTGATTCTTCGCCCATTGCTGTTTTGTCTGGTGGGCTGAAACTTCGCCCATCGGATCTTTCTTTCTTCTGGTGGGCTGACTCAGTCACCGATCTTTATGGACTTCTTGTCCCGACTTGTTGCCTGTGGCCTTCATTTCCGGTCCGAAGAATCGACTCGCGATGCCAAGGGCTGATGTTTTCGCCTCACGTTGATCCTCTTTTTCAAAGTCTGCCGGTCTGACTTGTCGACTGTGCCTATGCCTAGATCGATGTTAAGGACGGATGAGCGCAGCCTGGTGGCGAGGGACAAGCAGAGCCAGTCCGGACGACGTGAGTTGCACCACTCTGCTATTGTTCCCCAACTGATTATTCGATAGACGTTTCGCTTGATTGTTTCGGGATTCCTAGGAATATCTACAACCGGCCTGACTTTCCTTTGGCGACGGATGACCCTGCTAGTGCGTTCTCGCTTTGTCTATCTCATTGTACAAACATTCAAGGTGCTGTAGCTTTCAACGCAGGCGATGCATTAGCTATTGTTGAGCTGAATAGCATGAACTACAGATTATCGGCGCTGGGCTTGCCTCCTTACGAAGGTCCCCCTCTCGATCTTACCAAAGCTCCTTATCAAGTCTTCGTGTCCAGCCCAAATATGGACTACATCCCAGATTTCTCTCTCGATGACCAATACGTTTTCGTCCGCAAGAACGGTCGATTTTACACACACGATTACACCCTATGGCCTCAGTGGTACTTCGAGGCGACTAAACATTTGCCTTTCATCCTGCGTCGACCACCTGCTGAGTCGTTGGCAACGCATAAACTTCGCTTGATTTGGTACGATATGACGGACACCGATTTTGTTCGGGAGGTTGGAACAATCGCCGATGTAGGGCGAATACGACCCGAGATGGTGAAGGAATTGAAGCGATTGCGATTTGAACTCTCGGACAACATTGAAGCTCTGCTCCTCCGTTTGGGCAACCAACCCGACGAATATCGTGACATGCGTTATGCTCAACATGGCATGATGATTACTTCGATAACCCTCGATTGTGGACCACAATCTCGACTCATGACTTTGCTGACGTTTACCGCCTTCCAACGTTACTACTTGGAGTCTTTGGCTTTCTACGAGTTCTACGACAAATGGAACTTGCGTTTGGTGTCTGCTTCTGAAAGGCTACCTGTTGACACCACCATTATGGGAGCCGTGACCTGCCACCTGCACGTTGCTCAAATGTTTTACCAGGCTGGGGTGCCGGTATGGCTCTTTAGGGCGCCGTATCAGTTGACATCCAGCATCAAGGTGGCCAGGATGGTTGCTCCTTTATTGGAGTTCGATGGCCTTGATAACATAGTTTATCCCAATACGGTTTGCATCATGAAAAGCCCCCCTTCTGCGATACGAAACAAAGCTTCTCAAACCTTGCGTGTTGCATCGGTCTCTATTGGTCCGTCCGCTTTTGAACCCCGCCCAGGTGATTTCGTTCCTGCTTCATGTATGTTGCGATTGGTTTTTTCAATGTGCAAAGCCCTGATTTTCTATTTGAATAGCTTCTGCATCACAGCCTGTTCCTTCGGCTGATCGTCGTTCTTTCCATGCGGGACACATGCGGTCAACGAAACAGCCTCGCCAAGTGAATTTAGACAAGTTCAAGGATGTACAGTCTGACATCTTAGATGCGGCTGCCCACACCTGGGTTCTAGCTCTCCAAAATGTGAAAACTGAACCCTCCAACATCCTGGATCACCCTGAATCAGAGCTTTTGCGCGGTTACGCCCTTCCCGACCCATTCCTTTTCCTCAATTCTTTCAACAATGACAAAGATCGCTTTTCGAAACTCCTTTATGTTTGGTTGGCCATCCGGGCTGCATGGATTGCCCGTATGACTTCACAGGATTGCAACTCGGACAAATCCTTGACGAAGATGCCTCTCCCGCAACATTGGAGGGATTTTCTGATTAAAGTCGGCCAATCCGTTGGTATCTTGGGTTCGGGAACAGCTGAAGTTCCTTCTTCCGAACCCCAAACACATATGAAGCAGACGAAGAAGAAGATGCGGAAGGAGAAGATGCGGAAGGAGAAGTTTCTTGAGGAGGCAAATGGTATCTTTGATTTGGTGCTGGACCTTGGTGGAACTCTGCCGGATCTCTATTGGAGGGGTTCGATTATCAAGCATGCTGCAGCGCCCATCACTACACTCCCGCCCTTGCCTCTAATCAAGGAGATTTTATGGGAAATCATTGAAAATAACTGGCGGTTGGAACTCTTGGGCCTTGATCGTTGTTTGATGTCTCGTCGTCAAATGTCAGTGGAAGAGGCGGGTCTGAGGGATAAGAAAGTTGGTTCATGCTTTCCTGCTTCGGAGTTTCTTGTTGGCGATTTCCCGATCTGGGATTCTTCTTTGGGTGCCAAGCAGCCGCATGATCGTCTCCCTTTCCTCAACGCTTTTATTGAAATCATGTCCTGTTGGCCTATTCCGGAAGCTGAGGATCTGAGGTGCATGAGGATATCGGAGTCCAACAAGAACAATCCCGGTTACCAGTTCAGTGTTGAGAAGCTCGCCTTTTGTGTATACTGCCAAACGTTCTTCAACTACTTTGGTAGGGCTCCGACGATTCCTCAGCCTCTTCCTCTTGTTCTTCGCAAATAATGTGGTTGGCTGCTTGTTAGTACATTCATTTTCTTGCTTTTTCTGTATTGTGCTTATTCTTTTGCATTGGCTTCTTGCAGCTTTGTTTTTACATTGCTTGTTGTAGGTTTCTATATTTTTTTTGGCTTTTTACTATATTTATGCCTTTTATAGCTTTAAAATGCTGAATATATGTTGCTCTGTTCCCGAAATGGAAGTATATATGATAAGATAAGGTTTGACAGGTGAAAAAATTTTTCGGCCGACATTCCTTGTCTTTGTACCACCATGTCGAAATTGTTTAAGAAGACAGGAACGCAAAGGAAACCAAATCAGGTTACTACACAAACTGGCTTAATCCCTGTTGAGGAACTTGGCCATGCACGTGCAGTGTATGGGACTGCTCATCTGCCTGCTGCTTTGCCTGGGGCACGGATTCTTACTCGAACAGGAGTTTTCTCTCATATTATTAATGTTGATACTGATGGTGATGATATTGCACATCTTCAACCTCTTGGGAACGCACGGGATGATGATGAAATGTCTGTTGATGATGATAATGGCTTGCTTGATGACAATGGCTTGCTTGATGACTTGTCATGCTTGGAGGTACAGAAGCGTGCTAGCAAGAAGAAAAGACAGTGGATAAAGTGGAATGATGATGTCATTCCAGCTTTATTAAGGCCTTATGTTGATCTTCTTTATAAGACTGAAAATTTCCGATATATTTGCAATGTTGATAGGAAGCCAGAATGTGAAGGTTGCCAGGCTGGACGGCTTCTTGAAGTCTTTTGTGTTTTTTTTGATAGTGGGTTTTATATTCTTGTTATGTTTTTTTTCATGCTGATTTTTACAATATTTAGAAATTGAAAAGAAGACTTTCTGTACATGCAAGGATGTGCCCATCCAGCTGATGAATATTGGATTGTTTCCTTCTGCTCCTTTGCTTCCAACACTTGCTGTGGATCTTCAGGTGCTTGACTTTGTCCGAGAGCTGTTTGTGCATGCTGCTCCTAATATTACGGCCTGGTGTAATACACTTGAATCCTTCTTGGCTGTTAGGGGTTTCAAGTTGATAACACGAGTATATTTTTGTTCTTTTCTTTTTGTTCTTTAAGATCTGACTGATTTTTAGAATAGCCTTCGTGGCCGATTTACAAATGCCTTGCATTGGTTTTCAGTTCTGGTGGATTTGAAAAATGTACAGATATCTGGGTTTCTCAATGATTTTAGACAGATTCTGCCTGCTTCTGAGGGTATGTTTGCTTTATTTTTCTTTTCTTTTCTGTATAATATATTAATTGCAGATATGGACAAATGCAATGAGAATTCATCAGGTCTTTTTTTCCCTATTACACCTTGGTATTTTTTAATTGTTGTTTTTGTTCTTGTAGATGAGCCACTTGTGAGGCCAACTGAATATCTTCGCCAACGTTGTCCACTTTGTTTTGGAGGTGATAATTGGTTTAAATCAGAGGAAATGTGTGTTTTTTGATGATTATTGTTGTCAGCTTCTCATTGTTTCTTAGTGTTGATGCTATTGTTTGTGTTGATGCTTGTTTTACTCAAAAAAGGCGAAAGAACCAGGGCAAGGCATGGGTTATGCCTTTGCAACATCCTGCTACAGCTTTTGTTTCTACTGAAGAGGTTGACAACATGGAGAGAGTGGTTGAGGATGCTCGTCCGGCTCCACACAGGTCCCACTTCCAACAGAATCAATCTCATGGTCTATCTTCCACAAATTTAGATTATGAATCTGGCATGCATGTTCCAACTGCAGTGCTGGATGAGTGCAACAATTCTTTTACAGCAGCTGATTCCAATAGGGTAAAGGCCAGTACACAATTCTTTGCTGATACTGGTTTAATGGCTTTGTTATGTCGCCATGATCGTGTTCTCTGGCTTGTGAATATGACTTCAGCTGGTGAAAAACAACACTATGTTCTAACCCTGCTGGACAAATTATTTCAAAATATTCCTTTGACCATGCGAATAGGTTTTCTTTATGACATTGCCTGTCAACTTCATCGCAGCTGTGTAAAGTTTGGTTTTCTTTCACATGCTCTTGATCGCATTGTTTTTGCTATTTCTGTTTTTCATGCATATGGTCATCAATGGCCTTGCCAAATTGTTTATCATCCACGTAAATGTCCAGGTTTTGGGCTATCTGATGGAGAATCATGTGAAAGATTTTGGAGTTCTATTAAGCTACTGATCCCTTCTCTCCGGGTGTCTGGATACTATAATCGGATTTATACTCTGGATACTCAGGTCAAGCATTTGGATCATAAATCATTGTTGGATCTTGGGAATTGGCTTCGTAGAAAATGGCTTGCCACTGCAGAACGGAAAGAAAGAGCTGTTGGCATTTTGGGGCCATTGTTTACAAAAGGAATGACTCCTGATTTTTTAAGAGGTCAATGGCTACAACAGATTGCTGAACAAACAAAGCCCCTAAAGAGGCAATCTAAGGATCTGGCAAACAAGGAAATTGAAACCATTCTCAGTTTATTGAAAACTCTTGAGGGCCATAAACAAGATATTATAGATTTTCAAAATATGCTTGTATCTGGGTCTTATACAGATGGAATGACTGCAGATGAGATTCAACTGCTCTTGGATGAATCTCAGGAGCATGCAAAACACATTCAAAAATCAATTTCATCTAAGAAGTCCAAGCTCTCAGTGGATGGTCGCCTCAATTTAACAAAGCTTATTGATGATGTTTTTCTGAAGACCCGTATGAATGCCTTGGCCTTGAAGCAGAGAATAAGGGATCGACTCCGTCAACGGAAATTTGAACTTGAGAATCTGGAAAGAGCATATAGAAAAACTATGAATCACATTAAGCTGGAGAAGCATGCTCAGGGTCAAATCAAGAAAAAGGAACCAGGAATTCAGGTCCTTGCCAGGAAATATAATACACTGTGTGATGAATTGACAGATCTAATTCGAAAAAAGCATGCTCCTCGGGGTGCCATTGTTCCAGTTTATATTGATATAAATGGTCTTTTCAAATTAGATGTTGATGATGATATTTGGCATGATATTGGTTTATCAGATGATATTGATGCTTTGCAGAATATCCCTCCTTGGCTTGGGGATGAAAATGTAAGAGAAGGCATTAAGGCATTACTGGAGCTAGATCGTTGTGAAGAGGAGGAACGACGTCTTGTGTCTGAATGCATTTCAATGCAACAGTGGATGAAAGAGGAGTGGTTGGTACTGTGCAAGGGAATGGAAAATGCTCTTGAGGATCCTGCAGTTACATTTCAGTTTGCTGAAAGACAAAAACTCCTGTTGCGGCTCTGTCACAAATGGATGCCTGCTATTCAGATAATTCCTTATTTTGGGGATGATTGTTGGGGACCAAGTATGGAGGAGTTGCTTCAGGCCAGTACTTATGAGACTGAAGAACAGGTTTGGAATAGTTATAGTGATGATGATATTGAAGATGATGAACTATTGAAAGATACAGATTCTGAAGAGGCTGAATTGTTTGACATTGTGGAAATAATGGCTTTAAATTTTTAACTTGAATGTTGTTTGTACACTAAATTCTTTGGTTGGTTTATGGTCATAATATGTGTTGTAAATATATGTTGATTTACATCAATACTTGTGTTAAATTTAGCAAATAATATGTGCAACATATGTCCAATATAAAAATGATTATATATATTTCCAACATATATTTATTCAATGTCATAATATTTTGCAGCATATGTTGGATGGTTCATCTTATGTTTCTAACACATGTTGAATT
>Ga0193719_10000623_pt1 | contig 13548 bp, 9 predicted proteins | sample U2a2metaG_FD_160103 | JGI IMG/M metagenome (GOLD analysis project Ga0193719, IMG submission 160103) | Soil microbial communities from a riparian zone of the East river system, Colorado, United States - U2a2 | ecosystem: Environmental > Terrestrial > Soil > Riparian zone | place: USA: East River... | reverse complement strand
ACTTTTACGTTCGTTCTTTCTTGCATCAGTAAAAAATTTCCTCGCTAACGCGCGCCGCAGCTCAATGACCGGCAAACGCGGCCATGGCCGTCCGGTGCTTCCTTTAGACGAGTTCGTCGGACGGGAGCGTGCCCATCTTGAGCCGATAGACACTTTGACCGCTGACCGAATTTACGAACGCGAATGGGCTTTGACCTTGCTCGATCAAGTACTTGGCCGGCTTGCTGAAGAATATCGCATGGCGGGCAACGCCACGTTATTCGACCGGCTGAAACAACTCCTTGTCGGTGAACCGGATCGGCCTTCGCAGGCCCAGATCGCGCAGGAGTTGGGGATGACCGAAAACGCCGTAAGACAGGCCTTTCACCGTCTCCGTCGTCGATATGGGGACTTGTTGCGCGATGAGATCGCCGAGACGGTCGCGAAACCCGCCGAGATTGAAGATGAGTTGCGACATTTTATCGCCGTATTGCAAAACAAGGGCTGACAAATGGGAAGCGCTGAGACGACCAATGCCCGAATTTGCGGTAAATGCGGGAACACGATCTTTGAGACCGCACCGCAGGGACTTTGCAGCGTTTGCCTTCTTGATACCGGCCTTAACATTCTGATGGAATCTTTGGCCGTCCCGTTCGCCGAAGAGTCTGTAGCCGCTGTCGGTGACTGCGGCTCCTTGGAATCCGTGGACTTATTCGGTGCGTCCGACGATTACGAGCTGCTGGAGGAGATTGGCCGCGGTGGGCAGGGCGTTGTGTATCGAGCCAGGCAGAAGAGTCTCAACCGCACTGTTGCACTAAAGATCATCGGACTCGGCCCGGGGACTACCAAAACGCACCTCAAACGGTTTCGTTTTGAGGCAGAAGCTGCCGCCAGATTGAATCACCCCTTCGTGGTGCCAATCCATGAAATCGGGCAGCGTAACGGCCGCTGTTATTTCAGCATGGGATTGGTCGAAGGAGGTCGGCTTGATCAAATTGCTAAACGCGAACCGATGTCGCCCCGCCAGGCAGCGGAAGTCAGTGCGAAGCTGGCGCGAACAGTTCACTACGCCCACGAACACGGCATTGTGCATCGAGACATCAAGCCTGGAAATATTTTGCTCGATGCGAAAAGCGAACCACATCTCACCGATTTCGGTGTGGCGCGACTGCTTGAAACGGAAAACGATGCAACCCGCACGATCGAGGTTTTGGGGACGCCGAGCTACATGGCTCCCGAGCAAGCCCAAGGTAATCCGCCTCAAGGAGCGGCAGTCTCCAGCCCGCCCCGCTGTGCTGCGGAACTCACCACGGCAATAGATGTTTACGGCCTTGGTGCCGTACTGTATCACCTGCTCACCGGCCAACCGCCTTTTGCCGGAGGAACATCTTACGAAACGATCCGTTTGCTGTTGGAGACCGAGCCCCGACAACCGCGGCTCTTAAATGCCAAGGTAGATCGCGATCTCTCCACGATCTGTTTGAAATGCCTCGAGAAAGATCCCAAGCGTCGTTACTCCTCTGCTCTCGCGCTTGCCGAAGATCTAGAACGTTGGCTAAAGCATGAACCAATCCGCGCGCGCCCCAGTGGGATTCTCAGCCGCGGAAGAAAATGGGCGCGGCGGAAGCCAGCTATTGCGGCCGTACTCGCGTTGTCGCTTATTTTGGGAGTATCCGTTGGCTGGAATATTTGGAAAAGCGAACTAATCCGCCAGTCGTCAACCACGGGAATTGCTGTCTTACCGTTTGAAAACCTGAGCAACGACAGAGAAGACGCCTCCTTTGCTGATGGCGTGCAGGACGATCTGTTGACCAAGCTGGCAAACATTGCCGACCTGAAGGTCATCAGTCGAACGAGTGTGATGCAATATCGTGGTAATCGGAACATGCGCGAGATCGGTAATGCGCTAGGGGTCTCTCACGTCTTGGAGGGTAGCGTGCGTAAGACTGGCGCCTGGCTTCACATCAATGCCCAATTAATCGACACCCGCACCGATTCGCACGTCTGGGCAAAGCAATATGATGGCGACGTAAAGGACCTCTTTGCTATCCAGAGCGAAATCGCAAAGAAGGTTGCCGACCAGCTTCATGCCAGAATCTCGCCCACTGAGAAGCTGGCGATTGACCAAACGCCAACAGCCGATCTCACTGCCTTCGATCTCTATAGCCGCGCCAAGAGTGTGCTACTAGGTGGCGTCAGCACCAACGCAAGAGGCGATTTATTGCAAGCCGCCGGTCTTTTGAACCAGGCACTCGCGCACGATCCGACATTCTTCCAGGCGTACTGCCAACTCGCGTGGGTTCATGACCAGCTTTATTTTTTCGGGTTCGATCGGACGCCTGAACGTCTGGCTTTAGCCGAGGCGGCTATCCGGAGCGCGTTTCGGCTCCGCCCTGAGGCAGGCGAAGCGCATCTCGCCCGTGCAGAAAATCTTTATCGAGGATACCTCGACTACAGCGGCGCTCTCGCTGAATTGAAAATGGCCGGTCAGACCCTACCGAATAATCCTCAACTGCTTGAGCTCAAAGGTTACGTCCAGCGCCGTCAAGGAAAACATGAAGAGGCACTGGATAGTCTCGAGCGTGCGGCCAGTCTTGACCCGCGAAATGTTACAATGCGCCAACAGATAGCTATCAGTTACGGCAATCTCCGACGGTATCCGGAAGCAAAATCGGCGTGGGAGCGCGCATTGACGATCGCGCCAAATGACATCCACAACAAACTCGAGGCCGCCGCCGTCGAATTGGAGTGGAAAGGGGATATTCGTCCCTTGCATCAATTGTTAGATTTCGTGCAAAGAACAGATCCTGCCACCGTGCCAAGCATTGCCGATGCCCGGGTTTTTTGTGCACTAATCGAGCGCGACGCTAGCTCTGCAAAGGACGCCCTGAGTGCACTCGGTGAGACGTCATTCAGAGACGGCCTTGTTCAGTTGAATCGCCCGTTCGTGCAAGGCATGATCGCTCGAACAATGAATGATGATGAACAGGCACAGTTGGCGTTCGCTGCGGCCCGCGCCGAACAGGAGAAAGTCGTCGAGACCCAACCAAATTACGCACCTGCGCTAAGCGTCCTTGGCCTAATAGACGCCGGTCTGGGCCGAAGAGAAGAGGCCCTGCGCGAGGGCCGTCGGGCAGTTGAGCTTCTTCCAGTAGAAAAAGATGCACTCGTGGGTCCGACTATGATCAAGTATTTGGCGATGATTGCTGCGTGGATTGGCGACAAAAATCTCGCCTGCGACCAACTTGCCCGTGCCAGTCGCCTTCCCGGCGGCGTTAGCTACGGCGAACTGAGACTGCTGCCGTATTGGGATCCGTTGCGGGACGATCCCCGCTTCGAAAAAATCATCGCCTCGCTCGCACCTAAGGGAAATTAAACCACGGATTGCCCCGATAACACGCGGTCGGTAGGATGCGCCGAGTCGCATGTCCGATTGTAGGGCGTCTGTGTCAGACGCCACACAAGGATCCGTCCGCTCCATCCGTGTAATCCGCGGCTTCTAAAAAAACCAACGTTCGGCGTAACCTTTGCCCAAATTTCGTTTTGTACACCTTGATCACCATATCCGATACATCCGTGCAATACATGGTCCTCTCCTTCCTCTCATTGGTGTCGGTTTGTCTGCCACGCGAGCACGCAAAGGCGGATGTGAATTCGTGGGTAGACATCTATGAAAAAGAAGACCGCCTCTAACTGCGCGTTCTTTAACTTCCGCAACAAAGCTCCCGAGGGTTCAGGAAATGAAAAAACAAATTAACTTCACCATTAAGGCGCATGCTCTACGAGGCGTGTTTTATCTGCTCCTACTACTAGCTATATGCGTGATTCCATTCGCGCTCGGCCAGCGGAACACTAAGCTTTCCGGAATCCCCCTGTCGCAATCACACCTTTACCATGAGGCTCAGGCTCGGACTTCAGTCGACGCGGCTCCACCGGCCAGGCTCGCGGTTCGGACGACAGAAGGCGGCTGCACAGCGGTTGACTACACCAACCCGGCGCCGATCGCTATTCCCGATGTTACACCGGCCATCCCGTATCCATCGGATATCGAGGTCTCTGGCGTTGTCGGAACGATCACAAAGGTGACGGTCACCATTAACGGGCTCAGCCACACCGATCCTGGCGACCTCGACTTTCTGCTGGTTGGCCCCGGTGGCCAGAACGCGATTATCTGGTCCGATGCCGGAGGCCTTCGTGATGCTTCGAATGTAACAGTGACCCTCGACGATGATTCGCCGAACCCGCTGCCCGCCGACGGGCCAGTTGTTTCCGGCACATATCAACCGGCGAACTACAACTTTCCTCCTCCTGACACGTGGCCGTCTCCCGCCCCGGTGCCTCTGGGTGGCTCAGCCCTTTCGATCTTCAATGGAACCGATCCCAACGGGACGTGGAGTCTGTACCTCGTCGACGACAGTTTTGCAGATTGCGGTGCGATCTTCAGTGGGTGGACGCTATCGATTACGTCGAATTGTACGCCAACGCCTACACCAACATGCTCGCCAGGCACTCAGCAATGGAGATTTGAGGCACCGCTGCCTTATGCCGCTACCGGAGCATTCGCTGTCAGCGATGGTACCTTCGTGTATGTAGGCGGCGGCTACGATGCTATCGACGCTCGCAATGACCTGTCACGGTACGATCCTGTGACGAATTCCTATGAACCCCTTGCGCCATCTCCAGATGGCCACTTTTTGTCACAAGCGGTGCTTCTCAACGGCAAGATCTATAACATTGGCGGCAATCGTCTGAACGGAATCACCAGCACCACCAGGGTCTACGACATCGCTGCTAACACTTGGAGTACCGGCGCGGACATGCCAGTCCCCAAGGCCTCTATGGCTACCGCATTGTGGAACGGGAAGATTTACGTCGCCGGCGGCGGCAACGGCGTCAAAATAACAGACACGCTCTACGCTTATGATATTGCCGCTAACACCTGGACCCAACTTGCGTCCATGCCGCAGGCGGTGTTTGTCCCTGGATTCGGTGTCATCGACGGCAAGTTATACGTTGCCAGTGGTAGCATCGGCGCGGTCGAGTTGACGAACGCCTTACAGATCTATGATATCGCCACCGACACTTGGAGCATGGGCGCGAACGTGCCACTGCAGGTCACGGGACCGGGCAGCGCCGTGCTCGACGGAAAACTCTACCTGTTTGGAGGTGGTTTTACGCCAACTGCCGTTACGCAAATCTACGACCCAGCAACCAATAGCTGGAGTACGGGACCGAACATGATTGTGCCCCGGCTCTGGTTTTACGGAGCAGCGGTCGGCGATAGCGGCATCGTGGCCCTCGGCGGAGACAACCCATTCGGCATTCCGATTAACCAAAGCGAGGAGTTGACCGGTGGCCATTGCGGGACGCCCACGCCAACACCAACTGCCACGCCCGGGCCATGTCAATTCCGAGTGCTTATCCTCTATGCTGAGTTTATTGGGCAACCCACTCAGCTTCAATCAGAGATCCTGACCCAACCTAATGTGGCCGCCGTAGATTTCTTCGATGCTACCGGCGGCACTCCCACTCTGGGTCAGCTTCAGCAATACGACATCGTCGTGCCGTACAGCAACTTCGAATTCCTGGACCCCGATACGCTTGGTAACAACCTGGCTGACTATGTGGATGGAGGCGGAATAGTGGTGCAGTCTGGGTTTAGCTTCTATGGGCCGGGCCAGCCCCCTGGGATCAACGGCCGATGGATAACCGACGGCTATAATCCGTATGACTACTCGACGAACTTCATCGTCTGCGAACTGTTCGCGCTAGGTAACTTTAACGCGGGTCACCCGCTGATGGCTGGTGTTACCACTCTTTACAGCAACTTCGCAAACGTCGTAACTCCTGCTGCGGGGGCGACGGAAGTAGCCCAAATGGACATTGGCAACTCACTAGTGGCGTTCCGGCCAGTCAGCGACGGCCACACGACTGTGGGCGTTACCGCTTATATCGGAATCGACGCTGCACAAAGCGGAGATTGGGGACGAGTGATAGTGAATGCGGGGAACTGGTTGCGCGTTTGCGGGGGATCTCCGACTCCAACACCAACGGCGACTCCTACAGTCACAGCGACACCAACATCGACGCCTACCCCAACCGCAACGACTACACCAACGCCCACGGTCACGCCAACCCCGACTGCGACACCCAGACCTACTCCGACACCCAGACCTCGCCCGACTCCACTGCCTCGCCCAACGCCGCCGAGGTCTTAGAGTAATGATCTGTGACCACGTTGAAGGCTTGAGCAAGGTCATCGACCAAGTCATCCACATCTTCAATTCCGATCGATAGCCGCACAAGATCGGGCGGCGGCGCGATTCTTTCCTTGAGCGATTGCGGAATGCTCGCGTGCGACATTTTCGCCGGCAAGCTAATAGTCGAACCCACCGAGCCGAAACTGACGGCGATATCGAACAGCCGCGTGGCGGAGAGGAACCGCTCCGAGAGTCGTGAGTCTCCAGTTGTGAAACTGATCACGGCGCCGTCGCCGGTCGCTTGTGCGCAGTGCAGTTGATGGTCGGGATGATTCGTTAGTCCAGGATAATAGACATCTTTCACAGCTGAATTCCGTAATAAAAAATATGCGATCGTGTTAGCCGAAGCGTTTTGGCGCGAGACCCGTAGGGCAAGCGTCTTCATTCCGCGCGACACCAGCCACGATTCGAATGGGCTGAGCCCCGCGCCCTCTGCGTTTTGCTGAAAAGCCAGTCGCCTATATAACTCGACGTCGTTTGTGACTAACGCGCCCGCGGTAACATCGCTGTGGCCGCTGAGGAACTTTGTTGCCGAGTGGATAACAACGTCTGCGCCCAGTAGCAACGGCTGCTGAAAGCAGGGCGAGAGCATGGTGTTGTCCACCGCCAGGATCGCGCCAGTCGAATGCGCAAGTTGAGCGAGCACTTTAATATTGCAGATTCGCAGCAGCGGATTAGTCGGCGTTTCGATCAGCACCAGCCGAGTTCGCTCAGTAAAACTTGCGCGCACTTCTTCTGGATCGGTGGTATTGAGGTAACTGACAGAAATACCGGCGCGAGAGAGAACCTGATCGAGCAAACGGACAGTGCCGCCATAAAGATCATTCCCGGCGATGATGTGGTCACCAACTTCTAGCAATCGCGTTAATGCCGTGATTGCCGCCATCCCGCTGGAAAACGCGCAGGCGCGACTCCCGCCCTCAAGCGCAGCTAGTTGTCGCTCGACCAGCGTGCGCGTCGGATTTGCCGTGCGGGTGTAATCGTACTCGCCGAATTCTGAAGCGGTCTGCTGGCGAAAGGTTGCGGTTTGGTAAATCGGCGGTGAAATGGCGCCGAACGAATCTCTTCTTGTTTCAAAGTGGACACATTGAGTAGCTGTTTTCACGCGACGCACTCCTCCTCGACCCGTGCGATCTCTTTACGCACCGCGAAAACCTCATGCCGTATGTCGATCAAATCTGCGACGACCGCTTCCGTAGTAGGCCAACGCCCTGCTCCGGTGCCGGAAACCACGAATGTTTCACCGCTCACTAGTTCGATTAACATGCGGTTCTGCGTGCCGCAGACCGATGCAAGCGGATGGCTCTGCGCCAGTTCCATCGGGACGACGCGTGCTTCGACTCCTTGAGCTGTTCGCCGGCATGTCGCGATAAGTCTTACACTAACTCCTCGATCACGCGCACCTTGCAGGTCTGCTGCCGCAAGGCGGTTTATGCCTTCACGCCGAATGGACTCAAAGGAGGCTGACACGCCAAACGCTAACCGAGCGAGGAGTATCAATTTCTGTGCAGCGTCTGTGCCATCCAGATCGAGGGAGGGATCTGCCTCGGCATAACCATATTTCTGCGCGGCTAAAATAGCGTCTGCAATCGTCGAGCCGGCGGCGATTTCGTCGAGCACAAAATTTGAGGTAGCATTTAAAACGCCTGAGACGGCGCGAATTGGTCCGGCTGCCTTGGCGCGTTCGATTGCTTCCAGCGCTGGCAATGCGCCACCGACTGCGGCACTCGAACAAAGAATCACCTCGTTTTCGACTGCGATGCTCTGTAATTCTTCGCCATGAGTCGCAAGTAACGCCTTGTTCGCGGTAACCACGTGGCGCTGGGCGCGCATTGCTCTCCGAACCAGTTCATATGCGCGCGTTGTGCCGCCGACTAATTCGACAGCGACGTCACAGGGACGATCAATGAGCTCTTCCAGGTCTTCGGCCAGTAGATCGTCCGGCACGGAGGGGAATCGCTTCCGTTTTCGATCGCGCACCCCGACGCCTGTGATGATGAACTCATCAGGCAAACTTCGGAGTCTCTCGTAAACCCCGCCGCCAACTGTGCCGCAGCCGAGGAGAGCCACCTTGAGTGGCAACTTTGGGGTATTTGGTCGAGCAATTCGATCGAATTCAGAGCCAATCTTGGTTCCGGAATCTTCGCCGATGCGTGTGACGGCCAGGGGCAGTCGATGAGTAGCGGCAAAATGAATCGCTTTTGTTTGAATCAAAGGGGCACCGATCCGACCAGCGGTTTCGTACGTTACTTCTCTGAAGCGCGCTGGACGTTTGCGGCTTTTCGCTGGATCGCTCACGTAGAGTCCGTCTACGTCTTTGATCAGTACACAGCGCCCCGCGATCCTGTGCGCGACGAAGGCGGCGGTAAAGTCAGAGCCGCCGCGCCCCAGCAAAGTCGTGCGGTTTTGGTCGTCGCGCCCCACAAAACCCGGCACAACGATCACAAAACGCTCTAACTCTAAGCGCAAACGCTCCGTATCGAGCGCGAGTAACTCCGCGTCAGTCACACTGCCTGCTGTCCGCAGACCAGCTTGCACGGCATCTAAGACTTTGGCCGGGATGCCTGCTCGCTGCAGCGCAAGGGCAAGCAACGCCGCCGCAGTAGTCTCGCCGGTGGCAAGAAGCGTCGCCAGGGTGAATCCGTCTGGCTCGACACAGATGCTGGTCGCACGGCCTAACAACTGGTCCGTGGTATCGCCAAACGCGGAAACAACCACTAGGACCTCCTCGCCCCTCCGCCACACTCGGTAAATTTCCTGAACGACCTGCGGCAAATCGCGTTCAGTTCGCAGGACCGAGCTGCCAAACTTCAAGACAACGATATTCCTTGCGCTCATCAGCGTGTCTCCTCCGAAGCTGCGTGCAAGGCCTGTTCCAAATCGGCGATGATGTCGTCGGGATTTTCGAGACCAACTGAAAGCCTAACGAGTCCATCGGTGATCCCCGCCGCCGCCCGTTGCTCCGGTGGCACGCTGCCATGCGTCATGGAAACAGGATGAGTGATAATTGTTTCCGCCGCGCCCAAGTTCTCCGCCAGCGCGCACAGGCGCACCGAGTTCATCAGACGTACGCCAGCGCTAACACCGCCTTCCACCTCAAAAGCAATCAGTGCACCGCCCGCGCTTTGCTGGCGTTGTGCCAGTTCAAATTGAGGAAACGATTCGAGACCTGGATAAGCCAGCCTGGTCACATGCAGATGCGATTCCAGAAATCGCGCTACACGCCACGCGTTTTCACAATGACGCGCCATACGGAGGGGAAGCGTTTTGACTCCTTGCAATGTCAGCCACGCGGCGAAAGGCGATTGAATCGCGCCAATCGTGTTGCGCGTGAATAAGAACCGCTCGTGCAGGTCTGCCTTGCGAGTAATGAGTGCGCCGCCAACAGTAGCGTTGTGGCCTTCGATGAACTTGGTGGTCGAATGCAACACGATGTCTGCGCCCAACTCGAGTGGCCGCTGCAGCGCCGGCGTGAGCAGCGTGTTATCCACCACCAGTAATGCGCCCGATTCTTTCGCGAGACGGGAAGCAAGCTCAATGTCAGTTAGCTTTAAAGTTGGGTTGGCAGGCGTCTCGATGAAAACCAGGCGAGTTGGTTTTCGAAGAGATTTGGCAAACGCGTTTGCGTCGGCCGTATCGACGAACTCAGCCTGCACACCGAACGGGGCGAGTACTTGACGTAGCAAACGGACCGTGCCGCCATAAACCGCCTGCGAGCTCACGACTCGATCGCCAGACTTAAACAACGCCAGGAACAACGCACTTGTTGCCGCCAAGCCAGTCGAGTAACAAGTCGCAAACTCTGCGCCTTCGATCGCCGCCAGCCGCCGTTCCAAGGCGGATACCGTCGGATTTTCGGATCGGCTGTACTTAAAGCCCTTGTTTTTACCGACTGCCTCCTGCCGATAAGTCGTCGTTTGATAAATCGGCGTAAGCATTGCGCCCGTGACGGGGTCAGCGGTTGTCCCGGCATGCAGCGCCAGCGTTTCAAAACAATAGTCAGTTTCAGTTTTCTCGATGCGTTCGAGCGTAGTAATCATCGCAGTTTCTCCTTTTGATTTGGGTGGCAATCGAAAGGACTGCGGTTAGCGCAAGAAACTGAAAAGCGCAGAGAGATTCGCTAGAATCCGCACAGCTCTTTAGCAGTTTTTTACGTGGAGCAAGTCGCCTTAAATCGCCACGTCTTATTTTGGTTTTGTCCTTGGTAAACGGACTACGGAATTCTGTCAAGCATTTCCATTGCGGTGAAACAAATCGTGATCAGTGAGAAGTAATTGGTGATCAGTAGAAAGTAAGATTCGAAATCCGATCCGCCTCAGGCGGATCAAAGTCTCAAAACAGAGGAGCAAAGTGGATGGCAGGGCAGCGCATGACGCTGTCCCTGCTTTTTTCAGTCAGTCGCCTGCTCGTGAATCATCTTCAAGGGGTCAGGCTTTATTTTAAAGCTTGCGAATGTCAATAGATCCGAACGCGCGTTGTGTTGTTCCAGCGCGATTCTAATTTCAAAGGCAGGAACCTTATGGCTGAGGCATCGCAAGATCTCGAAGGCCCGGATTTCGAAAGGGGCTGCGACAGCGACAAAGTGCCCGACGGAGGAATGCTCCTGGGGCACGCGTTTGGTGAAGCGGTTCTCGTGGCCAGGCGGGGTGACGAGCTTTTTGCCATCGGCGCGACGTGCACGCATTACGGGGGCCCGCTGGCAAAAGGTTTGATGGTGGATTGCACCGTTCGCTGCCCATTGCACCATGCGCGTTTTCATCTGCGCACGGGCGAGGCGATTGCTGCGCCGGCGCTGAACAATGTCACACGTTACAAGTTCGATAAACGTGGGCTGCAGTTTTTCGTCACAGGCAAGATCGATGAGAAACCGGTGCGCAAGCCCAGGTCATCGCCAGCGAGCGTGGTGATCGTTGGCGCAGGCGCAGCTGGCGGTGCCGCGGCTGAGATGTTGCGGCGCCAAGGTTATAAGGGACCGGTGACGTTGATCGGCGCTGATGAATCCTTGCCGTACGATCGGCCAAACCTTTCCAAAGATTATCTCGCTGGGGCGGCGCCGGAAGAGTGGATTCCGTTGCGCTCGCCGGATTTTTACCGCGAACAAAAGATCGACGCGATAACAAGCACATCTGTCACCGCGATCGACCGGGGAGCCAAGCAGGTGATGTTGTCAGATGGCCGCGCGTTACGTTACGGCGCGCTGCTGCTGGCCACTGGCGCGATGCCGGTTCGGCTCTCGATTCCGGGGCACGATCTGCCGCACGTTTGTTATTTGCGAACGCTCGCTGACAGCCGGCGCATTATTGACAAGGCCAAAAGCGCAAAGCGCGCGGTCGTAATCGGCGCGAGCTTTATCGGGCTGGAAGTGGCGTGGTCCTTGAGGGAGCGCAAGCTAGAAGTTGCAGTGGTCGGAAAAGAATCGCTGCCGCTGGAAAAAGCTCTCGGACGCGAACTGGGCGGGTTGGCTCGCGAAACACACGAGGCAAATGGCGTGCAATTTCATCTCGGTCGAACGCCAGCGGCAATTCAAGATCGATATGTGCAGCTCGATGACGGTACGAAATTAGATTGCGATTTGGTGGTCGTTGGGATCGGCGTGCGCCCAAACGTTGCCGTCGCCGAACAAGCGGGCATCGCGACCGACAACGGCGTGTTGGTCGATGAGTTTTTGGAGACGAACGTGCCTGGGATTTTTGCGGCTGGCGATATCGCGCGTTGGCCCGATCCGCGCGCGGGACGCATCCGGGTGGAACATTGGGTCGTGGCGCAGCGCCATGGCCAGACCGCCGCGCGTAATATTCTCGGAGTGCGCGAGCCATTCACCCTGCCGCCATTTTTCTGGAGCAATCATTTTGATCTGCACATTCATTACGTTGGTCATGGCAGCGGCAAGGATCAGTCGATTGTGTCTGGGAATTTGAAAGAAAAAGACGCCTCAGTGGTCTTCCGCAGCGGGGATAAGCTTGCCGCTGTCGCCAGTGTTGGTCGCGACCTCGAAAATCTTAAAGCTGAAGTGGCCCTCGAACGCGGTGAAGAATTCCGCGCGTTATAAGATCATTGTCAGGAGGCCGGCACTGTCGCTTACGTCTTGATGATCAGATAGAGTAACAACGCAGTCGCAATCAGCGGAATCAGGCAGACCATGAGCACCATGTTATTGCGCGGTCCCAATTCGCTTGGTATGAGATTATCCGCGACGATGGTCTTCTCGATTTTTCGCAGATGCCGCAGGACGTAAACGTAAGCGCAGATCATCGCGATGAAGGCGATTGCGGCAACGATACGGACGGGTAACAGCGGATCGGTGGCCAGCAGTTCCATCGGTTGATGTGAAGTAGGGAAATCAGGGTTTTTCTGCAAGCAAAAAAACGCACGCGCTGCAGAAACGCTCAGATTCCCGGACCCACAAGAATCCGGAATCACGAACGCACTTCACTAGGCTGTCCAAATACAATTAGTTTGAGCGACATGAACGGTTCGAAAGTCCATTTGTTCTTATTTGTTCTGATAGGTAATTATTTCTTCACGCTCCTTATTATCGGTTTAATCGCGGGCTTAATATCACTGCTAAGCAAGCCGCGGCCGCGAAGAACAAGCACAGTTGGCGAAGCATTTCTGTCGTACTACATGCTTTTCCCCATAGGCATAAGCAACCTGATCAACTTCGTTTTCCACATTTTCTTCGGCAATACGGCAGCAAGGTTTATCGGCTGGGACAACAGTCCGTTTCAGGCGGAAGTGGGATTCGCGAGTCTCGGCATCGGGATTACAGGAGTCATTGCATTCAAAGCAAGTTTACCATTCCGATTCGCTACTCTGATTCCGCCTGCCGTTTTCTCGTTGGGAGCGGCTGGAGGTCATATCTATCAGATGATAGCAGCGCATAATTTTTCGCCGGGGAACGTCGGATTGGTTCTTCCAAGCGACATTCTCATTCCCGTTGTCGGGTTCATATTTTTGTGGCTGTCATATAAACATCCAAAGTCGGAAGCGGCGAATCACAAGCTGATATAGATCAAGGAGCGAAAGCGGCGCTCATAGAGCGCCGCTACGGTTGGCAAGCGGAGCGCTTGCCCTACAATATTTGGTTCGGCTAGGTTTCGCACCATGCCTCGCAATACATTCTTCGTCTTCCGCTTCCTCTTGCTCTTCTTCTTAATACGACCGGTTTTCGCTGCTTCGCCAATCCAGGAACGGGCAGATCGTTTCCTAACGCTATTTCGGCGATTGATTGGGAAGCGATTGGTTTGCCTTTGCCTGCGCTTTCATTATCTCGGCCTCCATCGCCGGCATGATGTCCGCCATGTAGGCG
>Ga0193719_10000621_pt1 | contig 13559 bp, 14 predicted proteins | sample U2a2metaG_FD_160103 | JGI IMG/M metagenome (GOLD analysis project Ga0193719, IMG submission 160103) | Soil microbial communities from a riparian zone of the East river system, Colorado, United States - U2a2 | ecosystem: Environmental > Terrestrial > Soil > Riparian zone | place: USA: East... | reverse complement strand
TTAGCGGAGCCGGTAAAGACCTTCAATTCTGGCTGGAGCGCAAACATCGAGCGGTTAAGTTAGGCGGTTGGAAACGGCCTTGGCAATCTTCAAAACTTGCCAACTAGCATTTCTTTAGCGAGTAATCCTGTGTCTAAAATCCCCGACATGAACACCGATGCCGCCCGGGTGGACCGTCCCACCACCAGCTCAAAACTCTTCGCGCACACACGCTGGGATGCCATCCCGACGCTGGCCGGCCTTTTCCATCTCTTTTATTTTCTGGGTTTGTTTTTCCTGTTTCCGCATGCGCCGCTTTGGGTGATGCTGATTCTTGGATTCATTTACTCGTTGATGGTCAACGCGAACATCAACGGCGTGGGGCACAACTTTATTCATAACCCGTTCTTCCGCTCGGAATTGCTTAATCGACTGTTTGGAATCACTCAATCGATCGCGTGTTGCTTCTCACAAACGTATTACAACGCGGTCCACATGCAGCATCACAAAGGCAATGCCGACCGGCCGGATAAGAAAGGTGAGACGATCGATTGGATCTCCATTTACAAACACGGGCACGATGGCGAAGCGGAGAACCCGTGGAAATACGTCTTCCTAAGTTTCTTCCGCGACGATATTGGTGCGATTCGGAGGGAATTGCGCAAACGCGGTCGCCGCGAACTCATATGGGGAAACATCGAGCTAGCGGCGTTCGCGACTGTGCTGCTCGTGATGTTTGTGTTTAACTGGCGCTACGTGATTTTCTATCTTCTGCCGTTTTTCTATCTTGGCCACTGTTTCAGCTATCTAAATGGCTATTACCGCCATTATGGGGCGGACCCCGACAAGCCCATCGCTTGGGGAGTGAGCAGCTACGGGAAGATTTACAACTGGCTCTTTTTTTACAATGGCTATCATGCCGAGCACCATTTCCGGCCGAAAGTGCATTGGACAAAAATGGAAGCGTTCCACCAGCAAGTCGCCGAACTGCAAAAAGAAGAGGGCGTCCGCGTGATCGAGCATGCGCACATGCTTGGGTTCCTCGATCGCAACCTGCCGAAGCGCGGGAAATCTGCCCTCGAGGCGACCGAGGCGATTTCATAGATTGGAACGATCGACGTCAACCCCGAGAGAATTCGCGGTTCAGTAAACCGCCCGACCGTTATTTGGCAAAGCTAGCGCGCAGTTTTTCTTTCTTTTCCTCGCAGTCTTCCTGCAAGCGGCGGATTTCGGCAACGAGCTGCTTTTCCAGCGATTCCACTTCGTCGAACTTCCCTGCATTCTGTGCTTTGCGAATCTGATCTTTAAGAAAAACTTCTTTCTCGGCGATCTTGGCCCGATAAATGGAATCAATTTCGGCGATTTCTTTTTTTTGATCCCCCGTGAGCGAAATCGACGGTGATGCTTTTTCGAGTCGTTCCATTGCGAGTTCGTAGGCTGACTTCATTTTCCCATCCTATTGTTCGTGCTCGTAATTGAACTCAAAAAATCGTCGTGGATTGCGTTCGCGAAATCAAATCCTAAGTTACGTTCTCATGTGCGCGAAAATTCAACTTCTCAGCCTCGACTTCGATGGTACGCTCGTTTCGCGCGCTGGTGAACCCGTCCTCGACATCCAATGCACGGAATTAATCCGCGAATTGCAGGAAGGCGGCGCGATCTGGGCGATCAACACCGGTCGCTCCGTCGATCTGCTCGAGTCCGGGCTGGTTGATTTCTCATTCCCGATCCGCCCCGACTTCATTCTGACAAACGAACGTGACGTTTTTCGTCCCGACCAAAACGGGGACAAATGGGAAGCGTTTGGTGATTGGAACGAACGCTGCGCTCGTGAACACGCAGATTTATTCAGTTCATCGCAATCGGTGCTCGCCGAGGTCGTCGACTTTGTGAGTCAAAAAACAAAAGCCCGCGTGATTTACGAGACGAACGAGCCGATTGGCTTAATTGCGAATAGCGAAGAAGAAATGGATCGGGTGACCGAGTTCATCGAGCGGGCGCGCGCCACGCAGCCCAAGTTCAATTACCAGCGCAACACAGTTTACCTCCGTTTTTGTCATACTGATTATCACAAGGGTGCGGCGCTGGCTGAGCTTTCCCGCTTGATCGATGTCCCGCGCGAAAAGATCTTTGCCGCGGGCGATCATCACAACGATATTTCAATGTTGGACGGTCAATTCGCTGCGCTTCCATCATGTCCAGCTAACGCCATCCGTGAAGTGAAAGATGCGGTCCGCGCCGCTGGCGGTTATGTCGCCCAAAACGAGTATGGCGCCGGCGTCCATGAAGCCCTTGTCTACTTCCTTAACGGAAGTCGTTGACTATTCAACCTTCAATGTGTCAACTCTTCAACATCCGCGACAGCCAGCGCCAGCGGAGCGTCTGCTTCAATCTTCCCCGCAAAACGATTGGTCATGTAGGTTAAAAGCAGGACCCAAAACGAAAGCGCGAGTCCGAACAGCGGAAATTGGAGGGCGAGGGGCAATGAATAGATGATCGCCATCAGCGGAATCCAGACCGCCCATGTCGCCAGCAGCGTCGGAATAATTTTGCCTCGATAGTGAGCCAGTGTGAACAGCTGTCGCAAGGGTCGCATTGAAATCCCATTGTTCTTCCATTCATACGTCAGCACGCCGAATGGCGCGGCAAAAAATGGATTGTAACCAAATTGATCGACGCAAATTTTTGCCGCGACCACCGGCAACGTCACGACGTCACCAAACCAGGCGGCTTCACTTCGGTACAAAAGATCGACAAAGGTTCCATCGAATCCCCAAACTGGGACGGTAAAAAGCAAATTGCGCACGTTCCGTAAAGTCGGGCGGCAGCGCTGAAAGAAAATTATCAAGAACAGCTCTGGGATAAGGGCGCCGGCCGTAATGGACGCGACGATTACAAAGAGAATCCCGTGTGAACGTTTAAAGTCGGCAAGTTGAGAGAGCACCTCCGCCGCCGTGTGACTTGTGTAATAGGCGACCAACAGCGCCAGCATGAAAGCTTGAATGATCAATGCCGGGACCGCATTCGCGCGCGCCGCTTCCCAGCCAAGAGTGAGCGGTGTTCGCGATTTTTGCATCGCCGCACATACTTCGCTGAGTCACTTAGCGATCAAGCAGAATCTCGCAGTGGACTAAGCAGCCGCTCGTAAAAGAAAAAATTTGGTCGCCGCGACCACCGAAGATCACCAGTGAACGCTTGCGCTCGATCCGGCAGCCCCGGGAGTAAGAGTTCCTTCATCAGAAACTCTTTCCCCGGGAACAGTGGCTCCTGATTGTGAACTGGAGCCCTCGCTGGTCGCTTCATCGCGCGAGGCGCACGCAGAGATTAGAAATGCGATTGCCGAAAATAAGACAGCGGAGAGTGCCAGGTGCTTCATCGCGAGAAATCTTAACTACGATATGATAATCTTTATTTCAAATCGCCTCCGCATAGCATCGAATTCGCTAGATTGCATTATCGCTGTTTGATGGCCAACTCCCATCCGGTAAGCTCCACTGTGACAAGCGCGACCAAGTTCGACATCAAAGCCTTGCAGGTTGAACAACTGCAAGAGACGCTTCGCGGATTGGGCGAACCGGGTTATCGGACCGAGCAGGTCACAGACTGGCTTTACAAAAGGCGAGTCGAGTCATTTGAAAATATGACCGATCTGCCGCACAAACTGCGCGGCCAGTTGGCAAAACTTTTTGCGTTCGATCGATTAGAACCGGTTCGTGTTCTCGCTTCGCGCGACTCGACCCGAAAATTTCTCTTCCGGTTAGCCGATGGAAATCTGATCGAATCCGTTCTGATTCCAGCTTCAGCAGCCCTTTACGGAGAAAAATCGGACCGTAGGACAATTTGCATTTCGACTCAAGTCGGTTGCGCTTACGGATGCAAATTTTGCGCGAGCGGTCTGGAAGGATTCTCGCGCAATCTGAGGGAGAACGAAATTGTCGATCAAATTATCGAGGTGGAACGCGAAAGCGGCGAGAAGATTGACAATATCGTTTTCATGGGAATGGGCGAACCGCTCGCTAACTTCGAGAATGTGAGACGCGCGATTCGCATCATCAACGCGCCATGGGGTCTCGGCATCGGTGCGCGCCACATCACCGTATCAACCAGCGGTCTCGCGCCGCAAATTAAAAAACTTGCAGACGAACCGTTGCAAATTCGTCTTGCTGTTTCTTTGCACGGCGCGACCGACGAGGTGCGCAATCAGATCATGCCGATCAACCGCAAATACAATATCGAGACGTTGCTTTCAGCTTGCGATTACTATACCGCTCACAGAAGCCAGCGTCTCACCTTCGAATATATTTTGATCGCCGGTGTAAACGACGCCGACGAGCAAGCGCATATCCTCGCGCAGCACGCCAGAAGGCTTTTCGCGAAAGTGAATTTGATTCCGTACAACACCGTCGATGGTCTTGAATGGTCCCGACCTCCGCGCAATCGACAGGAAAAGTTCTTGTCAATCTTACGCGCGCACAAAATCCCGGCAACACTTCGTCGAGAAAAAGGTCATGACATCGAGGCCGCGTGCGGGCAGCTGCGATTACAAACCAGTCGGAACGAGCGACGGCAGGTCACTACCACCTAGCCGTTGTCACGCAAAAGTGCCGAGCGCGTCGTGCACGCCCGCAATCGCCATGCCGCCTTCGCCCACAGCAGCGGCGCAACGCTTCACCGAGCCGGAGCGCACATCGCCGGCCGCGAAAACACCGGGAAGGCTGGTCTCGAGCGGGCCGGGCGCACGCGCGCCCGCTTTCCACGCCGACGCATGGGCGACCGCAGGTCCGGTTTTAATGAAGCCTTTTTCGTCTCGTTCGATATGGGGCGGCAGCCAGTCTGTGCATGGCTTGGCACCGATCATGGAAAAAATGGCTGGCGTTTCCACGACTCGCCGCTCGTGCGTCTCCGTATTCTCCAGCTCGACTGCCTCAAGCATTTTGCTGCCTGTCATTTTCCGAATCTCGGTGTGACGCAGGAGCTCGATGTTTTCGCGCGTCTGCACACGCCGCGCGAGATAACTCGACATACTTTTCGAGAGATCGTCGCCGCGGATCACGAGCAACACTTTCGCCGCGCCTTCGGAAAGGAACATGGCGGCCTGTCCAGCCGAATTGCCACCCCCTGCGACAATCACTGTTGCACCGCGACAGAGCTGGCCTTCGAGCGCTGTCGCGGCATAATAAAGGCCCGAGCCTTCGAACTGCTCACGTCCCCTGGCGTCCAATCGCCGGTAATCTGCGCCGGTCGCGATGAGAACGCATTTTGCACGCAGAGTGGCGGGGCAACCTTCGATTTGCAGGCTCGCGCGATATTCTTCGCCATCGTGGTAGTCGAGCGAGAGCGCTTGTGCCGGCGTGGAAAATTTCGCGCCGAATCGATAGGCCTGAAGCTGTGCGCGATAGGTCAAGTCGCCGCCGCTGATTCCAGTAGGGAAGCCGAAAAAGTTTTCGATCCAGGACGAGGACCCCGCCTGCCCTCCAGGCGCGTAGCTTTCCAGAACCACCGTTTTCAATCCTTCCGATGCCGCATAAACCGCTGCGGCAAGACCCGCCGGACCAGCGCCAACGATCGTTAGGTCGCAGGCGATTTCGCTTTCATTCTCGTACGCCAGCGGTCGAAGCAATCCGGCCACTTGCGCAACTTCGCGCAGCGAGGGCCGGCGCAGTGGAGCGCCATTCGCGGTCAGGAGCGTCGGCAAATCGCGACTCGTTAGGTGCAGGCGCTGGCAGAGCGCCTGGCCCTGCTCGCTTTCAAATTCGATCAGCCGATGGGGAATGCGGTTCTTATCGAGAAAATCATTGAGCTGATGTCCCTCGCGCGTATCCCGCAACGCGATGATGCGCAGGCCGGCGAACTCACGGTCGCGCATCAACCGCCGCCGACGCATGATTAAAGCATTCACAATAGGCTGGCCGACACCGGGTAGCTCGGCGAGCGCGCGCCGGATCTTTGGCGCCGGGACTTCCAGAATTTCGGATTCTTCAGACTTCACGCGTGAGCTGGCCAACGCGGAGGTGCCCTGCAGCATCGCGACGTCCCCGATGAAGTCGCGCTCTTGGGCGGTGGCGAGAACTTGTTCCGTCCCTTCGCGCGCCTCAAAGACTTCGATTTGGCCGCGCAGGATAACCGTTAGACCAAGATCGCGCTGCCCTGCTTTGAAGACGAATTCGCCACGCCGCAACGTGCGTCGTTTGCCGAGTGGCTCGAGCAGCGCGAGTTGGCGATCGTCGAGCTTCGGAAAGGCAATGCTCTCCGTATCGCGGTAAAATTGTTCATCCTTTTCTTCGTCAGTCATGAGGTCGATTGCGTCGGCAAATCCCGGAGCAGAGCGGCGGGCATTGTGCAGCTTACGCGCACATGTACGAGTCGGTCAAAACGGCCGCGATTGCGGGGCCGCGGAATAATCTGCTCACCAGAGCGAAATTTTTTGCGCGGGAACAGAAGCTGACGTTTAGTCGGATATGGCCGGTTACGAGGGCGAGTCCGAACGTATGTGGGATGAATATGACTGGGAGCGTTTTCTCCAGCAACAGGATCACAAGACTGAGCAGTACATGCAATTGCTGGAAAAATACCTCGACGATCCGCAACGCGATCAGATCATCGCCCGGGAAATGGGCTGGACGCAATTACTCGACGAGAAGGATTGGAACACGGAAGTCGATGCGCTGTTGGATGAGGAGCCGGCGGAAGAGAGCGCTCCCGGCACAGATCAGTCGCCGTCATTCGACACCTTTGAAGACCATAATCTCTATCGCGCCGCGTTCGCACTGACGATTTGGATCGATCAACTCTTCGATGAAGATGCTTCGCTGCAAAACGAACCGGCGGCGGTGAAACTGGCCACCCACTCGGCCCTGGCCAGCGCAAAACTGGCCGCGGCGCTGAGCGACGATGATGTCGATGAAATCGGGATGACCATTGCGTACTTGAAGCGCGCCTTGAAGGCAATCACGATTTCGATGGACGCGGCGGCGCAACTTTTGTCTGAGAAGTTGATTACCTCTGCGCAGCATTCGGTGCTGCAACAGCGGCTCTTTCAAGTACGCGACGGGATTATCACCCTAATGGGCGAATACCGCGGCGAGTGGCGACGCCGGTTCGGCAGCCGCTAAGGCTGTTGAATGAAATACGGCCAGTTCCGTCCAATTATGCAAACGGAAGCGACTCTGGCTCAGGCCGATGTGTCGGAATTGGACTTGGTGAAGCGCTGCCAAGCTGGTGATACCGAGGCATTCGACGAGCTCGTAACTCGTTACCGAACACGGATATTTAGCATGATTTACAACATGGTCCATAACGAACAGGACGCCTGGGATCTGGCTCAGGACAGCTTCGTCAAAGCGTGGAAGTCGATTAAACGCTTTCGCGGGCGTTCCTCCTTTTACACTTGGGTTTATCGAATTGTGATGAACGTGACGATCGATTGGCTGCGAAAAAAACAGGTGAAAGGCGTAGGCGCCGAGTTTGACGATGCGATTCAGGCCAAGCAAATCGATCCGGCGTCCAGGACGGCGCCGAAAGCAGACGCGTTGCCCTACGAGACAATGCAGCGAACTGAGATCCGCGCGCGCATCGATAGTGCAATCGCGCAACTCTCGCCTGAGCATCGCGCCGTAATTTTGATGAAGGAGATTGAGGAGATGCAATATCACGAGATTGCAGAAATGCTCGGCTGCTCGATCGGCACCGTGATGTCGCGTTTGTTTTATGCGCGCAAGAAATTGCAAAATTTACTGAGAGACGTTTATGAAAACGTTTGAAGAAAAGTGGACGGCATGGCTCGACGGTCAGCTCACCGGAAAAGAGTTGCTTGAGTTCGAGGCTTCGCTGCCTGACAAAGCTGCCGCTGAATTAGAAAAGCGCGATGCGAAAAAGCTCGGCGCTCTTTTGAAACGCGAACTCGGCATGCACGCGATGGCAAATGAAGAGTTCTTCAGCCATCAGCTCCGCGAGAGAATCGCGCGCGAAAATGTCGAGCCGGGTCGGGAGCGCCTTGCCGAGGTTTCCACCTGGTGGACAATTCGCCGTCTGTTTTGGACGGGAACGGCTTCGCTCGCGATTTTTCTCGTCTTCGCTGTTTTCGTTATGCGGGAGAAGAATCCGGCCGAGCAGTCGCAATATCTCTCGCAGATTTTAAATGCGCGCGTTGATCCGGTCGTGAGTCCAAACGCTACCATTTCGATGTTCGAGGCAAAAGAGGACCGGGTAACGGTGCTCTGGACTGAGGGATTACAGTCGTTGCCAGCGGATTACGCAGCCAAATAATCGCTCATGGCTCGCTCGCTCCTGCTCGTCACCCCTTTTATCGCGCTGATCATGAGCGCGGCGCCGGGGTTACGCGCGGCGGAGACTGTTTGGAGTGGACTCGTCATCGCGGAAAACGTCGCGCAGCCGGAATCGATCCCGCCGGAGTTGACTCGGATCGAGCGGCTTCTGAAGGACCTTTTCGGTTACAACCAATTTCAGGTCATCGGCCAATCGCGCAAGATACTCAAGACCGGCCAAGAAGATTGGCTCGCAACTAGTAAATTTTTCGGGCTGCACGTCGATGCGCGAGGCGAAAGCGAAGCTGGTTATGTTCTGAATCTGAAACTTTACAAGGAGAAAGAGCTTTTGCTCGAAACAGACGCCAAATTGAGCAAACGCAGCCCGCTCGTGATCAAAGGGCCGCAGGTGGGGAGTGGGCAGTTACTGTTGGTATTGGTTGTTCAGTAGGCGGTGAGACCTTAGCGCTCCGCTTAAGATCTAGGCGTGTTGCCTGCTTGGGACAACAGTTGCAGCTGACACGGCCCGTTTGCGGATGCAAAGTTCGTTAGGCATTGTTTAGTGAAAACATGTGCGTCTTGCGTCTTTTTTTTCTTTGCCACGTTTTAATGTTTGTCCGCCTCATGAACGCAGAAAAACCTTTCGAGTTTGCAAGAACACCGGGAAAACTGCCTAAAGAGATTGTCCCGACAGAATATTCCGTTCGGTTTGTCCCCAATGTCGACAAGTTCACGTTCACTGGACGCGAAACAGTGAAGCTGAGCGTTCACAACCCCGTTCATCAGCTGGTCCTGAATGCGCTCGGCCTCAAAGTCACAGACGCGTCTGTTGATGGCAAAGCGTTGCCGCAATCCGCAATCAAAACCGACGAGAAGAATGAGCTGCTCACGTTGGTCTTGCCGTCCCAAGTTGCAGCCGGCGATCACACACTCGCGCTTAGCTTTTCAGGCAAGATTAATCAACAAGGCCAGGGCCTTTTTTACATGCGCTATCAGGAACAAGGCACTGGCGCGAAAAAGATCGCTCTTGGCACGCAATTCGAAGCCACTGACGCACGGCGTCTCTTTCCATGTTGGGACGAGCCGAGTTTTCGTGCGCGCTTTCAACTGACGGCAGTGGTGCCGGAGAACTGGCTTGCCGTGTCAAACATGCCGATCGAGAGCGAGAAAAAGGTCTCGGATGGAAAGGAAGTGCGCTTTGCCGCGACTCCATCGATGTCGAGTTATCTCAATGTTTTCGTCGCTGGCGAACTGGATCTCATCGAATCGCGAAGTGGACCTACCCAGCTCCGTGTGATCGCCACGAAAGGCAAAGCCGAAATGGGTCGGTACGCACTCGAGGCCACGGCGCAGATTCTCCAGTATTACAACGATTATTTCGGTGTTGCCTACCCGTTGCCGAAGCTTGATCAGATCGCCATCCCGGGCGGTTTCGGTGGCGCGATGGAAAACTGGGGCGGAATCACTTATTACGAATTGGGGTTGCTCTTTGAGCCCGAGAAATCTTCCGCCGCGACGCGGCAGGGCATCTACGAAGTCATCGCGCACGAGACCGCACATCAATGGTTTGGCGATCTCGTGACGATGGCCTGGTGGGACAACCTTTGGCTCAACGAAGGGTTTGCTTCGTGGATGGGCAGCAAATGCACGGCGCATTTCAATCCGCAATGGGAAGTCTGGTTGGAGAAAAATATTCCTCGCGACCCCACGCGGCGCACCGGCATTTCCAAGGAATTGGAAATGGAGGGTGACGCAAGATCGACAACACACGCGATCCAGCAACCGATCGCGAACGAGGCGGAAGCGAGCAGCGCTTTTGACGACATCACCTATCGCAAAGGCCAGGCGTTTTTGCTCATGCTCGAAAGTTTTCTGGGTGAAGATGTTTTTCGCGATGGCATCCGGCGTTACATGGCCGCGCATAAGTATTCGAATTCGACGACCGCGGACCTATGGAACGCGCTTTCGGAGGCTTCGGGCAAACCGGTTGGAGCAATCGCGACGGGCTGGACGGAACAGCCTGGATTTCCGGTGGTCAGGGTGAAACGCGACGGAGAGGACGTTTCGCTCACGCAGGAAAGATTCACGATTCATTTTCCGAAAGCGCCGGCGCTGCAGTGGAAGATTCCCCTCACGTATTTCGTTCTAGGCGATGCGAAACTGCGCAGCCGACTGATGACGGACAAGATCGACAACCTCCAAGGGATTCCGGCCGATCGCGCCCTTAAAGTGAATGCCGAGGGCGCAGGAAACTATCGCGTCGAATATGACGAGCCGTCATGGAAACTGCTGCTCGACGCGTTGCCAAAGTTAAGCGTGGCGGATCGCGTAAATCTGCTGGGCGATGCATGGGCTTTTGTGCAAGCGAACCGCGCTCCTCTCCCGAGCTATTTTGATCTTATTGAAAGACTGCCCGCTGGAGTCGAGTTGGCCGAACGCGAGCAAATAATCAACGTGTTCGATTATATCAACCGTTTGCTCATCGGAAATCCCACGCGCGGAAGATTCCAAAGTTATGCCCGTTTAATTTTGCGCCCAACTTTTGACCAGCTTGGTTGGGAGCCAAAAAAAGATGAAACGCCACGCGCAGCGCTTCTGCGGGCAAGCTTGATCGACGCACTTGGCGATCTGGACGACCAGGAAATCGTCGTCGGCTGTCGCGAACGGTTTCAGAAGTACATTGTCGATCCTGCATCGGTCGCGCCGGACTTGCGGCCATCCATTTTCCGGATCGTCGGCCGCTACACAGACGACGCTACTTGGAATAAATTGCATGAACTCGGCCTAAAGACGACGAGCACCGAAGAAAAACTAAATTACTACGATGCGCTGGCCGCCGCGCGCGATCCCAAACTCGCCGCCCAAACTCTGCAAATTTCCCTGACAGATGAATTGCCAACAAGTCGTGCGGTTTTTCTTGTGGCAAAAGTCGCCCGCGACAGCGAGCATCCTGATCTTGCGTGGAATTTTGCTAAGGCGAACATGAAAGCGCTGCTCGCGAAGACCGACGCACTGGGTATTAACAGGTACGCCCCGAGCCTGTTCACTTTCTTCTCGGAAGAATCGCGCGCTGATGAATTAAAGGCTTACGCAAAAACTAATTTGCCTGCGGCAAGCGCAAAGGAAGTGGCTAAAGCCGTGGATGAAGTGGAGTTTCGAGCTGAATTCAAACGCCGGCTCGCAAATCAGCTAACCACCTGGATCGATAATCAACGCAAGCGCGAATAGCGTCCGGCTCCCTACAGGCCCGATTGCGTCTGCTCGCTCCGCGGGGTGATCAGCAATCGCATCGGTATCATTGAAGATTCGTGGAAGCCGTGGCGCCTGAAAAACTCCTGCGCCAGGTTCTCCGGCCGGTCGGTCAACAAAGTGATGCGGAGGAAATTTTTCTGTCGCGCAAATTCGATCGCGTGTTCGAGAAGTTTTGTACCGTAGCCATGGCCCTGGTACTCTTTATGGACCACCAGGTCCTCGAGCAGGATGACGAAACCGCCTTCAGCCGTGCTGATTGTAAAAAGCAAATTAATCATACCGACAATGGCTCCGTCGCGTCGCAGCACGAAAACGCGGCCGCGGCTGGGTTGCTCGAAAATTAAGCGCAGGCCACGAAGTTGTTTCTCTTTGTCGGGCCGGAAGTCGCTCTCCTGGGCAAACAATTCGCCGAGCATTTGCGATAATTCGTCCAAGTCGGCCTCGGTTGCTGGCTCGATCACGACTTTTTCGCTCATTGTTTGCATCGCTTATTTCAAAAATTCAGGGCGGTGGCAATCCTGGAGTGAAGGATCGACAATCACATCGCGGAGGCCGATTGACAATGCCGCGCCCATTCCTACTGTAACCGCTCTCAAAACGCGCCGAAATTATTTCTCGGTTTTATGAAACGGACTTACCAGCCATCAAAGCGAACGCGCAAACGCCAGCATGGATTTCGTGCGCGTATGAAGACAAAGGCCGGCCGTGCCACGCTGGCGCGACGGCGGCAGCGCGGTCGCAAACGGTTGCTCCCAAAAGGCGTCGAGAGACACTACGCGCGCCATACGCAGGCGTAATTTTTCGCATTGCCAACGCTCTTAAAGTTTCGAGATTCGAAATTCGAGACTAACTAGCACTGTTAGCTCAATTGGCAGAGCAAGTGACACTTAACCAAAATCGGTGCTGAGCATATGGTGCCGCGTTACCGAATACGCTACCGAATGGGACGAGCAGACATCTGGATACGGAGGTGTACGCCTGGCGCATACGCGGTGGCGGGGGACTTTGTGGGGAATACTTCTAGGGATCCTCTATGTCGTCGCAGGCGGCTACCTACTACTGAATCCCGTGGCGGGTCTCGCGGCACTGACGCTCGTGCTGGCTGTGTACTGTTTGGAGACGACTTGCATCGCCCGGAAGGGGGGCGCTGAATCGGAATATTTTGTCGCGGACATGATACCTTGCTTTATCATCGGGTGGTTATCGGATCTAAAAGCGATTCCCATACCATGACAGTTTGCCTTGGCTGATGCGAAATTCATTCCATGCAGCGATCTCAATCGCGTGAGAACCAAAATGCCGCCGCCACCACTCGTTGGATAGCCAACGCGACTGTCGCGTTGCTGCCCGTGCTCGCCTGTTTCCTGGGCGGCGCCACTCAAAAATGGGAAGAGGGACTTGTCATCACGCTTCTCGGGCTCTGCCTGCTGGTGCGACCGCCTCGGTTTTCGCTCGGCGCGCTCACGAACCTCGTTCTTCTCACCCTCTTTATCTTGGCGGCAGTCGCATTTCTCCCCGCCCGCTGGTTCTTCCAACCGGAGTGGCGTGCGGCATTTGTAAATGACTTCGGAATTCAGCTTCCATCGACGCTCACTCCGCAGCCGTGGATCACACTGAGCTATCTGGTTAGCTTCGCTGCCGGACTGAGCTGGCTCTATGTCGTCTCCACGCAAGACCTGGAGCGTCGCGAGGCGCGCTTTCAACTCCGCTTGTTTACCAGTGGAATTGCGCTCCTGGCCGCAATCTGTATCGCGTTGTACTCGGCACACACCACGCTCCCATTCTGGCACAACGAGCGAAATCTCGGTCCATTTCCAAATCGGAATCAAACCGGAGATCTTTTCGCGCTCACGGGGATCATGATTCTTGCCTGCGGCCAGGACGATCTTCGCAGGGAACGAAAACGGTGGATGGTCTGGATTCTGGCGCTAGTCCTGATCGTGGCAGCGATCATTTTGAATTCTTCGCCGTCTGGAATCGGGATCCTCGTCGCGGGCAGCGCGTTTTGGCTTGGCGCGTTCGCGCTCCGCCAACGCTCTCCCTGGCAGCTCGCGTTCGGACTCT
>Ga0193719_10000620_pt1 | contig 13575 bp, 5 predicted proteins | sample U2a2metaG_FD_160103 | JGI IMG/M metagenome (GOLD analysis project Ga0193719, IMG submission 160103) | Soil microbial communities from a riparian zone of the East river system, Colorado, United States - U2a2 | ecosystem: Environmental > Terrestrial > Soil > Riparian zone | place: USA: East River... | reverse complement strand
AGGTGCTTAAGAGAATCGCTTGCGCCAGAAGGCCAGCGAATCTCCACGCTCTCGATTTCCGTGGCCGATCCTATGCCGAAGTGCACCCGAAGGTCATTCTGTGAGAGGTAGCTGCCGCCGCTATGAATTTCATCGGTTTGCACCATGCCGGCCGAGACAATCTTCACCCGCGCACCAATCGCCAGACGGTTGCTTTTGGTTCCAGCCAGTTCAAAGCTGACCCAGTGTCGACCCGGAACACCCGGATTGCGGAGAATGGTCGGGCTGCCATCGAGATTTTCAATGACGACATCCATATGCCCGCTGTTAAACAGATCGCCAACCGCCAGACCGCGGGAAGCCCGCGGCTCCAAGATCGCCGGGCCAGCCTGTTCGCGAGCATCGCAAAATGTGCCATCCCCCTGATTCAAGTCCAGCAGAGCCGGTTCCCGATACCTGTCGCCCGAGGGTAGAGTGTCGACTTGGGGATATACGTGCCCGCTCACCGCAATCAGGTCAAGCCATCCGTCATTGTCCAGATCAACGAACGCGTCTCCCCACTTCACCCAGTGCACGGAAGGCAAGGCAACGCCCGCCTGGTAGGAGACGTCACGAAATTCCCATTTGCCATCATTGCGATAGAGCGTGTCGTAATCGTCGGCGAAGTGGGTTACATATAAAGAGGGTCGGCCGGTGTGCAGATAGTCGCCAATGGCCACGCCCATCGAGGCCTGTTCGTTGCCGTCCTCGCTGAGGGCCGTTCCTGACTCCAAGCCAATGTCGCTGAATTTCCCATTGCCTTGATTGCGGTAGAGAAAGCTGGGAGTGGAGTCATTGGCAATGTAGATGTCCGGGCGCCCGGTATTGTTGAAATCCGCCCACACCACGCCCAGCCCGTAGTAGCCGCTGGCGTCGTTCACTCCGGCACTGCTGGAAAGATTGGTGAAGGTTCCATCGCGGTTGTTGTGAAACAGTGAATCTCCCGAGCCTTTGAGTCCGCGGGGGCCGCATTGCACGTCAATTCCCTTGTACTTGCAGTTGATGCCCTTCCCGAAGGGGGGCGGGTCGGCGAGATTGAACTCCACATAATTCGCCACTACCAGATCCAGGAAGCCGTCGCCGTCGTAGTCACCAAAAGCCGCGCCGGTCGACCACCTCCCATCTGCCACTCCCGCTTTGGCGGTCGTGTCGGTAAAGGTTCCATCGCCATTATTCCGGTAAAGAACATTTCCTCCCAGGCAGGTCACGTAAATATCGGGCCAACCATCGTTGTCATAGTCGCCTACTGCACCTCCCATGGCGAAGCAAGGTGTGGCGACTCCAGACCGATCGCTCACATCCGTGAAGGTGCCGTCGTGATTATTGTGGTACAAGGCGCTACGCGCTTTCTCGCCCTTATTGGACATTACTAGAGTCGGTGCGTTGGTGAAATAAATGTCCAGCCATCCGTCGCGATCGTAGTCCAGCAGGAGCACTCCCCCGCTCATGGATTCAAGAATGTACTTTTGCTCCGGAGCGAGTAGGTGCTGGAAGTGAATGCCGGCCTTCGCGGTGATATTTTCCAGCTGCGGCACCGGACGCCCATGACACTTCATTTCTCTTGCGCCCGGCGGCTGCGGAGCGGGTGTGGGATGTCCGCCCTGCGCCCATAGCGCCAGCGTGATGGGAAGCACCACCGGGTATAGCCACAGCCGTTTCGCCGACCTGAACCGTTTACGCTTCACGCTTCTTTTCAATTGTCGTTTCACTTGCTGGCGACGGCAAGCCCGCCCAGGACTGGATTCTACCGCGCGCCTTCGACCATGGCGTCGTGGGCACGGCGGTCGGCCTCCAAAGAAGTCGTGTGTAGTTCTGAAACGCGGCGCAACGCCGCTCGGGCCTGGTCATCTTTACCCAAGGCGCGAAGGGCGCTAGCCAGCAAATAGAAGATGGTCGGTTCCTCGGGATTCAGGTCCGCCGACTGCTGCAGATAACGCGCAGCCCCGTCGTTATCCTTCAGTCTCAGCTTTGCTTTCCCCAGATAGAGATAGGTTGCCCAGGAGTCCGGGTCGATGCTGCGCGCGCGCTCGAGATAGACAACACCATCCGCAAAGCGATCGGTCTGCACCAGCAGGCCGCCCAGGAAGTAAACCGCAACGGCGTCCCGCGGATCTTGCTCGACCGCCAGCCGCAATTCCCTCTCCGCCTCGTCGTTTTGCCGAAGGCTCACGTAGACCTTGCCCAATTCGCGATGCGCGCCGGGAAACCCGGGGTCCCCCCGCCCGACCTCCTGAAAGGCTTGCACGGCCTGCTCGAAGAGCTTGGAATCGTAGTAGGCTTCACCCAGCATGAAAGTCGCTTGGGCGTGCGTGCCGGCGCTGGCCAGGAATTTGTCGAATACTTTTTCGCCGGCTTCCGCCTGGCCCGAGCGCACATAGGCGACACCGAGCAGATAGAGGACCGCGGGATCAGAGGCATTCTCCGCCACCGGAGTGAGTAGATCGAGCGCGGCTTGAGGATGCCCGCCAAAGACCAGGCAGGTGGCTAGCAGGTTGGTCGCTTGTCCATTCTGGGGACGAAGAGCGTGGAGCCGACGGAAAAAGGGCAGAGCGTGAGGGTAATCATTTTGCTTGAGATAGGCCAGGCCAAGGTTCAAGAGAATGCCCTGATCGCCCGGACTGGCCCGCAACGCCTGCTTGTATGACCCAATCGCCAGGGCGAAGCGATGGGTGCGCGAGTACACCACGCCGAGATTGCCCAGAGCGCCTACATTGTGCGGATCTTTTTGCAGCACCTGGCGAAAGCCCAACTCCGCCGCCGCATAGTCGCCCGTCTTCAGCGCCGCTTCCGCACTCGCGAAAATCCGCTCGTTGCTATCGCTCGCAGCCGAGCCTGCAGACTCGCTCAACATTGCGGCGACGCAGATCGCAATCGCAAGATACTTCATCGACAAATTTGAGTTTAGCACCGAAAATAAAGCCGCGCCCCGTGAGAAAGGAGCGCGGCGCGGATGGTTCAAGTGGATCAGAAGTACAGCTTTACTCCTAATTGCACGTTGCGGGCATCGCGGTAGCCGGTTACCTCGCCACTGTTGCCAACTGTGCCAGGGCTGGGCGGCAAGCCAACGCCGGGCGAGCTAAAAGTCGTATTGATAGTGGCGGGTTGGGTGTGGTTGAAGGTGTTGAACGTCTCGAGACGAAGCTGTAGACGGACATGTTCGGTGAAGTTGATGTTCTTGAACAGCGAAATATCCCAGTTGTTGATTCCGGGCCCGCGAAATGCGTTACGCCTGATATCGCCAACCGTCCCGGGTTGAGGAGCGATAAACACAGCTGGGTTAAGCCAGCTCTTCTTATCGCTGTGGTCGAGATAGGCGTCGCCGCTACCTAGGTCCGGACGGGCCACGCCGACGAAGTTGCCAGGATTGCCATTATTGCTCTTCACGTCGAGCGGCACACCACTCCAGAACTTGGTGATACCACTAATCTCCCAACCTCCCGCGACATATCGCATCAACGAACCGCTATTGCGGAACTCGGGCAGGGTATACACATAGTTGAAATTGAAGACGTGGGTGCGATCAAAACCCGAGACCGCCCAGTCGAGCTGAGGATTGAAGGGATCGGTAAGCCCGTTGCCGGCATTGCCTGCCAGACAGCCGTTGCCGTTATCGCAGTCCTCTATATCCATCGCCTTGCTATAAACATAATCGGCGGTCAGTGTCAGGTCCCTATGAAATCGGCGGGTTGCTTTGACCTGCAGCGCGTTGTACGAACTATTGGTGTCATATTTGGTGAAGTTGATGTTGGTGTAGCCCTTGAAAGGAGCAAATGCGGGCTGGGGGAGACCACCAAGGCTGAGAACGGAGCCCACCGGCGTCGCCTCCAGATTGTATTGGTATTGCAAGTGGCGGCCCTGGTTGCCGACATAGGCAACTTCAAGTCCGGTTTGCCATGGCAACTCACGCTGAACCGAGAGGCTATAGCCGTAGACAGTCGGGATCTGGCCTGCTTGGTCGAAGGCATTCAAACCAACGGGGAAGCGCGGTCCAGTGGCCACCTGTGGACCTAAGTCATCGATGTTCCCGTTGAACGCCGTCGGCGTGTAGCTGAGCGGCGGGTTTCCTAATCCGTCAAAACTGTTGACGTTCTGACGAATGCGCTCGTAGAAGATACCGCCGCCGCCTCGAATGGCTGTCTTGCCGCTTCCCGTGGGATCGTACGCAAAGCCAAAGCGCGGTCCGAAGTTGTTATAGCGGTGCTTGGCGAAGCCCGGCGGAATCCCGTGGTTCTCCTGGACGATGCCGTTAAAGGGATTGCCGGTGTTGGGACAGATACTGCCGATGGTGTTCCCAGTCCCTGAACCGTCTGGACAGCTGCCCACTGCGGTTTGAATAGTGACTGCCTGGGCCGGATCATAAAGGGACGGATCGAAGTAATTCTGGAAGAACGGCTGTACTGTGTAGGTCGGTCCCAGATACGCCCAGCGCAGACCGTACTCGAGGGTTAGTCTCCGGTTCACTTTCCAGGTGTCCTGACCAAACAGCTCCAGTTGGTGGAAGCGGAACGCCCCGAAGAAAACTCCGTTGCTCTGGCTCACACTTGAGTAATTCCCGAGCAACACGTTGGGCACGTAACTTCCGCTGTCATTGGGGTTGGACGAACCCGGGGTGAAGCTGAAGAACTCGGTATCATTCCAAACCGGCTGTTGGCCGGCTTGATTGTAGTCGAAGAAAACGCCGGTCTTGAACGTATGCGCCCCGAAGACTTTGGTGACGTTATCCGTCCAGGTGAACTGCCGGGCTTCGCTATGCCAGCTGGGACGGAAAGATCCGCCGGTGAAGGTTCCGTTGCAGCAGTTGTTAAGGACTGGGGCCCTATTATCTACGTTCGAGTTAGGGAAAATCTCGTTAAATGTAAAGCCGAGAGCGGTGCGGTCGTAGACGGACTTTGGCGTTCCAGGCTGAATATCCACAACCTGCGTCAGATGGTTGTAGCTGAAGATGAACTCATTGGTCATCGTCGGAGTTATTACGTTGACGAGGTTCCAGGACCAGCTTGAGCCTGGTTTCTTGCGAAATTCGGGGAGAATCGGGTAATCCGCGAAGTCAAACAGATTGTGATAGTTCTCGGTTTGCGAGTCATCGACCCAGCGGAAGAAGAAGCTGGTCTTCGGATTTATGTTGTAGTCGACGCGCACGACTTCCTGATGCTTGGTCAGCGTGTAGGTTTCGTCAAAGGGCACGAAGAACTTTTGAAAAAGCCCGGCCACCGAACTCGGGGTTTGCGGATCGGGCACCGCGCCGGGCAGATAGGCCTGCTGCCAGTAATTAACCCACGCGGGCGCCTGAGCGCTGAGCAGTCCCGCTGGGATGATGTTGCAGGGGGCCGCAGCGGTCCCACAAATCGGAGTGCCGTCCTGGATTTGGCCATCAGGGGCATACGTGATCGTTCCCGGCACAAAGATCTGACCATTCTGGAAGGTGCTGTGACCGAGCTGACCGCCTGCGTATTGCGACGTGAAGTCACCCGTCAGTACGGCGGGGTTGGGTAAGGTGTAGCCTTTGCCGAGCCCAGGGATGCTGGTAGAAGCAAACTGAGTGTTGCCCGGCCTCAACCCTCGTGTCCCTTCGTAGTTGAAGAAGAAGAATAGCTTGTCTTTGGCGTGAGGCAGCGGAATTGGACCGCCAACGTTGCCGCCATACTGATTGAAGCGCAAAAATCCGGTCGAAGTTTGGCCGAAGGGAGTGGCTCCAAAGCCGTCTTCCCGATTGAATTCGTATAGGGTGCCGTGATATTGCTTGCCGCCGCTCTTGGTGTTGATAGCTAGAAGAATGCCTGGGTTCCGGCCATATTCAGCCGCGAAGTTGTTGGTCTGCAGCTTGAATTCGCCTACCGCATCCATACTGAGCTGGGTGAACTGGCCGTCGTTGGCTCCAACGTCGGTGTTGATCGCTCCATCGAGGAAAACGTTGTTGGCGCTGCCGCGCAAGCCGTTGATGTTCATCGCGTCAGTGTTGTTAAACGCTAGGCGGAAGTCCGAAGCATCGTTTGTGACTACGCCGGGCAGCGTTTTGACCAGTGATTGAAAATCGCGGCCGTTGAGCAGGGTTTCCGAGACTTCCTTGGAATCAATGACCGACGAGTGATCGGCCGTGGCGGTTTCGACCAGCGGCGTTTGGGCCTCGACCGAGATTACTTCGTTCACGCCGCCGACTTCTGTCGCTACCAGCCCCAAATCCAATTTTTGGTACGGATCGAGGAATATGCCCTTTCTCTGAAGTTCCTTCATTCCCTGGGCGCGCACGCTCACCGTGTAAGTTCCGGGCTGCAGAGGCTGGAGCAGAAACAGACCGTCAGTCCCACTCTTGGTTTCCGCAGCTACGGTACCTTTTGCCTCGTCTGTAGCCTGGACCGAGGCGCCGGGAATGACGGCGCCGGCGGCATCCACCACCAATCCCTGGATGGATCCGCTGTTCTGCGCCACAAGGGGCAGGCCGAGAAATAATACCGCGAGCACGGCCAAGCTAAATTTCGAGGCGATCACTTTCATGGATCCTCCTTGGAGTGACTCATACATGGAGAAACTCACAACTGGTTGAGATCTTCGGGCCCCATTGCCGACCGATTGGTCATCACATCTGCGGCCCCGCCAGCAAGTCCCCAGTCCTTACGGGCCGACCGTGCCGGGAGAACAGCGGCAGCACATGCAAGTCAAGCGCGGGCAGTCTGAAACACACCCAGGTGCGTTGTCAAGAAAAAAGTTAACGCTAATTTAGCAGAGTTAATCGATTACCTTGCTACTACGGGGTAAGCGATAACTTTCACCGAGCCGAGGAGATTTCAATGGCTGCTGGCCCCGCTGGCTCTTTTTGACAAGGGTCGATCGCTGACCGCCAGGCCAAGAACGCAGTGCTGAAAGAGCAATCCCGCGGTCGCGCACCGCTTTCAGCCATTTCGTTGCAGGAATGTCCGCAGCCAGAGACGAAAAAATGGTTCTGCTCGATGAAATAGCGAACCCCAGGGGCTAAGGCGGGACGTTTTTCAGCGAGCGCGGCACGACAAGTCGTACCCTTGCCCAGGCCTGGCGATCCAGATCGGGTTGTTCCGGGGCCGCCTACGGGATTAACTCGTAACTGACGAACGCCACTTGCTTGCTGTCAGGTGACCAGGAAGGAACATTGATGGTGCCTTGCCCCCCAAACAACCGGGCCAGTACGCTTACTTTCTTGTCTTCGACGGACATCAGTCGCAACATTACATCCTTGTTCTCGGGGTGGCCGGTCACGCCCTTCTCATAGGTGAGGAAGACCATCCAGCGCCCATCCGGAGAAATGTGCGGGAACCAATTGTTCAAATCGTCCGACGTGATCTGTTCCTGCCCACTTCCGTCGGTCCGCATACGCCAGATCTGCATGGTGCCGGTGCGCTCGGAGTTGAAGTAAATATATTTGCCGTCCGGCGAATACTCAGGTCCGTCGTCAAGCCCCTTCGTGGTCGTCAGACGGGTTTCGTCTCCACCCGCGACCGGGATGGTGTAGATGTCAAAGTCCCCGTTCCTCTGTCCCACGAAGGCGAGCCTGGCCCCATCGGGCGACCAGCCATGCCAATAGGACGGGGAATGTTCCGTGATTCGCTGCGGCGTGCCACCCCCCATGGGCACCAGGTAGACCAGAGAGCGGTGTTCTTCTTGGGATTGGTCGCTGATGGCCAGCCATTTCGAATCGGGTGAGATTCCGTGGTCATTGTTGCAGCGGACGGCGAAGCCCGTGTCCAGGGTCGCAGGCGTTCCGCCGGTTACTGGCAGCCGCTGGATATGGCCATTGCTGTTGAACAAAAACGCGGTTCCATCCCGTGTCCAATTGGGCGCCTCGAAGTGCTCCGGCGCGGTGTAGACCACGCGACGGTCGGTCGATGCGATCGCGACGGTCTCCAGCGTACTGTACAGCCGAAGCTCTCCCGCGGGCGTGGGCGGTGTCGCTACATCCACATTCGAGAAAATAGCCTGCTCTAGCGCATGCTCGTCGTGAGCGCAAACTCCGATTCCCACATAGAACGTCCCTTGAAGCGGAAGCCGCACGGATGCACCTGCCACCTTGAATTCCCCCCCGGCCCCAGCCAGCCAAAGGTACACATAGTCGCCTTGTTTTACGATGCGCAGCCGGGCCGGCGCAGAGAGATTGGATTGAACTTCGTGCGTAGTTGCGCCTTTCTCTTCGCGGTATTGAAGTGACGTCAACCCGCTTGCGTGCAGGGCCGCGTCAGCATAAGCGGAATCCGGATCGAGGCTCTGACGAATCATGAGCACCGCCTTTTTATGCTCATTTCCCCCCGTTTTTGCGAAGGCGACGTCGGCCGTCACCGAAACATTGTCCGAGACTTTCTTCCACACAAAGTGAAACGCGTCCCTCGCAAACCACATGTTCTCCCCGCTGCCGGTCACCCGGTAGGTCTGGCGGGTCGGGTCGTATTCGAGCGAACCGGGATGAAGCACATTGCCGACGTCGACGTGGCCTTCGAATATGCCAGTGGTCGACGGCGGGGGCTGGGCCCCAGCCCGGCCCGGCGCAGCACAAACTAAAACAAACGTACAGATCAAAATCAGCGATGGTTTCATTTCCCTATTCAAGCAGGCCTCCCTGAAATTCGCCGGGAAAGATTGGGGCGCCGGTGGGAAAGGTAGGACGCCCGACAAGAATTGTCAATGCCACAAGAGTCCGTTGTTTATAATATCCCGCATAGATAATCGTTTACTTTGAGTTGAACAGCCAGGCCTTGACAAGCCGCGTCTGGTGATTCAGACTGCCCAGGTTTCCTGGCCCGCACATCCGCATCCCTGACTCCATGACACGAACTTATCGATCTTTCCTATTGACCTTCTGCGTGCTGTTCGCGCATCTGTTCCTCGACGCCAGCGATCAGATCCCGTCTTCGGCGTGGCGCATTCCCATCGGGCAGCCAGTCGCAAATCCCGGCGGTCGAAAACCGGAACTGGACAATATCGACGACGGCTTCTGGCAAGGGTCTCCGGTTGGCGGCATCGGCGCGGGAACTTTCTCCCGCTCCTATCGAGGGAATTTCGAACGCTGGCATATCAAGGCCGGGGTGCACAAGTATCAGAATGTGCCTGCCAACCAGTTTGCGGTGTTCGTGCAGCCGGAAGGCGAACCGTCCATGGCACAGGTGCTTTCGACTGGCAGGCCGGAGGGGGGAGCGCTCTCCAGCTGGAATTGGTCCTACCCGGCGGGCAGTGGCGATTACGCCGCTCTCTATCCCAAGTCGTGGTTCGCCTACCGCTCGCCTCAGCTTCCCGTCACTTTGACCGTGGAACAGTTCTCCCCCATTTTGCCCAACAATTACAAGGAAGCCAGCTATCCGGTTGCCCTTTATAACTGGTACGCGGAGAACCCATCCGGCAAGCCGGTGACGGTCTCGCTGCTGTTCTCCTGGACCAACATGGTGGGTTGGTTTCGTGACACCACCAGTAACTTCAAGGCGGGGCTGAACGCTCAGGATAAAAACGTCTTCCGCACGGAATCGCTGTCAGAGGCGAAGATGCAGGGTATTGTTTTCGATCGCATTCGCAGCGGCCCGGTGTCCGACGAATGGGACGGCCAGTTTGTTATTGCCGCCCTGGCCGCCCCGGGTGTCGAGGTCAGCTACATCACTGACTTCGACCCGCAAGGGTCGGGCGTCGAAGTCTGGCAACCCTTCTCGACCACGGGCCGTCTGCCCAACCAGTCTCCCGATATCGCCAGCGCCGGGGAGCAAATGGCCGGCGCTATCGCCGTTCGCTTTACCCTGGCGCCCAAGGAAAAGAAGCTGATCCCAATGTCCCTTTCCTGGGATCTTCCTGTGGTACAGTTCGGCGCAGGCCGAAAGTGGATCCGGCATTACACCCAGTTTTTCGATGCTTCCGGCACCAACGCCTGGAAGATTGCGCGGACGGCGCTCGCAAACAACCAGGGCTGGAGCGATCAGATTGATGCCTGGCAGAAACCTTACATCCAGGACGAATCCAAACCCGCGTGGTACCGCGGCGAACTATTTAACGAGCTCTATATCGTCGCGGACGGTGGCACGCTGTGGGCGCATGAGCTCGACGGCCCGGCGAATCCCCTGCATTTGTCCGCGAAAAACGCCGATAGCTTCGCTTATCTTGAATGCTTCGACTACTCCTACTACGGCACCTTGGATGTCCGCTTCTACGGCTCTTTTCCACTGATCAAGTTCTGGCCCGAAATCGAGAAGCAGGAAATGCGCCAATACACCGACACCATTGGCGAAAGCATTCCGCAACACTATTTGTGGGCATGGAAGCTTCAACACGATCACAAGTTTGAAACCATGCAGCGCAAGTCGGCCGGGTCAGCCCCCCATGACCTGGGCTCGCCCCGCGAGGACCCGTTCGTGAACGCCAACCAATATAACTATCAGGACATCTCCAATTGGCGCGATCTTAACAGCAAATATGTGCTTATGATATGGCGCGACTATGTCTGGAGCGGCAGGGGGGACGACAACTTCCTGCGCTACGCCTGGAACGCAATCCAACAAGCCATGGAACACCTCCGCCAGTACGACACGGACGGCGACGGCCTGATTGAGAACGGTAGCTTTCCTGACCAGACCTATGACAACTGGGTGGCTCGCGGCGAAAGCGCTTACAGTGGAGGGCTTTATCTGGCGGCGCTTCGCGCCACTGCCGAGGTGGCCCGCACACTGGGCGACAGCAGTTCGGCTTCGAACTACGATGCCTTGTTCAAGAAAGCCCAAGCGGCGTATATCAAGAAGCTTTGGAACGGCACTTACTTCAACTACGACCAGGGCAGCACCTACCACAAAGACATCATGGCCGAACAGCTTGCCGGCCAGTGGTATGCCAATCTCACTGGACTGGGCGATCTGGTTCCCGCCACCATGCGCAGGTCCGCGCTGCAGCGCGTGTACGACTACAACGTGATGAAGTTTCAGAACGGAGAGATGGGGGCGATCAACGGTGTGGGCGCAGACGGCCAGGCCCTGCACGAGAACGAACAGGTCGAGGAGGTCTGGACCGGCACTACCTTTGCCGTCGCCTCTCACATGTTGTCGGAGGGAATGCGTGACCAGGCCTTCCACACCGCGCGCGGCGTTTACAACGTGGTGTGGAAAGATCGCGGATATTTTTTCCGCACTCCGGAAGCTTACGACGCGCGAGGAATGTTCCGCGCCAGCATGTATATGAGGCCCGGAGCCATCTGGTCGATGGAAATGAACCTGAAGTAATTGCGCCGCGGCAAATCTAGCTTCGCCGTGGTGGAGTCATACTTCCAAAGGAAGGACGGGATGGACCGCAGGGCGTTTGTAAAAAGCATGGCGATTTTGGGTGCCGCGGGATCAGCCGGCGCAAACCAAGTCTGGGCGGCGGAGACCGACATCAATGCGGCTCGCATTCCGCGCTGGCGCGGCTTCAACTTGCAAGGCAATTTTCCCATGCCGGGAAGACCTTATGAAGGAAGCGCTTTCGAGGAATTCGACTTCGCCATCATGGTGGAGTGGGGATTCAACTTTGCCCGCCTGCCGCTCTCGTACTGGGTTTGGGGCAACCGCGATGACTGGTCTGTCATCCGGGAAGAGCCGTTGAAAGAAATTGATCGCGCCATCGACTTGGGACGTCAGTACAGGATTCACATTAATGTGAATTTTCACCGCATTCCTGGATACTGCATCAACGGCCGTGAACTTGAGCCCGCCGATCTGTTCAGCGGAACCAAAGCCGAGCGCGACAAAGCTTTGGCCGCCGCCGCCTTCCACTGGAAGGCTTTTGCCCGGCGCTACAAGGGCATTCCCAACCGTCGTCTGAGCTTCGATTTGATTAACGAGCCGCCCAAAATGCGGTCGTACGAGGGCTATCTCGAAGAACGGTACGTGGAAATTGTGCAAGCCCTGGTCAGCGCAATCCGCGAAGAAGATCCAAGCCGCCTCATCTTTGCTGACGGCATGAACATCGGCCAGGCGCCGGTGCTGGAAATTGTGAGTCTCGGCCTGGTGCAAAGCACGCGAGGCTATAAACCGAAGGCGGTCACCCACTACACGGCGAACTGGGTCCCCAAAGATGAATTCGAAAGCATGAATTCTCCTACCTGGCCGCTCAAGGACGATCAGGGGCAGACCTGGGATCGCGAGCGGCTCCGGAGAGAGTACCTCGACACCTATCGTCCTCTGCAGGAAAAAGGCGTGCAAGTCCACGTTGGCGAGTGGGGCTCATTCAACAAGACTCCCCATCCTGTCACCCTGGCCTGGATGGAAGATTGCCTTGCGCTCTGGAAAGAAGTGGGCTGGGGAAATGCCATGTGGAACCTGCGCGGTTCTTTTGGCGTGCTCGACAGTGAACGGGCGGATGTGCGCTACGAAGACTTCAGGGGTCATAAGCTGGACCGGAAAATGCTGGAGCTAATTACTAAATTCTGAGGAGTCCCGATGGTGACAAATACAGGCGAACCGGATGCTCCGATATTCACGCCTTATTCTCATGACGGTGGTCGCCCTGCAACCAGGGCGAATCTCCAATCTCGCGTCTTTCTCCTATTGCTGTGCCTTTTCTCCGGGATGCTACTCTGCGCGCGTGCCGTCGCGGCTGAAGGCGAGCATCCTACCCTGACGATCGGCTCGCCAGCACCCGACTTCTGTCTGCCCGGGGTAGATGGCCAGACTCATTGTCTGAAGGACTACGCCGCCAGCAAGGTGCTGGTGATCGCATTCATCTGCAATCACTGCCCGACGTCGCAACTTTACGAGACCCGAATCAAGCAGATTGCTGAAGAGAACAAGGACAAGGGCGTCGCTGTAGTGGCCATCGAACCCAATAACCCCGATGCCGTTCTGCTCAACGAGATGGGCTACACCGACGTGGGAGACTCGCTTGAGGACATGAAAATCCGGGCGGAATACCGACACTTCAATTTTCCCTACCTGTACGACGGAGAGACCCAAAAAATCTCGACCGCATACGGGCCGACTGCTACGCCCCATCTTTTCATCTTTGACTCCGACCGCAAGCTGCGTTACGAAGGCCGCGTGGATAATAATATGCGCGAACCGCTGGTCACCAAGCGCGACGCCCGGGACGCCATTGATGCGCTTTTGGCGGGCAAGCCGGTGACGGTTGCAAAGACTCCGTCCGTGGGATGCTCAACCAAATGGCTCTACAAAGAAGCGGGCCGCCACCAAGAGCTGGAAGAAATCGAGAAGAAACCGATAAACCTCAAGCCGGTAAGCGCCGACGATCTCGGAGCACTCCGCAAGAATTCCACCGGCAAGCTGTTGCTGGTGGATTTTTGGGCGACCTGGTGCGGTCCCTGCCGCGCAGAATTACCTCAGTTTGAAACCATGTACCGGATGTATGGACACCGGGCATTCGATGTGGTGACGGTCAGTATCAACTATCCCGACGAACAGGCAGGCGTGCTCCAGGTGCTCAGCCATGAACACGCAACCAGCACGAATCGGATCCTGAGTTCGACAGATATCTACTCACAACTGGCTGCGTTCGATCCGGACTGGAGCGCTGCGGTTCCCTACACCCTGCTGATCCGCCCCGATGGCGAAGTCGTCTACAAACGCCAGGGCACGGTGG
>Ga0193719_10000618_pt1 | contig 13584 bp, 9 predicted proteins | sample U2a2metaG_FD_160103 | JGI IMG/M metagenome (GOLD analysis project Ga0193719, IMG submission 160103) | Soil microbial communities from a riparian zone of the East river system, Colorado, United States - U2a2 | ecosystem: Environmental > Terrestrial > Soil > Riparian zone | place: USA: East River... | reverse complement strand
GCTCAGGTTGCTCGGCTGCCCGTCCATCGCCGCTCTGGACCGCTCGTACGTGGACGTACCGTCGAACTGGCAGTGAAAACCGCCTTCAGCATTCGGCCACTCAGCTTTTCGGCCCGTGGGCTGTGGGCTGCAGTCAGCTAGAGTCTCGAAGCGCTGATGGCTGAACGCCGTGGTGAGAACGGAGCTGTTGCAAAAGGGAAAAGCTCGTGCACTGGACTCAGATCTACGATCCTTTCGGCCGCTGGTGGCTTTCGACGCTCGTGGCCACGCTCCCCATTCTTGTCCTGTTCGGGTTGCTGGTCGGTCTCAAGATCAAACCACACTGGTGCGCCGCTGCTGGTGCGCTCACGGCAGCAGCGGTCGCGGTCGGATTTTTCAGCATGCCGCCGATCCTCGCTGCCTTGAGCTTCGGGTATGGCGTGGCATTCGGGTTGCTGAAGATCGCCTGGATTGTGCTGGCCGCTGTGTATCTTTATGACATTTCCGTCGATACCGGCCAGTTCGAAATCATGAAGGAATCGGTCGCCGGAATCACCCCCGACCGTCGCCTGCAGGTTCTGCTGGTGGCGTTCTGTTTCGGCGCATTTATCGAAGGCGCAGCCGGATTCGGCGCACCCGTAGCCATCGCTGGCGCCCTCATGATCGGGCTTGGCTTCAAACCGTTCCACGCAGCGGCGTTGAATCTGATTGCCAACACCGCGCCCGTAGCGTGGGGCGGTATCGGAATCCCTATCCACACCCTGGCTGCGGTCTGCGGTCTGCCGGAATCTGATCTGAGCGCGACCATTGGCCGCATCCTGCCCATCACCGCAATGATTGTCCCCTTCTGGCTGGTGCGGACCATGGTGGGTTGGAAGGAAACCTTTGCAGTGTTCCCCGCCATCTTGGTGGTAGGTTCGTCCTTTGCCCTGGTCCAATTTTTCTGGTCGAACTACGTGGACAGCAGCCTGGTGGACATCATGGGCGGAACGGTTTCCATCCTGGCTACGGTCGCCTTCCTCCGCTTCTGGAAACCCCGGAAAATCTGGCGCTTCGACTATGACGACCCGCCAGCTCCGCCTTCGCCGCCCGCGGGCGAGATCTCCGATCAGGTCGGAGGTCGGTGGACGGTTTCAAATTTCGACGAAAATCTACCCACCCGCTCCCGCCCCTTGGGAGCGATTCTGAAAGCCTGGATGCCGTTCGCGATCTTGTCGCTGTTCGTCCTAGTCTGGGGCCTCCCGCCGGTGAAGCAGGCGATGAATCAGACCACCACGCCCGCTTTCAAGGTCGTCCTGGCGGATGGCAAGCTTCGCCCCGGCCCGCCCGGCTGGGACGTGCCCTACCTGCACAATGCGGTCTATCGCGCGGCTCCGGTGGTGGCCAGGCCCACGGCCGAGGCTGCTCGCTATGACTTCAACTGGCTCTCGGCCACGGGGACGGGCTGCTTCTTCTCGGCGGTTGTTACTGGGCTTCTGCTGGGTTTGACGCCGGTCCGGCTGGCGAAGATTTTCTGGCGCACGCTGGGGCGCATGCGGCTGGCAGTCCTTGCCATCTCGTTCATGCTGGGCCTGGGTTACGTGACCCGGTATTCCGGGCTGGATGCGGTCCTGGGCCTCGCCTTTACCCGCACCGGATGGGCTTTTCCGTTCTTCGGAACCTTCCTAGGCTGGCTCGGTGTTGCCCTCACCGGCAGCGACACCTCATCCAATGCGCTGTTCGGAAGTTTGCAGCGCATTACATCGCAGCAGCTCGGCATTGATCCGGTGCTCATGTGCGCGGCCAACAGCGCCGGCGGCGTGATGGGCAAGATGGTGGACGCGCAATCGATCACCATCGCAACCGCCGCCACCGAGCAAGTGGGAAATGAAGGCGTCATTTTTCGTTTCGTGGTGTGGCACTCGGTCGCTCTCGGCGCCATCGTCGGTGTGATCGTGATGGTGTACGCCTATGTTTTTCCTCATGCCGTAGCCCACGGACTGACCTTCGTAAAATGACGGGTGAAATAAGCGGCTCCGCTGCGTTCCTTCTGGCGTCGACATGGTCCGATGCTGGTATTGCATGACCCTTCGGGCCCATCAGCAGTCCGTGTTTCCTGATAATCTCAGAAGAGCCAGAGTAGACTGCAAGAAAAATCAAAACGTCCGTGCCACGCGGGAGAGCGGCCTCAAATCAGCAGGATTTCGCCGCGGGGGGTTTGACCCAGCCGGGGACGCAGCCTGTTAGGAGACCGCAAGCCATTGCCGCCGATCATTAATGCAAAGGAAATCTCGAAGGCCTTTGGCGCGAATCCGCTCTTCCAGAATGTCTCGTTTACGGTTTCCGAAGGCGATCGCATCGGCCTCATCGGCCCGAATGGTTCGGGCAAATCGACCCTGCTCCGAATTTTAGCCGCTCAGGAGTCTCCCGATGACGGAGACATAGCCTTCCGGAAACGGCTCCGGGTCAGCTACGTCGAGCAAGATACGAGATTCCAGGCCAGAGCGACGGTGCGGTCGGTGGCCGAGAACGCCATGGAGCGCGGCAAAGTTCACCACACAGAGCGCGGAACCCGTTTTGCCGAGACGCTTGGCCGCGCCGGTTTTGAAGACCTCGAAGCCGAGGCCGCAGTGCTCTCTGGGGGCTGGCAGAAGCGCCTGGCCGTGGTCGAAGCGCTGGTCGAGGTGCCGGATCTACTGCTGCTCGATGAACCCACAAACCATCTGGATCTCGCAGGCATCCAGTGGCTCGAAGCCTTGCTTGCGGAAGCCCCCTTCGCCAGCGTGATCGTGAGTCATGACCGGTATTTTCTGGAAAATGTCGCCACTGACATGGCGGAACTGAATCGGGTCTATCCCGATGGAGTGTTGCGCGTGCGCGGCCCTTACAGCACCTTCCTGGAAAAGAAAGAGGAATTTCTGCACGCCCAGTCCAAGCGTCAGGAAGCGCTGGAGAATCTGGTTCACAACGAGATTGAATGGCTGCGTCGCGGGGCCAAAGCCCGTACCCGGAAGTCCAAAGCCCGCATTGGTAAGGCCAATGAGTTGATGGAAGACCTGGCGGACTTGAATGCCCGAACCAGAACCGCCACGGCACAAATTGATTTTTCGGTGACGGATCGCAAGACCAAGCGGTTGATCGAACTGGAAGATGTCACTTACCGCATCGGAGCTCGCCAACTCTTCAACCCGCTCAACTTCATCGTCACCGCCGGAATGCGGGTGGGATTGGTAGGCCCGAACGGCAGTGGCAAGACGACGCTGCTACGATTGTTGCGCGGAGAGCTTTCCGCGACCAGGGGAGAGATCCGCCGGGCCGAGTGGTTGCGCATCGTGTACTTCGACCAGACCCGCGAACTCGATTCCAGTGTGACCTTGCGCCGCGCTCTGGCTCCGGAGGGCGATTCGGTCATTTATCAGGACCGGGTCATTCACGTGGCCTCGTGGGCGGCGAAATTTCTGTTCAGCAGCGAGCAACTGAATCAGCCGGTGGAGCGGCTTTCCGGAGGCGAACGGGCGCGCGTCTTGATCGCGCAACTCATGCTCCAGCCTGCCGACGTTCTCCTCCTGGATGAACCCACCAACGACCTCGACATCCCCACCCTCGAAATCCTAGAAGAGAGTTTGCTCGAATTTCGCGGCTCGCTGGTTCTGGTCACGCATGACCGCTACATGCTCGATCGCGTTTCGACGGTTGTGCTGGGTCTCGATGGACGAGGTGGCGCCCAAAGCTTTGCTGACTACTTGCAATGGGAATCCTGGCAAGCCGAACCCTCCCCGTCGGTGAAAGCCATTGCCCCCTCAGCCCCGCGGGCAGCTTCAGGCGGCGGATCGCAGCCCAAAACCAAGCTCTCGTATCTGGAGGCGCGCGAATACGCCGGCATTGAAGAACGCGTGGCTGCCGCCGAGCAAGTGCTGCAATCCAAGCGCGCCCAACTCGAAGATCCGGCCATCGCCAGCGACGGGCCTCGCCTGGTCATCGCCCACAAAGAAATGGACGAAACCCAGGCCACGGTCGACGAGCTTTACCGACGCTGGAGCGAGCTGGAGAAAAAGAAGAGCTGATGATAAGGAAGCAATTCTGAAGCAATTCTACGGAGAACGGGAACGTTTCCGCGGGCCCATGGCCAATGGGCGGTTGCTAATCAACCTCTCACCAATGCGAAGGCAATAATTGTTTCCCCGCACGCCCCGGTCGTTTTTCGCAGTTCTTCCAGCAGCTCCACCTCGAGATTTTCCGGGTCGGGATGCATCTCGGCGGCGATCACTTGTTCTTCCGTGGCTCCGACAAAGCACAACTCGCAATGCCCCAGGTCGCCATCGGACTTCAAAGCCGGACCAAAAGTACGGCAAATCACGGGTCGAAATTCGTAGAGTTCGCAGGTTCCGCTTGCCGGATCGAGAACGGGACACGGCTCGGCATTGCCAAAATCATCCCACCGTTTCGCCGCTTCGTCGGTATCATCTTCGTCCAGCACGCCGGTGACCGGATCGCCCGGATAGTCCTCGGAAAGACGCGCGATGGTATCCAGAGCACGCCTGCGAATCCGTCCCGTCCGCTCCGGATCTTGCGTATCAAGGTCTGCCAGTCCTTTGCGCAGCCGGATCGCGTCCAGCTGATTGATGGCAAATACCCCGTGGCAGCACTGCGAGCAGCCGGGCTTGCACGCCAGCCACTGGCCGCTTGTTTGCGCGGCACTAACCAGAGCCGTATTCACGATCTGAATCAATTCCTGATCTCGGGGAGGTGCTTGGTGGCATGGCATAAGGAGTGTTTCAAGGATAAATCAGGGGCGCCCTACCGGCACTCAGATAATGGGTCCGTCGCCGACCCCGCCCGCGGGCTAGGGTTCGGGTTTGTCCGCCGTAAATTCACCGCCGGAGCCGGCGAGACTCAGTTCCTCTCCCCGGGAACTTTCAGCTTGACCCGAAACAGACTCGTGCTGGCCGTGATGTAGAGCGTCTTGCCGTCCTTGTCGCCCCAGGCTACATTGCTCACACGCTCAGGAACTTTGATGGTGCCAATGTGCTTACCTTCGGGAGAAATGATCCAGACGCCGCCGGGGCCGGAGCCGTAGATATTTCCTTGCTTATCCACTCGCAGGCCGTCGGGACCGCCATCGGCTGGGTCTGTCGAGGCATCGAGAAACAGAGTACCGTCGGTCACCGAGCCGTCGGGCTGCACGCGATAGCGCATCCACTGCTTCTTGCCGGATTCGGCGACGTAGAGGAACTTCTCGTCCGGGGAAAACGCCAGGCCATTGGGACGGGCGAGGTCCTTGATTACGAGCTGCACTTGGTCGCGTTCGGGCGGGGCGCCGGGCTTGTGCTGGCGGGCTCGAGCGATGCGATAAACGCCGTTGACCTGCAACTCTTTCTGCGGGTCGTTGTCACCCTGGGTCGGCAGGCCGTAGGGGGGGTCGGTGAAATACAACGAACCGTCGGATTTGTACACCAGGTCGTTGGGGCTGTTGAGCTTCTTGCCTTGATACGAGTCGGCTAGAACCGTGAGTTGGGCTTTGGGATCGACGGACTCCATCCGCCAGACTGTGCGTCTGGCATGGCCCGCGACACTGATCCGGCCGTCGGCATCGAGGGTCATTCCGTTCGAGCCGGGCTCGGGACCTTTGAAGGGCTCCGAGCCTTCATATCCACTGGGGTGCATAAAGACGCTTGCGCCTTTGCCGGGGCTCCACTCGATGATCTTGTTCGCCGGAATCTCCGCAAACAAGAGAGTCCCTTGGTGCGTCCACACCGGGCCTTCCGTCCACTTGTCGAACCCGGTGGCTACTCGCTCGATCCTGGCGTCGGGCGCCACGATGCGGTCGAGAACCGGGTCGAGCTTTTGAATGTCCTGAGAAAATAGGGACGCGGTGGCGGCCAGCAGAATCAGAGCTAGGAGAAGGAAACGGGGAATCGCCATGCGACGAATTGTACTTCAACCAGCCGCGGGCCGGATGGGGGGACAAAGGTCGAAAAGAAGGCGCCCCAAAGCCGACAAAAAAGAAAGGTCTCGCGGGCGACTGTCCGGAGTGACGGCGGGCTCGGATGCGACTCGAGATCGCCATCGCTCGCGGTGACCCACCCAGCCCGGGCTGAACCGGCGGATTCAATCTTGGGTCATGATATTCTTACTCTAGAGAGGCTGCGTTCCCGCCCACTGGGCAATTCCCGCAGTTCCCGTAAAAGCCATGATTTCAGTAAGTAACGTGTCGATGCGCTACGGCGCCAAGGTGCTGTTTGACGAGGTATCCACGGCCTTCACGCCGGGAAAGCGCTACGGTCTTACAGGGCCGAACGGCGCCGGCAAATCCACTTTCATGAACCTGCTGACCGGCGAGCTTGAGCCGCAGAAGGGGACTGTGGTGCGTCCGAAAAAGCTGGGCATTTTGAGCCAGGACCAGTTTGCCTTTGATCGTCATCGCGTGCTGGACACGGTCATCATGGGAAACAAGCGCTTGTGGGCGGCCATGGAGGAGCGCGACAAGATTTATTCCAAGCCGGAGATGACCGACGCCGATGGCATGAAGCTGGGCGAACTCGAAGGCATTGTAGGCGAGGAAGATGGCTACAGCGCGGAAAGTGACGCGGCCATTCTGCTTGAAGGCCTCGATATTCCCGACGCCCTGCATGAACGAAAGATGGGTGAGCTGCAGGGCGGACAAAAAGTCCGCGTGTTGCTGGCCCAGGCTCTTTTCGGGCACCCCCAGGCGCTGCTGCTCGACGAGCCGACCAACCACCTGGATCTGGATTCCATCCACTGGCTGCAGGGTTTTCTCAATCAATATGACGGCGTGGTGATCGTCATCTCCCACGATCGTCATTTCCTGAACCGGGTTTGCACCCACATTGCCGATATTGATTATGAAACGATCATCACCTATACCGGCACCTACGATGACATGGTGGTGGCAAAGACGCAGATTCGCTCGCAGATCGAATCGCAGAACGCGCAACGCGAAAAGAAGATTTCTCAGCTGAACGAGTTCATCGCGCGCTTCTCCGCCGGTACTCGCTCCAGCCAGGTGCAGTCGCGGCGCAAGGAAGTGGAGCGTCTGCAGGTCACGGAACTGGCCCGATCGAACATCCAACGCCCCTTCCTGAAGTTCGAACAGAAACGCCCTTCCGGCAAGCACATTCTGGAACTGGAAGGCGTGACCAAGTCGTACGGCGACACCGAGGTGATTCGCAGCTTTACCGCCAGCGCGGTGCGGGGAGAGAAGATTGCCCTGATGGGCCGGAACGGCTCGGGTAAAACGACGCTGCTGAACGCCCTGCTGGCCAATTCTCCCACCATTCCAGAAGGGGAGCTGCGCCAGACCAGCGGTTATGATGGCCCGTTTCTCGGTGGCGGAAAAGTCATCTGGGGACACGAGGCTGCGGTTGGATATTTCGCTCAGGATCACAAGGCACTGATCCAGCCCGGCTCGACCGCTTTCGAATGGCTCCATCAGTGGGACTCCGCGGCCTCGCATGAAGAGATTCGCGGCCTGTTGGGCCAAATGCTATTTCCGCGTGAAGATGGCGACAAGCGCACTGAGGTTCTGTCCGGCGGAGAAGCGGCCCGCCTTCTGTTCTGCAAGCTGATGCTGCAAAAACCCAACGTCCTGGTATTCGACGAACCCACCAACCACCTCGACCTCGAGTCGATCAATGCCCTTAACATTGCGCTGCAGCGTTATCAGGGAACCGTGCTTCTGGTCACCCATGACGAGGACTTGATTGACGAAGTAGCCACCCGGATTTGGCATTTCGAGGGCAGCCACCAGATCACCGACTTTAAAGGCGCCTACGAGGAATATCAGGCCGCAGTGGTCTAAGCTTGCTGCGGACCAAACCAGCGAGCAACTTTCTGGTGATTCGGTCATCTGATAGGTCTATAGTTCTCGGGCGGGGTGCCCTGGACGGGCGTCCCGCGCCGAATCCGCCCCTATCCACCACGAGGAGGGCTGCAAATGCTCGCTGCGCAAGACGGGGTCACAGTCCAGCACGAATTGCTTGCACGTCTCGACCAAGCTCGGGTGCAGACCGACCGGCTCTTTGCTCTGGTTAGGCCGGAATTTCTCTACCAGCGTCCCATCCCCGAGCGGCACCGCATCGTGTTTTACGTCGGGCACCTGGAAGCCTTCGACTGGAACCTGTTTCGGGAGCGCATTTTCGGTCAAACAAGTTTCCGCTCGGAATTTGATCAACTGTTCGCCTTTGGCATTGACCCGGTCGATCGGGGGTTACCCTCTGACCAGCCCACCGACTGGCCTTCCGCCACCCAAGTACGTGACTATGTGGGCCAGGCCCGGCAGGCCTTTGACGCCGGGCTGGCCGCGGCCCCATTCCGCGGGCCCGAAGAAATTTCCCCGAATCTGCTGCTGAATGTGGCCATCGAACACCGTCTGATGCACGCGGAAACGCTCGCCTACATGCTGCATCAGCTACCGCATGACAATAAGTTTCAAAAGCCCCGCCTGGCCGGGTTGGCCGCAGGTCCGGTGGCTCCAGCCATGGTGGAAGTTCCCGCGGGTTCTGCGACGCTGGGCCTTTCCCGCGGCGATGCGGACTGTTTCGGCTGGGACAACGAGTACCCAGCGCTCACCCTCGCGGTGCCCGGGTTCTCTATCGACCAGTACGAAGTAACCAACCGTGAGTACCTGCGGTTCATGAACGCGGGCGGCTATGAGGACCGGTCTTGGTGGAAGGACGCCGACTGGAACTGGAAGACCGCACAAGCCGTCTCGAAGCCGGTTTTCTGGAATCGGGTCAACCGGGCGTGGCGTTACCGGACCATGTTTGAGGAGGTTCCTCTGCCACTTGACTGGCCGGCTTACGTGAGTCATGCGGAAGCCAGCGCCTACGCGCGCTGGGCGGGAAAGGCTTTGCCCAGCGAAGCGCAGTGGCATCGGGCCGCCTATGGCACGCCGCATGAACATGCGGCCGAGCGACCGTTTCCGTGGGGCGCGGAAGTCCCTCACGGCAGGTTGGGAAATTTCGATTTTGAGCGCTGGGATCCCACCCCGGTCGGAGCTTTTCCGCAGGGAAAGAGCGCCTTCGGTGTCGCCGATCTGGTCGGAAACGGATGGGAGTGGACGGCGACCCCTTTTGCCCCCTTCGCCGGCTTTCAGCCGTTTGAATTTTATCCGGGTTATTCCGCCAATTTTTTCGATGGGGAGCATTACGTGATGAAGGGCGGCAGTGCCCGCACCGCCTCCTGCATGCTTCGCCGATCTTTTCGCAACTGGTTCCAGCCGCATTATCAGTACGTCTATGCGGGATTTCGCTGTGTGAGCAATTAGATGAGTCACAAGGGGCATTTCATGCTGACCCATGCGATTACTGCCGATCCGGTGCTGGAATTTGCCGCCGATGTGCGCGCCGGACTCACGCGAGCCGTCCAGAAAGAGCTGCCTTCCAAATATCTGTACGACGATGTGGGATCGGCCTTGTTCGAAGTCATCAGCGTTCTACCTCAGTACGGTCTGACCCGGGCGGATGAGCGCCTGCTGCAGCGCCACGCCCATGAGATCGCGGAGCAGGTTCCGGGGCCGGTGGCGGTGGCCGAACTGGGCAGCGGGAGCGGCAAAAAGACCCGCTGGATTCTGAAAGCACTCTGCCGCCGCCAGCATATTTCCTATTTTCCCATCGAAATTTCTCCCACCGCGCTGGCCATGTGCGCACGTGAACTGGGCGACATTGAATGCATGAGCATCGTGGGCTTCGAGCGTGAGTATCTGGACGGTCTCGGTGAGGTCGCAGCCCGGCGGCGCGATGGCCAGAACCTGCTGGTATTGTTTCTGGGAAGCACGATCGGAAACTTCGATCGGCCGGCGGCCGCGAAATTCCTCCAGGAAATGCGCCGGATCTTGCAGCCGGGTGACTCGCTGTTGCTGGGTACGGACCTCGAAAAACCCGTTCCTCAACTGCTGGCCGCCTACGACGACCCGCTGGGAGTGACTGCCGCATTCAATCTGAATCTTGTCGCCCGCGCCAATCGTGAACTCGAGGCAAATTTCATCTTGGAACAATTTGAGCATGTCGCCAGCTTCAATCCGGAAGTCCGCAGCGTGGAAATGCATCTGCGGTCCAGGAGAAACCAGAGCGTTACGATTCCCCGGTCGGGATTAACCGTCTCGTTCCGCGAAGGCGAGACCATCTGGACCGAGAGCAGTCACAAGTATGGTCGCACGGAACCACTTCAGATTGCCCACGATGCAGGTTTCTTCTGCAAGGCTCAATGGATCGATGAGGAATGGCCATTCGCCGAGAACCTTTTCGTGGCAGAGTGAGCCACCGCCTGGGGTGTACTCGGTCAATGAGCACAATTGATATTTTGCCCACTGATAGTCCTTCTCGTTGAAACGGGAGGTGCTGCCCTCGATGGTGTCTAATACGGTGTGCACAACCTCGCACCGAAGCAAGCGCAGAAATGGCTTCGCAAGCATGTTTTTGGGTGCAGCATTCTTGCCGCCGTCATCTTCACTTTGGGCGTTTGCTTCGTTTCACAAACCGTTAGGTATTGCAGGTTGAGACCGATGCTGCTCCGATCGCCCGACGCTCCGCCCCGCGGCTGGAGTTCCGTTCCCCAGCCCCTTACTGATACCGTGGTGTCGATGGCCGACGGCACGACTCTTTCCTACTATGGATACAGCTTCGATGTTCCATGGAGGGCAATCGATAAGGAAAGGAACGAAGGACGTGCCGTGGAACTTTTTTTCAAAACTGGGCAGACGATAAGATTTTACAATCCTGAGTACTCGGACCGGAATCCCATCGATGGCGTCGCCTCCCATGTAGACCAGAACGATTTCAGACTTGCGTTCGGGCCGGAAGTCCGCCAATCGAAATACAAACAATTTAGTGCCGTCATATCCGCTAGCCCATCGCAACTATCACCGTTTTGCTCCCATAGAGAATTTGCGCGGACTCTGGTCCTCCTTGAGATCAAGGGTCTGTGGTTCGAACATGGTAAAGCAGCGGCGGATATCTTCTCTTTCGAGACCGATACCTACCGTGGGTTTGAAATCAGTGGCCTTTCCCACGATTGGCAAAACGTCGCGCTCGACTTGTTCGATAAAACAGGCCGCCACTGGTTCGCAATCACAATGGATGGCGACGCTCGCTCTGGTGTGCGGCTTACTCAGCCGGAGATTAACCGCGTCATTCAGTCTTTTCGTACTGCACCGTCTTTGCCGCCAAACCGGCTTAGCTTGGGAAGAACGCGAACTTCGACTCCTGAAATGCCTAAGAACTGCCTCTAGTCAAGCGGTTGGCGCCTCGCTTTCTTCCCCAACCTTTACCCAACCGTACAGCAGGACGCCCCAATCTCCTGGCGTGTCTCGCGAAGGTGGCTCCTGTGCAGCCCCTACCGTTGATCTGGGACTTGAACATCACCCCAGCCACTGCGGGTTCTGGAACGTACCGTCGAAATTGTGCGTGGTCTTGTAGAGCTCGTATTCTCCCTTGGCCGCGGAGGAGGCGGTTTTCGCCAGGAGTTGGGCAACTTCTTCCTGGCTCATCGGCTTGAAGCTGCGCGCCGCATCGAGCGCCTGCTGCAGGATACTCATGGATTCGCAACCGGTAATAACTACGCTGGTAGGTAGGCTCATCGCGTAGTGCAGGCATTCGACCGGAGTGGCAGCCTTGCTGCGCAGTATAATGCTGTCCCCCATCGGTTTCATGCCGAGTACACCGATCCCGTGCTTCACCAGCACCGGCAGGACTTTCTTTTCAAAGCTGTTGTAATGAGCGTCCATCACGTTGAGCGGCATTTGCACGGCATCGAAGGTGAACTGGTTCGCAAAAGCCACTTCCAGCATCTTGAGATGAATGTCGGGGCTCTTGTGCCCGGTAAAACCGATGTAACGAACCTTGCCTTGCTTTTTCGCCTCGAGTACGGCTTCCATACCACCCCCGGCGCTCATGATCCGCGCCGGATCGGATTCGCGAATCACCTCATGGAATTGCAGCAGATCAATGTGGTCGGTTTGCAGGCGGCGGAGAGATTCTTCCAGTTGTTGGGTCGCGGCCTTCCGGGTTTGGCCGTCAATCTTCGTCATGAGGAAGGCCTTCTGCCGATAGCCGTCCCGTAGCGCCTTGCCCATGCGGATTTCGCTCTTGCCATTGTTGTAGTCCCAGCAGTTGTCGAGGAAATTCAAGCCGTGGTCGAGCGCTGTGCGAACCAGGCGAATGCTCAACTGCTCGTCCTCGGGGTGACCAATATGGTAGCCGCCAAGTCCTACGATGGAAACCTTCTCCCCCGAGCGGCCCAGCGTTCGATAGGGAACAGAATCGGCGCCGAGTGCGACCTGGTCGCTCCAAGACGTCAGGACGGTAGCGGCAGCGGCGGTTCTCATAAATTCTCTGCGATCCATGGGGGCCCTCCTGTCGGTCCCCGCTCGAAAAGGCGGTTGGTCACCGACGAGTATAACGCTGCAGGTGCTCCACCCTATTCGCATTTTTGCGAATGGCTGGACACTTCCCACAAATTCAGTGAAAAACTCGATAGCTCAGAATCCTTCAACATCGCCACGGCGCAAATTGCGGCCGCTTTAGACGCTCCAAAGCACTCGCACACCTCCTTCCTGCCGACGCCGCCGCTCCTACCGCTCGACTACGGTTGGCCATATCAAATGGTAGCGACCCACGGAAAGAGCCTCGAACCCACAAGGGCGTGACGCCGGATGAAATCGTGCTCCCGTCCGCTCCCCATCTGACCAGTGGACGTGCTCCGCTGATGGGGCAGGTCGAAATGTGCGGAGTCAAACCCTGTGCCGAGAGCGCTGGGACTTTTTCGCTATCGATCGCCCTCCTTAGCCATTTGCGGAAAGACGCCCATCCCGACCTGCCGGGGCAACCCACGACTTGCGAATCATTCCCATCCGCACTCTGGTCTTTTCAGTCAATTCCGTTGGACCGGCCTGGTGGATTGGATCTCGATTAGCAGGTGTTCTCCGATCGCCCGTTTCCTCTGTGGTAAATTTAAATTTCCTATGAAAGATATTGCTTCCTGGGCTCTCAATACTGCCGCTGTGGGTGGCGCCGCCTACGCGGACGTCCGTATTGCCGACGACCGTCACCGCGCGCTCTCCACTAAGAACGGCAAGGTCGGCAGCGCTTCGGTTTCCGAGTCGTTCGGATTTGGGGTGCGCGTCATCGCCGATGGAGCCTGGGGGTTCGCGGCTTCGGACGATCTGAGCCGGCCGTCCGTCGAAGCTACCGCCGCGCACGCTGTCGAAATCGCCAAGGCTTCGGCACGGGTAAAACAGCGCGACATCCAAATGGCTTCGGAGAAGCCGGCCACTGCAGATTGGACTTCGCCGTTTCAGATCGATCCGTTCAGCACATCGGTCGAGCAGAACATCGAGTTGTTGTTGAGGATTGATTCCGAATTGCGGGCCGTGCAGGGCGTTACGCTGGCCGAGACCAACCTGAATTTCCGGCGGGAAGAGCAGTGGTTCCTTTCTTCTGAAGGCGCTGATATCCACCAGACCAAATACACCACGGGCGCGGGATACGCCGCCCACGCCTTTGCCGGAAACGAAATCCAGAAACGCTCGTATCCCAATTCGTTCGGCGGACAGTGGCAAAACAAGGGCTATGAACTGGTCGAAGAGTTGAAGCTTGTGGAAAACGCCCG
>Ga0193719_10000617_pt1 | contig 13592 bp, 9 predicted proteins | sample U2a2metaG_FD_160103 | JGI IMG/M metagenome (GOLD analysis project Ga0193719, IMG submission 160103) | Soil microbial communities from a riparian zone of the East river system, Colorado, United States - U2a2 | ecosystem: Environmental > Terrestrial > Soil > Riparian zone | place: USA: East River... | reverse complement strand
GGTTTGAATTGCTCGACAGGGCCCGAGCACATGCGCGAGCCGGTGAGATATCTGTCGGAGCACGCGACGTTGCCGCTGTCGGTGATTCCGAACGCGGGGCTACCGCTCAACACCGGCGTCGGGGAAGCGGTGTATCCGCTCGAGCCCGCGCCGATGGCGACGGCGCTGTCCGAGTTCGTGAAGGACTTCGGTGTGCGCATCGTCGGTGGATGTTGCGGTACGACTCCGGAGCACCTTTCGGCAATCGTCGAAGCCGTTCGCGACGCGGAGCGCGCGAAGAAGCCCGTCAATCATGCGCAGCACGTCCCGAGGGTGAGCTCGGCGATGCGCGCCATCACTCTGCACCAGGATCCCCCGCCGCTTCTGGTGGGCGAGCGCGTCAACGCGCAGGGCTCGCGAAAGGTGAAGAGACTGCTTCTCGCCGACGATTACGAGGGAATCCTCGAGGTCGCGCGCGAGCAGGTGGATTCGGGCGCGCACGTGCTCGACGTCTGCGTCGCTCTCACGGAGCGCGGAGACGAAGCGGAGCAGATGTCGAAGGTCGTGAAGCTGCTGTCGATGAGCGTGGAGACGCCGCTGGTGATCGACTCGACCGAAGCGAACGTCATCGAGGCAGCACTCGAGCACATTCCCGGTCGCGGAATCGTCAACTCCATCAACATGGAGAACGGCCGCAAGCGTATCGACTCCGTCGTGCCTCTGGTGAAGAAGCACGGAGCGGCTGTGATCGCGCTCACGATCGACGAGATCGGCATGGCGAAAACGCGCGAGCGGAAGCTCGAAGTGGCGAAGAAGATCTACGACATCGTAGTCGGAGAATATGGGCTGGCGCCGGAAGATCTCATCTACGACGCGCTCACGTTCACACTGGCGACCGGCGATGCGGAGTGGATCGACTCCGGCAAGGAGACCGTCGAAGGAATCCGCCTCATCAAGCGCGAGCTTCCCGGAGTCTCGACCATACTGGGCGTTTCAAACGTCAGCTTCGGGCTCACACCTGACGCGCGCAGCGTTCTCAACTCGGTGTTCCTCCACCACTGCGTCCAGGCGGGGCTCGATGCCGCTATCGTGAATCCGGCGCACATTCGGCCCTACGCCGAGATTTCAGCGGGCGAGCGTGAGCTGGCGGACGATCTCGTCTTCAACAAGCGTCCCGATGCGCTCCAGCGCTTCATCGAGTATTTCGCCAGCGCTGGCGGAGATGGAACCGCCGCGCAGGTGGAGAAGGAGGATCCGACCGCCGGCATGACCGCCGAGCAGAAGATCCACTGGATGATCCTGCATCGGAAAAAGGAAGGCATCGAGGAGCAGCTCGATGCCGCGGGAGTTCGCGAGCATCCGGTCAAAGTGCTGAACGAGGTGCTGCTGCCGGCGATGAAGGAGGTCGGCGACAAGTTCGGAGCCGGCGAGCTCATACTTCCATTCGTGCTCCAGTCCGCCGAAGTGATGAAGAAAGCCGTCAAGCACCTCGAGCTTTTCCTGGAGAAGGCGGAAGGTTACACGAAGGGCAAGGTCGTGTTGGCGACTGTGTACGGCGACGTTCACGACATCGGTAAGTCGCTCGTCAACACCATCCTCTCCAACAACGGCTACACCGTCTTCGACCTTGGCAAGCAGGTCCCGGTCAACACGATTCTCGACAAGGCGGTCGAGGTCGGAGCCGATGCGATCGGCTTGAGCGCCTTGCTCGTCTCGACGTCAAAGCAGATGCCACTTTGCGTGCAGGAGTTGGATAAGCGCGGAATGCAGATTCCGGTGCTGATCGGCGGCGCGGCAATCAACCGCCGCTTCGGCCGGCGCGCGCTCTTCGTCGAAGGCGAGCGTGCTTACGACTCCGGTGTGTTCTACTGCAAGGATGCGTTCGAGGGACTGGAGACGATGGACGTGCTTCAGGATCCAAAGAAGCGCGGGCTGTTCGTCGTCAAGAACCTCGACGATGCGCGGAACGACGTCTTCCTGCGTACGAACGTCGGCAAGGACATCGCCGTTGGCGACGCCGGAGGCGATCGCAGTGATGTCGCTGCCAACAATCCGCTCCCCTCACCGCCCTTCTGGGGCACGCGCGTCATTCGCGACGTCCCGATCGACGAAGTCTTCGATCTTCTGGATCTCGACGAGCTCTTTCGTCTGAAGTGGGGAGCCCGCGGCTCCGGCGATCAGTACAAATCGACCATCAAGAACGAATTCGAGCCGGCCCTGGAGCGCTTGAAAAAGGACGCGAAGAAGAATGGCTGGATCAACCCGCAGGTAGTCTACGGCTACTTCCCCGCGCAGTCGCAGGGCAACGACGTGATCATCTACGATCCCGCCGCCTACTCGAGCGACGGCGGCTCGCTGCGCGAGATCGCGCGCTTCCACTTTCCGCGCATGGTCGGGCGGGAGCGGCTTTGTCTTGCTGACTACATTCGAAACGTGGAGTCGGGCGACGTCGATGTTCTCCCGCTGCAGATTGTCACCGTGGGCAAAGAGGCCACCAAGAGATTCGACGAGCTCCAGGGAAGGAACGAGTACACCGAAGCGTTTTATTCCCACGGCCTTTCTGTCGAGTCCGCGGAAGCTGTTGCCGAGTGGGCGCACCGCCGCATAAAAAAAGAGCTCGGCGTGCCCAGCGGAAAGAGATACTCGTGGGGTTACGGCGCCTGTCCGGATCTCGATGATCACGCGACGGTGTTCAAGCTCCTTCCCGCCAAGGAAGCGCTCGGGATGGATCTCACTGAATCGTTCCAGCTTCTCCCCGAGCAGTCAACGGCCGCGGTGATCATCCATCATCCTGAAGCCAAGTACTACGCGGTGCGCGGCACTGCGGCAGGCGCTTCGAGCGAACCTGAGGCCGCCGTTGCCTGAGAACCCTCTGATCGCCCGGCTGCTCGACCCGCAGCAGGTCATCGTTTTCGATGGTGCGATGGGCACGATGCTCTACAACAAGGGCGTGTTCATCAATCAGTGCTACGACGAGCTGAACATCCGCGCCCCCGATCTCGTGCGCGATGTTCACAAGGCGTACAAGAAGGCCGGGGCGGAAGTCCTGGAGACAAATACCTTCGGTGCCAACCGGATCAAGCTGGCGCAGTACGGGCTCGAGGCACAGGTCGCCGAGATCAACCGCGCCGCCGCGAAGCTTGCGCGGGAGGTCGCGGAGGACGACATCCTCGTCGCCGGCGCTGTTGGCCCGCTCGGAATTCGTCTCGAGCCATTCGGGCCCACCAGCCTCGACGAAGCACGAGCAGTGTTCCGCGAGCAGCTCCAGGCGCTCAAGGACGGCGGCTGTGATTTGTTCATCCTCGAGACGTTCGCGGATGTGCACGAGATCGAACAGGCAATTCTCGCCGCGCACGAGGTGGATTCGACTATTCCCGTGATCGCGCAGATGACTATCGGCTCCGATTGTCACACGCCGTACGGCGTGTCGGTCGAAGATCTCGTCCAGTCGCTGGACGCCTTCGGCGCGGATGTGATCGGTCTCAACTGCTCGGTTGGCCCGCAGATCATCCTCGACGCGGTCGAGAAGATGGCACCGGTCAGCAGGCGGAAGCTGAGCGCGCAGCCCAACGCGGGAATGCCACGCGACGTGAGCGGACGCAGCATGTACATGGCGAGCCCCGAATACATGGCGACCTACGCGCATCACCTCGTCCAGGCGGGAGCCAAGATTGTCGGCGGCTGCTGCGGGACCACACCCGAGCACATCGCGGCGATGGTCGAGGGCGTGCGCCCCCTGTCACCACGGCAGCCGCGCGTTCCCGCAAGGGAGCGACGTCAGACCCAGCCCGATCTTCCTCCCGAGAATCCGGGTGTGGAACCCGTCCCGCTGGCGGAGAGATCAAAGTGGGGTGGCAAGATCGCGCGCGGTGAGTTCGTCACCTCGGTGGAGATCGTTCCGCCCCGCGGCGTGGATGCGACCAAAATGCTGCGCGATGTTGCTGCGCTGCGTGATGCCGGGGTGGATGCCGTGAACGTGCCCGACGGCCCGCGCGCACAAAGCCGCATGGGTGCGCTGCTCACGAGCGTGCTAATCGAGCAGCAGGTCGGAATCGAGACCGTCATTCACTACTGCTGCCGTGATCGCAATCTCCTTGGCATGCTGTCCGACCTGTTGGGTGCGGCGGCGGTTGGCCTGCGCAATTTGCTGCTCATCACGGGCGACCCGCCCAAGATGGGGCCGTATCCCAATGCGACCGCTGTTTTCGACATTGACGCGATCGGCCTGACCAACCTGGTGAGCCAGCTCAATCACGGACTCGATCCCGGCGGCAACGCCATTGGCCCGCCGACGAAGTTCACGATTGGCGTCGGCGTAAACCCCGCCGCGCTCGACCCTTCGCAGGAGCTCAAGCGCTTCGAGTGGAAGGTCGAAGCGGGTGCGGAGTACGCCATTACGCAACCGGTCTTCGATGTGAAGCAGCTCGAGAAGTTTCTTGGCACGATCGAGCACACCCGGATACCCATCGTCGCCGGCATCTGGCCGCTCGTGTCGCTACGCAACGCCGAGTTTCTCGCCAACGAAGTGCCCGGCGTGGTCGTCCCCGCGAGTGTCATCGAGCGGATGCGTGCCGCGAGCGCCAAGTCCAAGGAGCACGGGGTGGCTGAGGGAATCGCGATCGCGCGTGAGATGCTCGAGCGCGTAAGGCCCCACGTGCAGGGCGTGCAGGTGTCGGCGCCGTTCGGAAAGGTCGAGCTCGCACTGCAAGTGTTCCGCGACACTCTGACCACCGCCGAGGCAAGGACGGGCTAGTGTCGGTACCCGAAATCTTCCTTTCGCGCTCGCGCTACTGGCTGACCAAGGAGTATCCGATCAAGCTCCGGCACTGCGTCAACGCGCTGCCGCGGAGCGCCGTGTGGGCGCGGCCAAATCACGCTTCCAACAGCGTCGGCAATCTCCTCGTTCACCTAACCGGCAACGTCACAGAGTGGATTCTCGGGGGCATCGGCGGGCGTCAGATCACGCGCAATCGCGCCAGCGAGTTCGTGCGGAAAGCAGGCGACGAGGGGTCGGTACTCCTCGACAATCTCGAAGGCGTACTGCGTGAAGCCGACGCGGTGCTGGCGGGCTTGTCAGAGAAGGATTTGGAGCGATCGATCGTAATCCAGGGTCGTGAGACTACGGTCCTGGCCGCGGTCTATCACGTAGTCGAGCACTTCGCCATGCATACAGGGCAGATAATTTTCCTCACCAAGACCTACGCTCCGAACAAGATCCACTTCTACGAGGACGCCGACGGCCTGGCGCGACCAATCTGGCATGAGGGTACGACGCTGGACGAAGCCGCACACTAGTCGTCGGACGGGCACCGCGCCATTTTGCACGCATGAAGGGAATTCTGATCGTCGATCATGGCTCGGTGAGAGCCGAGGCCAACGACATGCTCATTTGCATGTCGAACCTCTTGCAGACAATGGCAGGCCCGGAGGTGGTCGTGCGATACGCGCACATGGACCTGGCCGAACCCGACATCCGCCGTGGATTTACAGATTGTGTCGAAGCAGGTGCGACGGATATCACCGTTTTCCCATACATGTTATCCCCAGGGCGCCATTCGACTGCCGACATTCCCCGGATGGTGGCCGCGGCAGCAAGCGCCTTTCCGCGGGTGACGTTCAGCGTCACACCAGCTTTTGGAGTGCATGAAAAGCTGGCCGAGCTGATTCTCGATCGCGCCGGAATCGAGCCGGTCAGGCCTTTCGAGGGTGCCGATGCCGACCGGTGCTGGGATCCAGAGTGCTCGGAAAAGCTTTGCGGCGATGCGTGCCGCGCGAAGACGGCGCACCATACCGCGCTTCCCGATCGACATGCCAACTGACACGACTGCATCACCAGCCGCGCTGACGCTCCTCTCGGAAGAGGAGACGATGTTCCGCGATGCCGTTGCGGCGTTCGCGGACGAGGAGGTCAGGCCGCGGGTTGCGGAAATGGAGAGGGCTGGAAAAATCGATCCCGCACTGCTTCCGAAATATTTCGAGCTCGGCCTCATGGGCATCGAGGTGCCGGATCAGTACGGCGGCTCCGGCGGTACGCTCTTCATGGTTACGCTCGCGGTCGAAGAGATCAGCAAGGTGGATGCTGCGTCGGCGATCGTGTGCGACGTTCAGAACACCCTCGTCAATTATCCGATCGTTCGATACGGCAGCGATGCGCAGAAATCGAAGTATCTGCCAATGCTTACGTCTGAAGTCGTCGGCGCATACGCGCTGTCCGAGTCGGGGTCAGGGTCCGACGCGTTCGGTCTGGCGACGCGCGCCGAGAAGCGCGGCGATCGTTGGGTCCTCAATGGCCAGAAGCTCTGGATCACCAACGGTGCGGAGGCGGGAATCTTCGTCGTCTTCGCGAACGCCGATCCATCGGCCGGTTATCGGGGGATCACTGCCTTCATCATCGAGCGGGACTTCAAGGGATTCAAGGTCGGCAAGAAGGAGGACAAGCTCGGGATTCGCGCTTCGAGCACCGTCGAGCTGCTGCTCGACAACTGCGAGGTTCCCGAGGAGAACGTGCTCGGCCCCGTCGGTCAGGGTTACAAGATCGCGATCAACACTCTGAACGGAGGGCGCGTCGGCATCGGCGCGCAGATGATCGGCATCGCGCAGGGAGCGCTCAATGCCACCATCAAGTATCTCAACGAGCGCAAGCAGTTCGGGAAGCCACTCGCCGAATTTCAGGGCGTTCAGTTCCAGATCGCGCAGGCGGCAACCGAAATCGAAGCCGCGCGGCTCATGGTGTACAACGCTGCGCGCCTCAAGGACGCGGGAAAGGACATCGCGCGCGAGGGGGCGATGGCGAAGCTCTTCTCCTCACAGGTGTGCGAGCGTGTCACCTCGCTCTGCGTCGAGCTGTTCGGGGGCTACGGCTACACGAAGGACTACCCGGTGGAGAAATTCTATCGCGATGCCAAGATCGGGACGATCTACGAGGGGACGTCCAATATGCAGCTGCAGACCATCGCAAAAGCTGTCCTCAAGAATTGAACTGCAACTTATGACTACCGGCCGGGATTTAACTGCAACTATTTAACTGCAACTTATGACTACCGGCCGGGGGCTGTCGGCGGGCCGGCTCATGGCTGCGAGCTCCTGCGATTAGGGTTGAGTCACTCCGCGCAGTAGTCCATCTCTCACTCTCCGCGCTTTCGCCGACGCGCGCGGGTCCTCGACCAGACGCGAGCCGACGCGCGTCACGAAGCGAAGGCGGGCTGTCAGAGTTTGCTCCGCACCATTTCGCCGGACGACCACTGGGAGCTCCGTGCCTTCGGGCTGGCGGGAATAGCGCGAGCGAAATTTGTCCGTCCAGTTTGGATCGTCGGCGTTGAATCCGCCGACGGAGATCAGTTGATCCCCGGGCTGGACGCCCGCAGCGGCGGCGGCGCTTTCGGGAATCACTTCGGTCACGTGCAAGCCGCTCGAATCCTGAAGACTCGCGATTCCAAGCTGCGGCACTCGCGTGGTATCGCGCGCGAGTCGAAGCCCTGCGAGCGGAAGGACCTTGTCGTATGGGAATGCCTCGCGACCGTCGATATAGCGTGAATAGAAGTCGGTGAAGGATTTCCCTTTCGCGGCCTTGCTCACCGTGGCCCACCACTCGTCGGAGGTGAAGCCGCGACCATTCTTGTAGGCGGTGTTGTAAAGGGTGCGCATCACATCGTCGAGCGAGCTGTGGTTGTCGCTCGCGTCGCGGACCATGATGTCGAGCAGCAATCCGGCAAGCGACCCCTTTGGATAGTAGATGTATTCGGTTCCATCGCGTGGATGTATCCACGTCGAGAGCGATGCATCCTCGAGCGCGGTCGGCGGCAGCTCGCCGACCTGCGATATCTTGTCACTGGTCAGCATGTAGAAGCCCTTCGCGTCCACGATCCCGCCACGAACTTCCGACAGATCGGCGTAGTAGTCGGTGATTCCCTCGCTGATCCACAGCAGCGGCGTTGGCTGTTCCTCGTCGTACCTGTACGGCCACAAATCGGCTGGTCGCAGGCGCTTGACGTTCCAGGCGTGAAAAATCTCGTGCGCGTAGAGGGACGGAAGCACCGGTGTGCCGAGCATTCCGGGACTCAGCACATCGACGTGGGAATTCTGGTGCTCGAGACCCGAGCCGCCCCCGTAGGATGAATCGGTGATCTGTAGGACGCTGTATGTGTTCCACGGCACTTCATTGAACACTTTTACCTCGGCCGGAATCACTCGCTTCAGCGCTTCCCAGACGGCGACGCGCGCCCCGCCGGTGACACTTCCCGAGGGATACGTGGCAAAGCGGACCCACGTCCCCGATATCTGCGCGCTGTCCAGATCGAACTGTCCAACGAAAAACGGCATGTCCACCAGGTCGTGATAGTTCGACGCGGTATAGCGGTGCGCGCCAGCCGTCGTCATTCCGGTCACGACCTTCCATCCAGCTTCCGTGTTCACTGTCACCGACGCTGGAAAGTCGAATTCCCTGCCCTCAGGATACGGAAAGAGATTCGTCCCATTGAAGAGCAGGAAATCGTGGCGCGACCACGTGTTCGCATTGTCGAGGCTATCGGCCAGATAATCGAATCGCACCGTGACTTCGCCCACTCCGCGAGGGCGAATGCGCCAGGTGTCGGGATCGATCTTGTCCCAGGCCAGCGAGGTCCCCGACTGCTCCGCCGAGAAGTTGGACACGTCGCGCGCAAAGTTGTCGATCTCGTAAGCTCCGGGCGTCCACTTGGGAAGCGAGAGCAGAACAGGATCCGTCCCTCCCACCGTGAACGTCATCGTGGACGTCACCTGACGGCGCTCCCCGTTCGCGCGCGTGAACGTCACCTCGTAGCGGATGTTGGTGAGTGGCGCGGAAGTCGCTACGCCCTGTGCGTCGGCACGAGAGGGCAGGACGACCGCGCCGAGCACGACTGGGAGCAGCAGACTGACGCTTGTTCTCATTTCTTTTGGAATTGGGATTTGGACACTGGCAACTGATGACTAACGGAGAAGGCCAACTGCGAGAAGAGCAGTTGGTTTTGCATTCGCATCGTTCGACGCCTGCCTTGCAAGAGTCGTTCGCGGGCGTGAGTTAGGAGCGTCCTCCGCACGATGCTATATTCGACCCTCCCACGTGCACCCGCCCCCCCGCCCCCCGATGATCGCGACTGAATCCCTCAGCTTTCTCAAGAAACTCCTCGATACGCCGGGCCCTTCCGGCTTCGAGGCCGCGCCCGCAAAGCTGTGGCGCGAGTACGCGAAGAAATTCGCGAAGGTGAGTGGCGACGTTGCCGGTAACAGCCTCGCCGAAGTGAATGGCAGCGGCAAGCCGACCATCATGCTGGCCGGTCACATCGATGAGATCGGCGTGATCGTCAGCTACATCGACGACCAGGGCTACGCCTACATCCAGCCGATTGGCGGCTGGGATCCCCAGGTACTCATCGGACAGCGTCTTCGATTCATCGGCCGCAAAGGTGAAGTGTTCGGCGTCGTGGGAAAAAAGCCGATCCATCTCATCAAGCAGGAAGAGCGTGAAAAGGCGGCGAAGTTCACCGACATCTGGGTGGACCTTGGCGCCAAGACAAAAAAAGAGGCGGAGGAGCTGGTGCTCGTCGGCGACCCCGGCGTGATCGACTCGCGTACTATGGAGTTTCCGAATGGGAGACTCGTTTCGCGCTCGATCGACGACCGGATCGGCGCGTTCGTCGTCCTCGAGGCGCTGCGCCGGTACGCGGACAAGCCCGGTTCTGCCAAAGTCGTCGCCGTCGCTACGACGCAGGAAGAGATCGGCTATCGCGGTGGCGGGGCGGGTGTGTGCGCGACCAGCATCGGCCCGCAGATGGCAATCGTCGTCGATGTCACGTTCGCGATCGATCATCCCGGTGTCGAGAAGAAGGAATACGGTGACGCCGCCATCGATGGAGGCCCGGTGCTGACGCGCGGGTCGATCATCTCTCCGGTCGTGTTCGAGCTGCTGCGGAAGACGGCGGAAAACCGGAAGATCCCCTTTTCGTTGCATGCGGCTGGACGGGAGACGAGCACGGATGCCGACGCGATTCACATCGCGCGCGAGGGAGTCGCGACGGGTCTCGTCTCCGTCCCCAATCGCTATATGCATTCGCCGAACGAGCTGGTGAGCATCCAGGATCTGGATCACGCCGCCGAGTTGATCGCCGAGACCTGCCGGGCGGTGACGAGCAAGACCGACTTCACCGCGCGGTAGTCGAAGGGTGTTGCCGCTCTCGTGAGGTTGCCGAGCTAGCTGTCGATGCCCAAGCCGATCCCCGCGCCCCGGGAAGAAGGATTTACGACTACTACCGGCTCGCCACTTTATTGGGCGAAGTACGGTCGCGGCAACGCTCCGAAGCTGCTCGTTCTTCACGGTGGACCGGGCGCGGACCACCGCTATCTGCTGCCGCAGATGTTGCACCTGGGCGAGAAGCACGATCTGATCTTTTACGACCAGCGCGGAGGCGGTCGCTCCAGGGCCGACGCGCGGGTTCCGATCACGTGGCGGACCCACGTCGAGGACCTGGGAGCAGTAGTCGAGGAGTTCAGGCTCGACCCGTTGTCGGTCGTCGGGTATTCGTGGGGCGCGATGCTCGGGCTCCTTTATACGATCGAACAGAGTGTAAATCCTCATTTGCGCGCGCCTGATCGCATCGCGCTGATCAGCCCCGGGCCTTTGACGAGGGAGTACCGACGTCAGTTCGAGGCGGAATTCGCCCGCCGGCAACAGAGTCCCGAGATACAAAGGTTACGCGACGAGTTGGCGGCGTCCGGCTTGCGAGAGAGGGATCCAAAGGCCTACCGGCAGCGCGCCTTCGAGCTCGGGGTCGCGGGTTATTTTTCGGATCCGCACAAGGCGGCAGACCTCACACCCTTCAGGGTTGTCGGCCGGATACAGGAATCCGTATGGGAAAGTCTGGGGGATTTTGACCTCATCCGTGACCTGAAAGGGATCAAAATCTCCTCGATAATCGTTTCTGGCCGTGACGATCCGATTCCACTCGCGTCTTCCAGTGAAGCCTCCAGTGCGCTCGGAACGAACCTCGTGGTTCTGGACGAGTGCGGCCATGTGCCGTACGTTGAACAACCGCAAGGGCTATTCGCGGCACTCGACCCATTCCTAGATGAATCCACTCCGTCCGTACGAAGCTGAAACTCGGCCATGACATCAGACTCCGGCGTCACACAGCACGCGATCAGCTCGATCATGGTCGACGGCAAGGAATACAAGGTCGCGCTCCGTCTGGCATACGATGGCGTGGAATACATTGGCAGGCTTTGGTTCAGCGATCCGTCGAGCGATCAGATGGGCATTCCGGATCACGGCGCCGTTCCGGGCCGGACGATCGCCGAGGCGGTCGAAGTAGCCAGAAAACTCACTCCCCAGGACCTCGAGCGGCGTTGTCACCGCGCTCTCGCCGACAAGAGACGCTACATCCGGCTCCGCCGCGCGACGGAAGAGATCATCACCAAGATCAAGTACATGAACCGCGTCGCGGTCACGATGCGCCACGGAATGCTCGACAGCGAAGGTGCCAGCCAGGAGCTCGAGCTGATTCAGAAGCAGATTGAAGAGATCGTGAAGACGCTGCCCTTCCACGCCGGAATCGAAGAGACGGCCTAGTTCTCCGCCCTCATATATTGGGGGCATGGATTCCCGCTCGGCCGCGCACGTTCTCACCCAGATCGGCGCCCTCCTCCAGGTAAAAGGCGAACAGAAGTTCAAGGCGCGCGCATACGCCGGCGCGGCCCGTTCGCTCATTGCGCTCGACACCGATGATCTCGCTCCCCTGCTGCGCTCGGGCGAGCTGGCGGACACGCCGGGAATAGGACCCGCGACCCTGTCGGTCGTTCGTGAGCTGGTCGAGACTGGCGAGTCCTCGTATCTCAACCAGCTGCGGGAGGGACTGCCGGAGGGATTGCTGGAGCTCTTTCGCGTTCCGGGACTCAACGCGGCCAGGATTCAGGTCATCCACGACGCGCTCGGCGTACAGACACTGGAAGACCTGGAACGCGTGGCGCAGAACGGCCAATTGGCCGAGTTGCCGAAGTTCGGCAAGAAGACAGCGGAGAAGATCCTCCGAGGGATCGAGATCCTGCGGCGCGACGCGCACCTCAAGCGCTTTCCGGCGGCGGCAATCGAGGCGCACCTCCTGCTCGCCAACATCGTGAAGCACCCCGATATCGCCCAGGCCGAGGTCGCGGGGTCAATCCGCCGGCACAACGAAGTCGTCGGCGACATAGACATCGTGGCCGAATGTTCGGCGGATCCCGCGAAGGTGGCGGCATCGTTTGCACGGTCTCCCGGTGTGGCCGAGAGCAAGACTCGCGAGGACCCGGGCTCGGTGCACATTCGATTCGTCGATGGAACGCACCTCGATATGCACTGTGTCGGAAAGGAGGATTACCCGGTGGCGCTATGGCGCGCGACCGGAAGCAGCGCGCACGTCGCAGAGATGAACGTGTTCGCCCGGAACAGCGGGTTCGAAATCGCCGGCAATTCGCTGATCGGGAAGGGCGGAAAGAGCGTCGTCCTGAAGGATGAAGGCGCGTTTTTCGCGGCGCTCGACCTGGAGCCGATTCCGCCCGAGATGCGGGAAGGGATGGGTGAAATCGAGGCCGCGGCGCGACGCGAGCTGCCGGACCTGGTGACCTATGATGATCTTCGCGGCGTTCTGCATTGTCATTCCGACTATTCCGACGGAACCGCGACGATCGAGGAGATGGCTAACGCCGCACAGGAACGCGGCTGGGATTACATCGGAATCTCCGATCACTCGGAGTCAGCGTTTTACGCGGGCGGCCTAAAGCGAGACAAGCTTCTGCGGCAGCAAGAGGAAATCGACCGCCTGAATGCGGAGATGAAAGGCTTCCGCATCCTCAAGGGAATAGAAGCCGACATCCTGGCGGATGGCCGGCTCGACTACGACGCGGAAATTCTGGACGGTTTCGACTACGTAGTGGGATCTATCCATTCGCGCTTCAGCATGGATGGGGACGCGATGACGAAGCGCGTGCTCGCGGCTCTCGATGATCCACATCTCACGATCCTGGCGCATCCGACCGGCAGATTGCTTCTCACCCGTGAGCCCTACCCGATCAACATCGAGGCGGTGCTCGAAAAAGCCGCGCAGGTTGGTGTGGCGGTGGAGCTCAACGCCGATCCACATCGGCTCGATCTGGACTGGCGTTACTGCCGTCAGGCAAAGGAACTGGGCGTGACGATCGAGATCGGCCCCGACGCACACTCGACCGCCGCACTCGATAATGTCCACTTTGGGATTGGAATGGCGAGAAAGGCGTGGCTCGAGGCGGGCGAGATTCTCAACACGCGGAGCGCTGAGGACGTGCTCGCGTTCGCGCGAAAGAGGCGGTCCAAATGAAACGCGCGATCGTGAAGAGAAAAAAGGGCGTTGCTACTCGTCCGCCGAAAAAGCGTCGACCCCGGCGAATTGCGAAGAATGCAATCGGTCCTTACGCCCTCGAGGTCTTTTCCCGTCTCAAGCGTGCCTATCCAGATGCGCGCACAGAACTCGATTACGAGACGCCACTCCAGTTGGCGATCGCGACCATTCTGAGCGCCCAATGCACCGACAAGCGCGTGAACATGGTGACGCCTCTACTCTTTCAGACTTTCCCGACGGCCGCGTCCCTCG
>Ga0193719_10000616_pt1 | contig 13593 bp, 16 predicted proteins | sample U2a2metaG_FD_160103 | JGI IMG/M metagenome (GOLD analysis project Ga0193719, IMG submission 160103) | Soil microbial communities from a riparian zone of the East river system, Colorado, United States - U2a2 | ecosystem: Environmental > Terrestrial > Soil > Riparian zone | place: USA: East... | reverse complement strand
AGATAAGCAAGAGCGCAGGCAACGTTGTCGATCCAAACGCACTCGCTGATAAGTATGGTGCGGACGCGCTACGCTATTATTTGATGAGCGACATTGCTACCGGCAAGGACGCCGATTTCTCCGAAGAGCGACTCGTCACACGCTATAACAGCGATCTGGCGAATTCGTTAGGAAATTTGCTTAACCGCACATTAAACATGGCCGAGAAGTATCGCGTAGGCCGACTCGCGAGAGACAAGGAATACGATGAGCATCTTCGGACCTTTATGAAGATGGAGCAATTGCCTGCGGGCCAGGGAGGATTACTAAAGAGACCCGATTACGTGCCGTTTCTGGATCACGCAGCTTCTGTAATCAATGTGGTTAATGCCTTTGCTTCAGAAATCGACCGTTTTGAAATTCATTCGGGAACTGAGCTTTCGATCCAAGTAGCGGCGAGATGCAACTTGTTAGTAGAGCGAACCTCTCCTTGGAAACTGGCCAAGCAATCGGACGAAGGTTCGAAGGCGCATTTGAATGCAGTTCTTTATCATCTTGCTGAATCGCTGCGGATCATTGCGATTTTGATTTCACCGATCGTGCCGCGCGCGGCACATGAAATCTTTGATCAACTGAACTGGAAAATGGAGTTGAGCGGAAAGGAAGAACGGTTCCGTCTCGAAGATGTAAAGTGGGGCGGTTTGCCAGATGGACATGTGGTTGGCAAACCGGTGCCGTTGTTCCCGAGAATCGAAATTTCTAATTAACCACAGAGAACACGAAGAGCACGAAGGAGATGCAAATTTAAGAACGTCTTCGTGACCTCTGTGTCCTTCGTGGTTGTTTCAGAGAATTCACTGCGCGCATTCTTCGAAGGCGGTGGATTCGCCTCGAAGGTACGCAAGCGCTTCACCGGCGAAATGTAATGAACCCGTGAGAAGAATTGGATTCGGTTTGGCACGCGCTAACGCTAGTGCGTCAGCGATCGAGTCGGTGATGGAGCAGGGGAGTGATGGAACATTCTCGGATAAAGCTTTTGCCAGATCGTCCGGCGGAGTCGCGCGATCACTTCGAATCTTTGGTAAAAAAACGTAGGCTGCGATCGGCGCCAGCGCTTCGCAGATTCCAGGCAAATCTTTGTCGCTAAGAACAGCGAGGATGAGCGTTGCGCGCTGGTTGTCAAAAGTCGCTTGCCACGTTTGGGCGAGAACTCGTGCAGAGGCCGGGTTATGGGCGCCGTCGATGATGGTGCGCGCGTCCCAACGTTGAAAACGAGCGGGCAAATCAACTGACGCGAGTCCGCGAGCAATCGCTGAATCGTCGATGTCGATCCTGGCGGCGCGCAGCGCTGCGATCGCGAGAGCCGCGTTGTGTTTCTGGTGCTCGCCGGAAAGACCAACAGGAGATTTGTGATACGAGTCATGCACGAATTGCAATAGCGCCTGACATTCGGCCGCCTGATCGCGAATCACTTTATCGGCATCGGGTGCTTGTGTCGCGGCAACAACCGGAATCCTTGGCTTAAGGATTCCGGCCTTTTCACGCGCGATTTCTCGGAGTGACTGTCCCAGCCATTGTTGATGATCGAAAGCGATCGGCGTGATTACAGAGACATCTGATTGCACGGCATTTGTTGCATCGAGACGGCCGCCTAGTCCTGTTTCCAGAATAGCGATATCGATTTTCGCTTCGGAAAAATGTTTGAGAGCGAGCGCTGCGGCGATTTCAAAAAATGTCGGGTGCGGATCCCAATCGCGAACGAGATCACGAATTGCCGTCAAGCCATTGGCGACTGCATCATCGGAAATCATCTCACCGTTGACACGAATTCGTTCGCGAAACGTGACGAGGTGAGGGGATGTGAACAGACCTGTGCGATGCTTTTGCGCGCGCAGGATTGAATCGATCATTGCGCAAACGGAGCCTTTGCCATTCGTCCCAGCAACGTGAATGACCCGGGCGCAGCCAAGATCGACGTGAAGCGCGGCGATGAGCCGCTGGATATTTTCGAGGCCGAGTTTGATCCCGAAGCGCTGGAGGCCATAAATCCAGGCGAGCGCCTCCGGATAGTTCACGGCACGACGGAGAAATAACTGAGCAACTGGCTAAGCTGTTCGCGCATCTTTTTGCGGTGCACGATCATGTCGATCAAACCATGTTCCTGAAGAAACTCGGCGGTCTGAAATCTTTCCGGCAGATCCTGATGGGTGGTTTCTTTGATCACACGTGGTCCGGCGAAGCCAATCATGCTTTTCGGTTCAGCAATAATCACATCGCCTAACGAAGCAAAGCTCGCCATCACACCAGCAGTGGTGGGATTTGTCAGAACAGAAATGTAAGGAAGCCGCTGTTCCGCATGACGTGCGAGAGCGCCGCTCGTTTTAGCCATTTGCATCAAACTCAACATTCCTTCGTACAAACGAGCGCCGCCGGAGGCGGCAATGATGATGACTGCGGAGCGCTCGGCGGTTCCGTATTCAATCGCTCGGGTGATCCTTTCACCGACGACCGAGCCCATGGTGGCAGCAAGAAAGCCGAAATCCATGACGGCGATCGCGACCTTATAACCGTCGAGCATTCCGTAGCCGCTGATTACGGCGTCGGTCAAGCCAGTGCGCTCCTGGTAATTCTTGAGGCGGTCTTTGTAAGTAGCCATCCCTTGGAAACGCAAAGTGTCGATAGATTTCAGGCCGGCATCCATCTCCACGAAGCTTTCCGGGTCGAGCAGATTGTCGATCCGCTCCTTGGCTGATTGCGCGAAATGATAATCGCAACGCGGACAGACGCGCTGATTCTGCGCGAGCTCGATTTCAGGCACAACTTCGGAACAGCCGGGACATTTCTGGAAAAGACCGTGCGGGATATCGCGTTTCTTCGGACTTTCCGCCTTGATCGCTGGTTTTTTGAAAATTGCCATGGGATTTACGCACGCGCGGCCGTAGCCGCATGAACGGAGATCGCGCCGGCGTCTTTCAAAATGCGGGCGCACTCGTTCAGCGTCGAGCCGGTTGTCAGGACATCATCGATCAAAAGCACGCGCAAACCTCGCACGTTCGCGTTTTTTCGTAAACGAAACGCGTTATGTAAATTTTCCATGCGTTCAGTGCGATCGAGCGCCGTCTGTGTAGTCGTGTAGCGAATGCGCTCAAGCAGCGGTTTGGATTGAATTGAGATCCGGGCACTTAGCAATTCCGCGAGCAAGCTCGCCTGATTAAAACCGCGCTCTCGTTTGCGGGCTGGATGCAAAGGCACTGGAATAATAACGTCGAATTGGCGGCCGCGCAGCCGAAGATCGTCAAGCGCCGCGGCTAGCCAGCGCGTCACCAGATAACGGAGATGGATCTGGCGTCCGTATTTAAAGTCATGGACGATCTGGCGAACGATTCCGCGACTGCGATACGCCGCGACAGCAGTGTCAAAATGAATCGTTCGATGAGAGCAGTTCGCGCAAACAAACGTGCCGGTAATTGCGCCTTCGAACGGCTCGGAGCATCTCCCGCAAAAGGGCGGGACAATACGCGTGGTCTTCTCCTCACATTCTGCGCAAAGGTAGTCGTCCGATCCGACTATCGCCGCGCAAATCGTGCAAACCGGCGGGTAGAGCAGCGCGGAAATCGCGCGCAGACCACTAAACTTTGCCAGCGTCGACATATCTCAACCAGCTGCGCATTATCACCCACGTCAAGCCGGCAATGCCCAGCGGCACAATTCCCACGAGCAGATTTTTTCCCAGCCACGGCAATTCAAGTATCCCTCGGTGGGCGACGCGATTGAATGTGCCGGCGGCAAAAATCCAGCCAGCGTGCAGACCTATTGGCAACCAGAGCGAGCGAGTGCGCAAGCGCGCGTCAGCCAAGATCCACCCGATGAGAAACAATGTCGTGAACATCGCGGCTACCGAGGTCGGATCTCCAAATCGCGCGAACGAATGGATGATCGAATTTAATCCGGACGTCCATGCTACGATTGTCGATGTTCGCTCGGGCGCCTTTAGAAAATGAATAACTGAAAAGATGGCGGAGGTCGCAAGGATCGACATGTACTGCCGGCCAGTTCTCAACAGCACGCCCAAAACTACTCCGCGAAAGAATGTTTCTTCAATCACTGGAACGGCGATCGAAGCGGCCACGATTTTTCCGAACGCGATCCACGCGAAGCTGTGGCGTAACGAGTAGATGTGAAAAGCGATAAACCAAACACCGCAACAGAGCAGGGGAATCGCCGAAAAAAGAATTCCCGCGAAGAGGTCACGTACCCAACGTGAATTGGGCGCCAGCCGTAAGTCGGCCATGCTTCTCGTGTCGCTGAGGCGAAGGAGCGGCCAAAGTAGCGCCGCAGCAGCAATGAGGATTGCGCGATGAAAGAAAGATTCGAAGTCGACCTTCGCGAGAAAAGGGAAGAGACCATGGGCTACCATCCATTGCCCTGCCCAAAAAAGGACCGGTGCGATCAATGCGCCGAAAAGAATTGTCGCGGCGAAATAAGCGCCCAGTCTAGCTGCGTCTTTCAATGCTGCTAATGTAAGGTTTCCTTGCGATGCCGAGTCAACATATATGGAGAGAGAAAGATCAACACGGAGAAAAGCGCGAAGTGCGCGCGACGAAATTCGGCGGTGCGTGGCGCTTCCAGTCCAAAACTGCCGGCGAAACCAAATGGACTTATTACGATTTTCCGCCTCTCCGGGATCTTCTGAGGTTGAAGGAGATTGTTGTACGCAAATATCAACGACGACGCGCGTCCATCGAAGATGTTTCCTCGATTGAAAAATTAATTGAGGAGCAAGGCCGTAATGAGTGAATGGAACACCGAAGAACTGATCGATACGGACAAGCGCTTCGTTTGGCACCCATTCACCAATATGCGCGAATGGTGCGCTCCAGAGCATGAGTCGCTGGTCTTGGTGGAAGGTCGCGGTGCGCTTCTGCGCGACAGCCGCGGCCGCGAATACATTGATGGCAATTCATCAATCTGGACGAACATCCACGGCCATAATCATCCGCACATCAATGCGGCAATTCGTCGGCAGCTCGATCGTGTAGCGCATACTTCATTTCTTGGTTTTACCAACCCGGCAGCCATCGAACTCGCCCGCGCAGTTGTCGATCTTTTCCCAACAGACTCCTTAAGCAGGGTGTTTTTCTCAGACGACGGTTCGACCGGAATTGAGGTCGCCTTGAGGATCGCCGATCAATATTGGCGGCTGCGCAATTCGCGAAAACATCAGTTTATCGCCTTCAAGAGCGGTTACCACGGGGATACGGCGGGCGCGGCCAGCCTCGGCGCGGCGGCAATGTTTCATATCGGGTCCAGCCACTGGAATTTTCCCGCGATTCAAGTTCCTAACATAACAGCCTTGGAGAGGCTTTCGCCAGCGGAGGTGGCGAAAATTGCCGCGGTTGCGATCGAGCCGCTTATTCAGGGAGCTGCTGGAATGCGGCTTTGGTCTTCCGGAACGTTGCGGGCAGTGCGTGAATGGTGTGATCGCACCGATACGCTACTTATTGTCGATGAAGTCATGACCGGGTTTGGAAGGACCGGAAAAATGTTCGGAGTCGAACATGAATCAGTAATCCCGGACATGATGGTTCTGGGCAAAGGCTTGAGCGGAGGCTATCTTCCACTCGCTATTACCTTAGTATCGGAAAAACTATTCTCGGTTTTCGACGGGTCGATTGTCGATGGAAAAGCTCTTGCCTACGGACATAGCTACACCGGCAATGCACTCGGTTGCGTCGCGGCGAAGGCGAGTCTGGAGGTTTTTGAAAAGGAAGGCGTCCTGGAAGCATTGCAGCCTAAAATTCAACACCTGACTTCCGAGCTCGCCAAACTGGCGGATATTCCTGGCGTGGTCGAAGTCCGGCAGTGCGGATTTGTTTCTGGGATAGAGGTAGCAGAATTGTCAGAAGCCCAGTTGTCAGATCAAGCTGCTGAAATCTGTATCGCAGCCCGAAGGCACGGACTTCTCACGCGGCCGATTCGGAACGTCATTGTGCTGATGCCGCCATTGTGCATCACAACTGACCAAGTAGCCCAGGCGGTTGAGGCGGTTCGTACATCAATCATAGAAGTTTGCAGTCGCAGCTCCTTCAAAGAATGAGCGAGAAAACGTCGAGGAAGTTGCGTCTTGACCAGGTTCTAGTTGCCAAAGGCTTGTTCGCCAGCCGCGAGCAGGCACAACGAGCGGTCATGGCCGGTGAGGTCAAAGTCGGGACTCGAATTGCCGCAAAGCCTTCTCAACTTCTCGAGCCGGATGTCGCGATCGCGGTGAAGCCGACCCGGAAATACGTCGGACGCGGCGCTTTGAAGTTGGAAGGCGCTCTGAATCATTTCGAGATCGACACATACGGGAAAATTGCGCTCGATATCGGGGCCTCGACCGGCGGTTTTACCGACTGTCTTCTTCAGCGGGGCGCCGCGAAAGTTTACGCCGTGGACGTCGGACATGGCCAATTGGATTGGAAGCTTCGAACCAATCCGCATGTGATTGTCCTGGAAAAATTGAATGCGCGGTTTCTCTCTCGCGAGCACATTCCAGAACTGGTCGACCTTTGTATGATCGACGTCTCATTCATCTCGTTGACTTTGATCTTGCCCAACGCGTTCGACTTGATAACTCCAAGCGGTGTGATCCTGGCACTCATTAAACCTCAGTTCGAATTGCAGCGCGCGAATGTCGGGCGCGGCGGAATCGTTTCCGATCCAAATCTGCATCAAAAGGCGCAAGACAAAATCGTCGAGTTTGTGACTCGTCTGGGTTATATCGCGAGCGGAATCGCCCCATCTGCTATTAAAGGTGCAGACGGGAATCAGGAATTTTTTGCATGCCTCCGAAAACGATCGGTTTAATCGCGCATACCGGCAAGCCAGGCGTGGGTGATCTGGTCAATGCCATAGTTCAAGAGTTCGGTCGTTTTTCGATCAAGATCGAGATCGAAAAAGATACTGCTGCGATCGCCGGAAAAAGCTCGGATCGCTCGATCGCGCAGTTGGGAGCCGCATCGGATCTTTTAGTAGTGGTCGGTGGCGACGGAACAATTCTGCACGCCGTTGGGCAACTCGGCGAGGTCATAAAGCCAATCTTCGGCATTAACGTGGGATCGCTTGGTTTTTTGACCTGTGCGAATTCGTCCGCTTATCGCGACGCGGTGGAATGCATCGCGAAAGATCGAATCAACTTTAGCCAGCGGACGCTTCTCGAAACGAGGATAAAGGTCTCAGAGAAACAAACCAAAAAGATGACTGCTCTAAACGATGCAGTTTTGAGCCGAGGCGAACTTTCGCGCCTGGTATTATTGCGAACGCGGGTCAACGGCGAAGCGCTTACTGAATTCAATGCGGACGGTTTGATTGTCGCGACACCGACCGGCTCGACTGCATATTCGCTTTCAGCCGGCGGACCGATTCTCGATCCTGAGTCGGGGGTTCTCGTTATTACGCCGATTTGTCCGCATGTTCTTACGAACCGCTCGATTATCGTGGCAGAAACATCGATCATTGACATTGAGGTGAGCGACCCAGATTATCCGGTTTTTCTGACGTTGGACGGCCGCCAACCAACCCGAGTGAAAAGAGGGTCGACAATCAATATTCGCAAAGCCAAGAAAACCCTGCCGTTAGCCGCATTGCCGGACGTTTCTTTCTTTAACGTTGTTCGGCAGAAGCTGAAATGGAGTGGAAGCAATTTGTAAAGACTTCCGCAGCAAGGCCGCTTTCCTGCCAGGATTTTAGAAAACCTAAAGCAAACTGTTTTTCTTTGTCCGTTTGTTCGAGACCTGATAGTCAGTGTGGTCTATGAACCTTGTAAGTTTGCCCGATGGCCGCATTCTAAATCTCGATCGCCTTACTCACGCAGAGCGAACAGGCGATTATGTGATTCTCCATCTCAGTGGCGGAGGTGACGCCGGGTCGATTATCAGGGTGAAACAAGGAGAAGGTGCGAGGAGGGTTTGGGCGTATATCGCCGGCAAATGCACAGTGAAGATTGAGACTTCACCGCAACCCTAAGATCAGCGCGGTTCCGCGAACGGATGATGAATCCACCGCCACTCATTGCTGTTTGTTACCGTAGAAATTTTCCGTTGCTGAATAAATGGCAAGCCTGACAATCGGGGATGACCAACAATCTCGTAAGTCTCCCGAGCGGAATGATTCTCAACATGGACAATGTCGCTTTTGTAGCCGCTCTTCCAGATGCTGCGAACAGGCGGAAGAAACTTCGCGTCGCTTTCGGTCCTACGTCTAACAATGGTGCAACTGCGAATATCCAACTCGACGAAGGTGATTCGAATGCCCTAATCCGCGCAATAGCAAAGCTCGGTGTGGACGTCGGTGCGCTCCGCGAATCTACGGGCGGAAAGGGATGATCCTTCTCGGGTTGCTGATGGCAAAGCAAACAACTGAGATAAGCGGTTTTCATAATAGCCCGCGTTGTAATTGCCCGCACAGGGACCAAGCAAGCTCTTAACACCCCAGGTTCCGATCGCGAATCTCACTTCAAGCGGCAATCTCGAACCCATTTCCTCTCGTCCTTCTCGCGCCGGCATTTCATTTGCCGAGAATTCCCGCAAACCACCCTTTTCTCTGGGACTTCAAGCCTTTTTGGAACTCCTCCTTCACGAAATTGGGGTCCCTCGCGTGAGCCATCGCGTCCATGAGACTGATGCGGTCAGCCAGAAGCAACTCGATAAGGCTATCGTCGACCGTATGCATGCCGTCCTTAGCGCCGATTTGAATCAGTCCTGGTATCTGCGAAAGCCGCCCGGCCCGGATACACGCCTCGATTCCCGAGTTCACCGTCAACAGTTCCGTGGCCAAAATCAGGCCTGACTGGCCGCTTCGCGGCAGGAGATACTGACACACCACTCCCAGCAACGACCAGGCAAGTTGGGCACTGACGAACTGCTGCCCCTCATTTGGAACGGCATCAATAATTCGCCCGATGGCGGTTGGCGCGTCGTTGGTGTGCATCGTTCCAATCACAAGGTGCCCCGTTTCCGCCGCCGTAATCGCAGTTTGGATCGTGTCCAAGTCGCGCAACTCTCCCACAAGAATGACGTCCGCATCCTGTCTCAACGCGTTCTTGAGCGCTGAAGCGAAGTCGCGCGCGTCGGAACCAATCTCGCGCTGGTTCACCAGGCTTCGCCCCTGCGAATGGACAAATTCAATCGGGTCCTCAATGCTGACGATGTTGACGGAACGCCGATTGGCTATCGTCTGAGCCATGCTCGCCAGCGTTGTGCTCTTGCCTTCACCGCTCGCGCCAGTCACCAGCACTAGGCCGGCCCTCTCGTCACACCACTTATCCACGACGGGAGAGTGTCCCAACGACTTTAGATCGCCGACCTCAGAAGGGATACGTCGGAAATTGGCCTCAATCGCGCCTGACACATAGCATGCATTTCCGCGATAGCGCCCGAGGTCACCGACCTGCAACGCGAAGTCAAGCTGCCAGTCGTTTTCCAGCTTCGAACGTTGTCCCTCCTTCAAGGTATCGATCACCAGTCTCCGTGTGTCCTCCGCCGACAGTGGCTCTTCCGTCAGCGGCTCGATGACACCAGCGACCCGCAACATCGGTGGCGCCCCCACTGTCAAATGAAGATCAGAAGCTCCCCGCTCGGCCGCAACCACCAGAAAATCGATCAAGTCATGTTCCTTCATATGGGTCAAATGGTGCGGAGGACTCCTCTACCCGATTCCCCTCATGGCGCGACGAAGCTCGGATTCATTGCTGACCGAAGCCATGGCGGTCGCTTCCGTGATGACCTTGGCCTGGAGGGCTTTGAGGGTCGATTGCAAAAATGAAACGGCGGCAGGATCCGATCCGCGGGAGATATATTGATCAATATTCTGCAACTCTCGTCTCGCGATCCAGTCGCGCATGGCCCCTGCATTTTCGACGTGTTCCACCAGCAAATGCAAGCCTCCGTCAGTAGATTGGACTAGCTTCTGGCACAGGACTCCAGAGAGCTGGTTTGCCAGAAGGTTCACACCGTGCTTCTCGTCTGCGGCCGGGAAAAGATTCAAATAACGCTCCATCGTGTCCGCAACCTTCTCCGAGTGCATGGTCGAAACAACGAGATGTCCGGTTTCCGAAGCCTGCAGCGCCGTCAACGCCGTCTCGTAATCCCGGATCTCACCGACAAAAATGACATCTGGCGCCTGACGAAGCGCACTCCGCAACCCGATCGCAAAAGTGCTGGTGTCACGTCCGACCTGTCGCTGAGTGAAATGACAGCGATTGCTGGTGAACTGATACTCGACGGGATCCTCGATCGTCACTATATGTCGCACCAGGTTCTCGTTCATCCATTGAAGGAGCGACGCGATGGTGGTGGATTTCCCTGAGCCGGTTGGTCCCGTTATAAGAATCAGGCCGTGCTCGCGAGCGCCCCACCGAGTGAGAAGCCACTCGGGCGCTCCGAGCTCTTTCAAAGCAGGCACTTTGGTCTTGATTCGGCGCAGGACCGCACCCAGGCGGCCCATGGTACGGTGCAGGCTCACGCGGTAGCGCGTATGCGTGCGCGAGACGAAGCCGGTGTCGCGATCCATATCGCCGTCGCCCTTCGCGTTTGCGCCGCACGCCTGCCAGAATGCGGTCATCTGCGCGAGCGATATGGGTTCCTCGCCGAGCACAATGATTTGTTCATTGATCTTAAGCCGCGGTACCTCGTCTTCCTGAAGGAAGACGTCGCTCGCCTGCTGCTCTTCCGCGGCATCGAGAATGCTGTCGATGTTTTGCAGCATGGGTCTCACAACTGCTACCACGCGCGGACACGTGACGGCAAGACGGAAAGCGTCAAGCCCGTCTAGAGAAGCCCGTCGGGTGACTTCCGTTTTGGTGAATCGTCAAACGAAGAGCCGGTGCGCTGATCAATGAAACTTAGAAGTGCAGCGCCGACGCGGCAGAAATAGAACGATGCGCCAGGCCTTCGTCGTTAGGATGAAAGCCGACTCGCGGCGACTCACACAGCTGCTTGAAGTACTCGGCGAGCGATTCTCGCGCATCGTCCGCGAACCCTCATAATTTCCAAACGGCAATTGGCACCAACACCTAGTGTTTTTATACGACATAGAACAAGCTGTTTTTTGCGCTCGTAGACAGCGTGGCAGGCGTTCTACGCTCAGCACATGATGCGATTTGTTTTGGTTAGCACACTCGCAGCGACGGTCGGCTTGGGAGCGGCAGCGCAATCAACGGACGACACAAAGCGGAATGAAAACGTGGCTCGTCATTTCTTCGAATCTTCGAACCGGAATGACATCGAAGGCATGCTATCCGACCTAACCGGAGACGCGAAAAATTTCGGTCGGCCGGTTGGGCGCGAAGGCTTCCGAATGGTACTGAACGACATCTTCACGACGTTTCCCGACTGGCACGTCGAGGTCGTCGAGATAGTCGCGAAAGAAGACTCTGTTGTTATGCGGTGCAAAGTGAGTGGCACGCACCGCGGCATCGGAAAAATTCCGGTGAATGGTGGCATGCTCGTGGGAGTCCCGCCAACAGGAAAGCACTTCGAGACCGATCATATTCACTGGCTGAAGTTCCGGGACGGCAAAATCGCCGATCACTACGCGACCCGCGATGACATCAGCATGATGCGACAGCTCGGTCTTGTCCCGCCTGCAGCAACACCCAGCAATCCTAAGTAAGGCGTTGCTCGCCGCGACGAAGACATCGCCGGTCGCTGAAGTTTACGTGACATATAGTTTTTTACGGAAATTTTTGGGAGCGGGTTTTGCCCCTGAATCGCGGTTGACCTGCTGCAGTGTTTTCCAGCAAACTGCCCTCTATGGAGGCAGAAATCGATTGCAAGTTACCGTCTAATTCTAATTAACCGGATATTGAAAACGTTTCTTTTCCTGATTACTGCGACTGCTTGCCTCTTTTTGACAACGGGCTTCAAAATGTCGGGTCGGGGAGAGAATCGCCCAACCGTTCAGTCAGCTTTTGGTGGAACCTATTATGTGCGCAGCGTTCCCAGCAGTGACTATGGAACTGAGGGGAAAACCCAAGTATTCAAAGTAAGGAGCAACGGTGACGAGCTTGTAGATGAATACCCTGTTTATATGCGGGGAGAAGTTTACTTGGGCTGGGATGGAATTGCGGGAAAATGGTGCCTTGTCCACTTGGAGCCAGAACGAATAACAAGCAACAATGACTTCGAGAAGCTACGCAAGGTGTCTCGCCTGGCATTTTACATGGGCGGAAAGGAGATCATCGCCTACACCGGTAAGGAATTGGAGGAAATGGGCTTGAAACAGAAAGTTCAGACGCTCGTTTATCGGCAGCGGGGACAGTTTATGGTCCATGGGATTCAGCAGGTGCCGGGTACAGATCACTATGTGTTCGTAATTGAGAAAACCACCGAGAAAGGGAATGGCATTGAGACTATCTCACTGGACATCACTACCGGTAAGACGTTCAGCGACGATTCGAGAAAGGAAGCGGCGCCAAAGCCTTCCGCGAACGGAAGCCAGCCTAACTAGGCGATGCAGCAAAACCACTACCGATTTTATATGACATATATTGTCTGATGTTATTGGGACAATAAGTCTGACAGGCTTTGATTAGCTAATTTCCCGTGTTAACAACGGATCGCTTAAACCGTTCAAAATGACCTCATTGCACCGCGCTCCAGGATCCTGTTGTCGAGTAACGGTTCCAGCGAGAAGACCTCGACGAATACTTCGATCTCTGTTGGTGGAATCCCTGCGGGAGGTTTCGAAGCAGTCACACTGCAATGCCGACGACCGCTCGGACGGCCGACGTTTCCCGCTGTATCCGGCGGGATGCGTCCGGGCACGGCCGCAGGACTAGTCGAATTCATTAAAACTCCCCGTTGACCTCGAGGGTGGCAATCAGATCTTGGTAACGCTCCCAAAGAGGGCTGGAATTGCTCCCGTATGAACGATTATCAGATGGACGCGCGGTTCGTCATTGGTAATGCCGATGTTTTATAATAGGAATCTATCGTAACGTGTTAAACGTCTGATCTAAAGCGCATATTTGTCCGCTGATAACATATAATGCAGGGGACGCGAATAACTGTGTGTTTAATTATCAGAATTCAGGGTTATTTGCCTTTTTTCTTGGCTAATTAGTTTGGTTTTGAATCAAGGGCCAATTGGGCGCCACTGCGTTCTCAAAATCGTTGAGTCGAACGCCGACGAGTCTTTCCAATCCTTGACGCCGCCGCGGCCGATGCTACCATCGGCGAGGAATCTAAAACCAATGAATACCGGCCGCAGCACGTTAATTACTTATCTCATTTTCAGTCTCCTTTTCGTTCTGGGCCCTGTTGAGTGGGCCCACGCACAGGAGACGGAAGCCAGCGTCCAGCAAATGATGACGCCAGAGGAATTTAGAGCGGCTGGTCTGAACAAGCTTTCGCCGGAAGAGCGACAAAAGCTCGACGCCTGGTTACAGGGTTATCGAGAAACTACCGAGAAAAAGACTGAGAAGAAGGCCAAGCAATCATTCTTCAAATTTGGGGAGCCGATGCTGAGCCGCGTCGATGGTTCGTTCAGCGGCCTTCGCGGCAATACCGTGATCAAGCTGGAAGACGGAACAGTTTGGAGACAAGCCAACTCTGACGACCACTATGGAGCGAGCCC
>Ga0193719_10000615_pt1 | contig 13598 bp, 11 predicted proteins | sample U2a2metaG_FD_160103 | JGI IMG/M metagenome (GOLD analysis project Ga0193719, IMG submission 160103) | Soil microbial communities from a riparian zone of the East river system, Colorado, United States - U2a2 | ecosystem: Environmental > Terrestrial > Soil > Riparian zone | place: USA: East... | reverse complement strand
CTCCGCAACCGAAGCAGCCCGCAACGATTGAGCCAGGCATTCAATACACCCACGCGCCGGATGTGTGGGCACTGGGATTCAGAGGTCAGGGAATTACTGTAGCCGATGCCGATACCGGCCAACGCTGGACACATAACGCGCTCAAGCCGCACTACCGCGGCTGGGATGGAGTCACGGCCGATCACAATTACAACTGGCATGATTCCATTCACAACAGCATCGGTAACCCTTGCGGTAACAATTCGCCTTTCCCGTGCGATGACAATGGGCATGGGACGCATACGATCGGCACTGCGATTGGCGACGACGGCACGGGCAATCAGATCGGTATGGCGCCCGCCGCGAAATGGATCGGCTGCCGCAACATGGACCAGGGAAACGGCACGCCGGCGAGATATCTCGAGTGCATGGAATGGTTCCTTGCGCCTTACCCGATTGGCGGCGGACAAGGCGATCCACTGAAAGCTCCCGATATCACGAATAACGCATGGCACTGCCCGCCTTCTGAAGGTTGTTCGGTTGATACATTGCAAGCGGCTGTTGAAGCGCAAGCCGCTGCCGGAATTATGATGGTCGTGCGAGCAGACAGCACTGGTCCCAGCTGTTCGACCATGGAAGACCCGCCGTCCATCTACACGGCGTCTTACACGGTTGGCGCATTAAATACGGGCACGGACAACGTGGCATCCTTCAGCAGCCGCGGACCGGTGATCATCGATGGCAGTAATCGGATAAAGCCCGATATTACTGCTTCTGGCACGAACATTCGCTCGAGCTATAACACGTCCGACAACGCCTATGCGATTCTCAGCGGCACATCCATGGCGAGTCCGCACATCGCTGGCGCCACGGCATTGTTGTGGTGCGCGCGCCCAGAGCTGCGTCACAACATTTCTGCGAGCCGGACAGTCTTGAATGAAGCGGCTTTTTTTCTCGCCTATAAGCAGTGCGGGACGCCGGGCCCTCCAAACAATGTTACCGGCTGGGGCCGAGTTGATATCCTGGCTGCGGCTAGCCCGACACCGCCGCCGTGCGATGGAACCTTGGTTCCGGTTCTTTCAGAAAACTTCGATGGTGTCACGCCGCCAGCGCTGCCTCCGAATTGGGTCGCAACAAACGTGCAAGGTCCGCCACCGCTCTGGGTGACATCGAATTCCGGAGTGCCGACGCCACCTGCGTATTCGCCACCAAACGCCGCATTCATCGATGATCCGGCTGTTGTAAGCGACAAACGGCTAGACTCATCAACCTGGTTTCCTTTCGAGGCATATTGGGTGCGGCTAACATTCCGGCATAACTTTAACTTCGAGGCTTCCGGCGAGGACCCCAACCTCGGTTTTGACGGCGGTGTGCTGGAGATCAGCACTGACAATGGAAGTACGTTTCAAGACATCACCGCGGTTGGCAGCTTCGTGAATGGCGGCTATAACCGCACCATCAGCACGGACCGCGGCAGTCCCATTGCCGGTCGTCAAGCTTGGAGCGGCAACTCGCAGGGCTTCATTACGGCAACGGTGGCCCTGCCGTACTCGCTTTATTTGAGCAAACTGCGCTGGCGAATGGCAAGCGACACCAGTGGCTCCAACGAAGGCTGGCGCGTTGACGATCCCTATATTTACGAGTGCCATTTCAGTGGAACGCCGACTGCAACGCCATCGGTGCCACCACCGAGTCCTACAGCTACGGCTACAGCTACAACTACAACTACGCCCAGCGCCACACCAACGGCCACGGCTACGGCAACGGCGACTGCTACACCTACGACCACGCCCAGTATTACGCCAACAGCTACGCCTACGCCTACGGCCAGGCCGACGCCCACTGCCAGGCCCGCCGCAACACCGAGGCCACGTCCAACGCCAGCGCCGAGACCGACGTGAGAGCTCCGCGGATTCTGGGGAGCGCAGGCTGCTAGCCTGCAGGTCTCGGCAGCTTGCCGAGACGGGGAACAACATCGCCATTGAGTTTGTGCCGTGAAGAATGTTGCCGGCAGGGCTGCCGGCAACTACAGGCTGGCAGCCTGTGCTCCCCAGAACCGCAGCGCCACGTTGCTACATCATTCGCGAGCCGGCGGTGTAAGGATTCAACAATGCAATACCTTTGGATTCACGCGATAGGTCCAATCATGCGCGTGGTCGCTTACTGAATTCACTTCGTGTAACACTGCATCCACGCGCGCGCGATTTGGCGAAAACTCACAGACTGGGTCGGTGTTCGCAGCGTTTCCGGTTATCAGCGCGGCCTGGCAACGGCAACCGCCGAAATCGATTTCTCGTTGCGGACAACTCCTGCACGGCTCCGGCATCCATTCCGTCCCGCGAAACCGGTTGAAACTTTCCGATTCGCGCCAAATCCAATCGAGCGCGCACGTCCTAACATTCTCAAAACGCAAATCCGGAATAGCCGATGAAGCAGTCGGGCATGGCAGCACATCGCCGACGGGATTGACGGTGAGATAACGCTGGCCCCAGCCGTTAAGACACGGTTTGGGCCGGGTTTCGTAATAGTCCGGGAGCACATAAAAGATATCGATCTTGCCGGCGAGCCGCGCCTTTGCTGCGGTCGCGATTTCTCTCGCGCGAATGACTTGCTCACGGGTTGGAAACAACGCTACGCGATTTAGGAAAGCCCAGCCGTAAAACTGCACGTTAGCCAGCTCGACTCTTTCGGCTCCGAGCGCTTCCGTCAGCTCAATCATTTGGGCCAGGCGATCGATGTTGCGCCGGTGAATGACGAAATTGAGATTGAGCGGAATGCCGGCAGCGCGAATTTTTGCAGCAATGTCCAGCTTGTGCTGATGCGCGCGCGCGCCGGCGATTTCGTCGGACAAGTCGGACTGGTCGGACTGGAAACTTAGCTGAACAGAATCGAGGCCTGCCTCGCGCAACGCACGTACGCGTTCGTCATCCAGGCCGATGCCGCTGGTGATCAGGTTCGTGTAAAGATTTGCCTCGCGCGCAGCGCGGACTAAGTCGGCCAGATCGCGCCGGGCAACGGGTTCGCCTCCGGAAAAACCGATTTGCAACACGCCCAGCGCGGCCGCTTCGCGAATGACACGGCTCCATTCGTCGGTGGTGAGCTCGCCATTGCTGGCTGTAGCGTGCGCTGTCCTCAGCGCATTGGATGGCTGCCGAGCGTGTTCTCCGCTGAGGACAGCGGACTCTACAGCAGGGTTCGAGCAATAGGGACAATGCAGCGGGCATCGGTAAGTGATCTCCGCGAGCAATGCGTATGGGCGCGGCGCGGTCATGTGAGTTCGATCAGTCTGCGTTGCTGCAAATCGGCCAGGGTTTCGCGCACATCGGTAGCAAGCGCGGCCAGGTCAGCATCGTACTCTTCTGCCAGTGCCCGCACGATTTCGCTCACTGTTCGTCCATCGCAGCGTATTAGAATTTCTTGTGCGGTTTCGTTTAATTCGACAATGCCTTCGGGAAACAGCAAAACGCTTTTGCCAGTGGCCGAGTCGCTCTGCAATCGGACTCCTTTCGCCAGGCGCGGACGAGCAGCATCAGAGATCGCGGTCATGTACATCTCAACAAGGAGCGGCGGTCTCCAGTCCGCCGAAATTTTCTTTGGAGGGGCGGACTGGAGACCGCCCTTCCTTGAGGTCGGCATAGGCATGATGAATTGCGTCGAGCATGGACCAGAGCACGTCGCATTTGAACTCGAGCGCGCAAATCGCCTCGCGTTGGAGCTCGGGCGTATTGCAGTATTCCAGCGTGATCGCGAGCGCCTCATCAGAATCGCGCCGCGCCTGTGTCGTGCGACGCCGGAAATAATCAAGCCCGCGTGGATCGATCCATTGATAAAACTTTTCGAAAGCCGCAAGGCGGGCGGCCATCAAATCGGGAGCAAAAAGCTCGGTCAGCGATGATGCGATAGCGATCGGCCACGGCTGAGTGCGAGCGAAATTCACGTACGCGTCTACTGCGAAACGCACTCCGGGTTCTATATGCCGATCTTGGAGGAGCTCGGTGCGCGGTAACCCGCACGCTTCACCGAGTCGCAGCCAAGCTTCGATGCCACCTTCGTGCTCCGGCGCAGGTGCTGTAGTGTGCGCTGTCCTCAGCGCATTCTCTTTGGCGGTTTTTCCGCCGAGGACAGCGGACTCTACAGCCTTTGGCAGAACGCCGTCGTGATCGAGAATGCGATGAATCCAGACGCGGCGCACTTCGCGCATGGGGCAGTTGGAGAGAATAGCGGCGTCTTTGAGCGGAATGTTTCGCTGATAATAGAAACGATTAGCCGCCCAACCGCGCAATGCTTCCGGCGAAAGCCGGCCTTCATTCATGGCGGCGTGGAATGGATGTTTGTCGTGGTAAGCGCGCGCACCGATCGCGCGCAGATTTTCCACGAAAGTTTCGCGGTCCCAAAGCCCAGTGGTCATAAGACGATTTCTACAAACCATTTCATAATGTCATTCTGAGCCAAGCGAAGAATCTCGGATCAATTTCGGACCGCACTCTACCGGGAATAGGCCAGAGATGTTTCGCTTCGCTCAACATGACAGCGCCATTCACAAGACAATTTCCAATCCGTCGCGCGCGATCTCGATTCCGGCCTGCTCGACTTGTACGCGTTCTCGAGTTCCAGGCATCAGGATCGGGTTCGTGTTGTTTATGTGGGTGTAAATCTTCCGGCGCGCCGGAGATCCGCGCAACAAATCAAGACTGCCGTCGCTGATGGGCAAATGATTCATCTCACGCGCAGTGCGGCTACCTGGTCGAACAACGCACAGTTCGCCATCAGTCCAGAATGTGCCGTCGAACAGAACAACGTCGGATGCGTGAACTGCATTCCGCAATTCCTCGGTTAATTCGCCGACACTCGGCGCGAACAGTGCGGTTGCTCCGGAGGTATCGTCCCGAAATTGAAACGCAACGCTCCCTGGCAATTCAATCGCTCGAAAGGCGAGGCTGCCACTGAACGATTGAAAGTCAGCGTTTATCTCTCGCCATTCGATCCCGCAGAATCGGGCGAGCACGTTGTCAGCCCACGCGAGCGCGCTTCGCGTTTCATCCGCTGCATAAACGACCAGCGGCGTTTCCTGTTGCCGCAAGAGCAGCAAACCCAGCGCATGATCGATGTCGGCATTTGTCAAAAAAACGCCTGAAATTGGAGTGTTGCGCGGCGAGTCGCGATGCGGCTGCAATTGCGGCATGTTTTCGATCTGCCGCGTCAAATCAGGTGATGCGTTGATCAAAAACCAGCGTCGAAAGCTTTCGGGGTCGCCGCAGATGATGATGCTGGACTGCGTTTGCGGCGCAATTTTTCCGCTGCGCGCAGCGACGCAGTTGGCGCATGTGCAGTTCCATTGTGGCAAGCCGCCGCCCGCTGCGCTGCCGAGAATATGGATGCGAATCAACCCGAGTCTTCGAAGGTGTTAATCCCGTTCGATCAAACTGCACCCGCGTAACAGGTACACTCGAAAAAGATCGGCACGGTCTTCAGCGTCGGTTTGATCCACCTCTTTTTGGTCCGTCTCATGAATCCCATGTGTCTCATAGGTTAGATGACTCGTACGGGTCAAATTATTTTTTAATAAAACTGATGTCGCCGCTGCGTTCCGCCGTGCGAGTCGGATTTTCGAAAGGTCGTCGGTGTGTGCATCAAGACGCATGTCCTCTTCCAAATCATGGGTTGAGACATGGTTTCGGCGCATCATCTCAAAATCGCATTCGCCGTGGCGCACGATGGTGTCAGGTTTGCCTTTGACCAAGATTCCAAACCCGTGCGAATAGCATGCCAGATGTGCGAAAAGGCGGTGGAGGACTACTAAAACCACGCCTCCGCCGAGGGTGGCGAAGAAAGCCGCCGAACCATTGACGGCGCGCGAAAGCACAGCGGCAAGAATGACGAGCAGGACAGCGTCGAACGGAGTCTTGCGTGAAAGGGAGCGTTTGTGTCCAAGCCGCATTGCAACCAGTGTAACAAGAAAGACAATGATCCCCCGCAGCGAAATTTGAATAAATGTCAAATCCTTCGGTTCCACCCCCAAACCGAGCAAAGTTTCAAAAGAGTTCCAGAGTGCATTCATAGGTAAGATTGTATCGCCGTGAAAAGCTTGATCGCGCGCATATCGGTTTTCCACGACGCGCTTGCACCAGAAACCGTCGCATGGCATAAGACGACCGCTCGCAGAGTTTGACCAGCCCGGCGCACGAAATTTATGCCAACAGCTCCACCGCCTTCTCGTGATGTCGCAATTGAAACGCGCGTCTTTTGGGAACGTTTCAAAAAACAAATCACCGCGGCCCTTATCATCGTGCTGCTCGCGGTGATGGCATTTACTGGTTATCGCTTTTATTCCGATCGACGCGCTGCAGCCGCGTCGGCCCTGTTAGCGAGCGCGAGAAGCGCGCAAGAGTACCAACAGGTGATAGACCGTTACCCGAGCACGCCCCCCGCGGCTGACGCTTATCTTTTGCTCGCTGAAGCTCAGCGGAACGAAAAGAAATTCGCGGAAGCGAACAAAACGTTGGAGATGTTTATTGCGAAGTACCCGCAGCACGAGTTTGTGAGCACGGCGAAAATGGCGATGGCGGCCAATCTGGAGTCGATGGGAAAAGCGGATGAGGCGTTGGTGATGTATCAGCAGATCGCATCGACTTACCCGAACGGTTTCAATGCACCGATGGCTTTGCTTTCGCAGGTGTACATTCTGAAGGCGAAAAATCGAAACGACGATGCGCGCCGGATCTGCGAAACTGTCCTGACGCAATACCGAACCAGCTTCTGGGCCGGCGAGGCGATGCAGCAATTGCGTATACTGAAACCGGTCACCTCATCCACACCCTCCCCTACAGGGGGACCGACCGTTCCGCCGATGCTGGCAGTTCCTCCCGCCGCGCCGGCGCCGCAAGCTCCGCCTGCGCCAAAAAAACCGTAGCGACCAGTCGGCGGTGAGTCACAGGCGTTGCCTCGGAAGGAATTCCACCGGCTAAAGGGCAGGTTTGTCCTCTTGGTACTCCAATTTCGCTGGAGAAAACGGACGCGTGTGCTTGACTAAAAGGTTCGGGATTTGAGGTCAGAATGCCTGCACAAGTCATCAAGATTAGTGGTGCTCGCCAGCACAATCTCAAGAACCTTCATGTGGAGATTCCACGGGAGAAGTTGGTGGTCATCACGGGCCTGAGTGGCTCGGGGAAGTCCTCGCTGGCTTTCGATACTCTTTATGCCGAGGGGCAACGCCGATACGTCGAAAGCCTCTCCGCCTATGCACGGCAATTCCTCGATCAGATGGAAAAGCCAAATGTCGATTTTATCCAGGGGCTTTCTCCTGCTATCGCCATCGAACAGCGCAGCGCGGGCGCCAACCCAAGATCCACAATCGCGACCACCACTGAAATCTACGATTACCTCCGGGTCCTCTTTTCCGCTGTTGGCCAGCCGCACGATCCGCTGACTGGACAGCCGCTGAGTCGCAAAACGCCTCAGCAAATTGTCGATCAGATTCTGGCATACGAGCCGGGGTCCAAAATTATTGTGCTAGCGCCACTGATCGAGAATCAACCGGGCGAATTCCGGGATGTGATCGAAAAGATCAAACGGGAAGGATTCGTTCGCGCGCGGATTGACGGTCAGATTACCGAGCTGGATCGCCGCGAGCCGATCCGGCTCAACAAGAAGAGCCGGCATACTATCGACGCGGTAGTCGATCGATTGGTCATGCGCGATGGGATTCGTGTGCGCCTGACAGATTCAATTGAGACTGCGCTCAAATGGGGCGGGAACAAATTGTCAATCTTGCGATCGACAGGGAGAACGTCGAACGCCGAACTCCGAAAGCCTTCGCGAGCGGTCAGTTCAACTTCCAACATCGAATCCGAAGAGTGGGAAGAATTGCGTTACTCCACTGAATACGGCAACGCGGAGACCGGATTCACGTTGGCTGAGCTGACTCCCAAACATTTTTCTTTCAACAGTCATCTTGGGGCATGTCCAGCTTGCCATGGACTTGGCACGCAGTTGGTCTGCGATCCAGATCTCATGATTCCCGATCCTGGCAGAACGCTGGCCGAAGGAGCAATCACGCCGTGGCGACGCGGGACAAAGCAGATGCAGGCCTACTATCGGCATTTGCAAAAAGCGCTGGTGAAACATTTTCACGTCGATGAAGACGTTCCTTTTCGCGATTTGGCAGCGCAATTTAAACACGCGCTTTACTTCGGTACGAATGGGACGCCGATTGAAATGAATTTCAGCGACAACGGCGAACAGAAGGTCGCGAAACCATTCGAGGGTCTCGTGCCGCAAATGCAGCGGCTTTACGAACAAACCCAAAGCGAATTTACCCGTAATCGCATTCGCTCGTTCATGACGCGCGAACCGTGCAAGGTGTGTAATGGAGCAAGGCTCAAACCGGAAGTTCTTGCCGTTACCATAAAGGACCAACACGGACGCGAACTGAACATTCACCAGTTCAGTGAGCTGACCATCGAAGCAGCGGCTCAGTTTATTGGTGCGCTGGAGCTGACTGCGCAACAACAAACTATTGTGACCGATGTGGTGCGCGAAATTCAATCACGCCTGCAATTCCTTGTTGAAGTCGGGCTCGGTTATCTCACCCTCAATCGGCAAAGCGGAACGCTTTCCGGTGGCGAGGCACAGCGAATCCGATTGGCGACCCAGATCGGCTCCGGCCTTGCCGGAGTTCTTTACATTTTGGACGAACCAAGCATCGGGTTACATCAGCGTGACAATGCGCGATTGCTGGGGACACTGTGGCGTCTTCGTGATTTGGGCAATTCGGTCATTGTAGTTGAACATGACGAAGAAACCATCCGGGCTGCCGATCACATTATCGATCTTGGCCCGGGCGCAGGCCCGCGCGGAGGCGAAATCGTGGCGCAAGGGAAACTTAACGACATCCTGCGCGCGAAGAATTCGTTAACCGGCGATTATCTTTCCGGACGCGCGCGCATCGCGATTCCAAAGCAGCGCGTTCAGCCACGATCCGATGACTGGCTTACAGTGGTCGGTGCAACTGAAAACAACCTCAAAAAAATCGACGTATCCTTTCCTCTTGGCTGTCTCACTTGTGTGACCGGCGTCTCCGGCAGCGGCAAATCCACTCTGGTGGATGATATTCTGCGGCGCGCGTTGTTCCGGCGTTTCTACAACGCGAAAGAGAAACCGGGCACTCATCGGGCACTTCGGGGAGTGGAACAGATCGATAAGGCGATTGTGATTGACCAGAGTGCGATTGGCCGAACGCCGCGGTCAAATCCGGTCACTTACACCGGTGCCTTTACGCCCATACGCGAGCTGTTCGCACAATTGCCAGCGGCGCGCGTGCGTGGGTATGACGCAGGCCGTTTCAGTTTCAATGTCAAAGGCGGCCGTTGCGAAAACTGCGAGGGCGGCGGGTTGATTAAGATCGAGATGCACTTTTTGCCGGATGTATATGTCGAATGCGAAGTGTGCCGTGGCAAGCGTTACAACCGTGAGACGCTTGAGATTACTTACAAAGGCAAGAATATTGCCGATGTGCTCGATCTGACCGTGGATGAGGCAGCGCGCTTTTTCCGCAATGTGCCCAGCATTTCCGAAAAGTTAAACTCACTGCTGGATGTTGGTCTTGGTTATCTGCGACTTGGCCAGGCTGGGACAACTCTTTCCGGCGGAGAAGCGCAGCGGGTGAAACTCGCCACGGAGCTTGCGAAAAAGGCAACCGGACGCACCCTTTACATTCTCGATGAACCGACGACCGGATTGCATTTCGCCGATATTGAGAAATTGCTGCAGGTATTAATGAAGCTGCGCAATGCAGGTAATACGGTGATTGTGATTGAACATAATCTGGAGATGATCAAGTGCGCCGACTGGATCGTTGATTTGGGCCCTGAAGGTGGCGAAGGTGGCGGCGAGGTAGTGGGAGCCGGTACGCCGGAGGAAATTGCCTATGTCCCGCAGAGTCATACTGGCAAATACCTGCAGCGGATCCTGGAGAAAACATGACGCTCATAAGATACATGGGTCTCATGGGTCTCATGAGCCTACTCGGGCCACTCGCACGTGCGGACATTTCCGCTGAGATTGCCGAAGCGAGCGCGCCACTTTCAGAAGGCGTGCCGGAGGTCGCAGTTGTGCGGTTGCACAAGTTGCTAAACAGGAATCTGCCTGATGCCGAATGGCGCGCGGTCGCCGAGAAACTTGCCGAAGCTCAGGTGGCTGCAAGGGAGTCGGAAGATACCCTCGTCTTGTTGGCAGACCGTCGAGTACGCGAACTCACGTGGGCAAAGTTCTGGCGCGCCCAAGCCTTTACCGGGCTGAATCGATGGGCAGATGCGCTACCGCTCTACGAGGAATTGGCTATGGACGAAGGTTCACCGTTTCGCGGGGCAGCCACTTTTGAGGCCGCGGAGATGCTGCGCGCCTTAGGAAAGCGGGAAGAAGCTTTGAGAAAGCTTAACCTTCTCCTCCATAACAAAGAATGGGCTATCCGAGCGCAGTTACGAGCGGCAGAGCTATCCATTGAAATGGCCGACGCCGCTAATGCGCAGCGTCTCTTGGAAGAAATGAAGCCAAGATCGGTTGCCGAGCGGAGAGAACGGCGGCTGTTACGCGGACGCCTGGAGCTGATTTTGCAGCGCCCGGAGAGAGCAATCGGCATGTTTCAAGCGCTTCTGAAAAGGCCGGAGGGAGCAGCTCATGCCACGCTAATCGCGGCACTCTTCGGCATCGCCGAAGCACATCTGCAACTAAAAACGCCGGAAGCTGGAGATGATGTCATCGAGCAATTTATCGATCTTCACCCGGCAGACCCGGATCTGCCTCTTCTCTTCGCAAAATTAGATGAGTTGTATCGAACAGAGCACAAACCGTCGCGCAACGAGCTGGAGAAATGGGTACGCAGACCGGAAGAGCCGCGGCGAACATTTGCGCGATGGTATCTTGCTCGGCTGGAAATTCGCGCCGGACGGAGGGACCGAGCCCGACAATTATTTTCCGACCTGCGACGCACCGGCATCAAATCGCCGGCGATCGCACCTGCTTTTCTTCAGTTCGCACAATTTGAAGTGGAAGACCGGCATTTCGACGAGGCGATCGCGATCTTGGATGACGCGCGTCTGCTGCATCCCGAACCGGCTTTGCTGGCTCGAATCGATTTTCTGTCTGCGCAAGCGCATTACCTGGCAAAGCGGTTTGATACCGCGACAGCGGCTTTTGAACAAATCGCGCATTCCAATTCGCCCTGGACGAGAGTTGCGCTCTTTAATGCCTCCAGTGGCTGGTTGCACCTTGGCAACCACGCCCGTTTCCTGGTTGATTACACCGAGCTGGAGCAGCAGGGAGGCGACAACGAGGCTCGCGCCACTTTGCGATTGGAGGAAGGTCTGATGCAGGCGGCGAAAGGTGACAAAAAAGCGGAGGCATCGTTGCAGCAGTTCATTCGTGATTTTCCGAAGAATCCACGCGTGTCGGAAGCATGGGTTGCCCTGGCTGAGCTGGCCTTTCACTCGTCGCCGCCGCGCGTGGATGAAGCGCGCAAAAATCTGGCTCGCGCAGCCGAGTCGGCGCCGACCGCCGCGGCGGCGGAGCGCGCCGATTATCTCAGCATCTGGGTAGAAGAATCAGCGGGTGGAAACGAGACGAAAGTCATTGAGCTCGCAAAGCGATTTCTGGAGCAACACGGCCTCTCACCGTTCGCTCCGGAAGTTCGAATGAAATTAGCGGAGCTTTATTACCGGCGCCAGGATTTCGCAAACGCGCAAACGCAGTTTGAAACTATCGCGCAACAGCATCCGGATGACTCTCTCGCGGAAAAAGCACTTTTTTTTGCGGCAGAATCAGCCATGTCGAGACTGGGCGAGCATTCATTGGACAGGGCGATTGTTCTGTTCGATCAGGTCGTGCAGAAAAACGGCGCGCTGCGGTGGTCCGCGCGCAATGAAGAAGCTCTAATCGAGCGCAAACTTGGCAAGACCAAAGACGCTCTCGTATTGTACGATGAAGTACTGAAAAGCGACGCGCCGCAGTCTGAAAAACGGGAAGCGCTTTGCGCCAAGGGCGACATTTTTTTTGAGACGGGAGGGAGCGAAAATCTCCAGCGGGCCATCGAAATTTATGACCAACTCGCGTTGGACAAGAACGGGCCGAGCCAGTGGCGCAACCAGGCGCTATTCAAAAAGGCCCTCTGTTTAGAAAAGAAAGACGACCGCGGCAGCGCGCTTGAGACGTTTTACAAAATCCTGGAGGACGAAACGCGCCCATCCGGACAACGTGAACTCTTCTGGTACTACAAGGCCGGATTTAATGCCGCGCGGCTGCTCGAAGAAGACTCGAAATGGGAGTCCGCGGCTGCGATTTACGAGCGCCTGGCCGCGGCAGGTGGCAACCGAAGCGAAGAAGCCAAGGCCCGGCTGAATCATCTGCGCCTGGAACACTTTCTTTGGGCGGATTGATGCTGGCGCTGCCCGCCGACTCGCCGCCGTGGCCTCGGCGGAGGCGGGAGGCTCCTGTCGCGCCGTAGCTTTGGCAAGGCGGATGGCCGAAAGTGTTGTTTCTTTTGTCCTAAAGATCCTCCGAATTCGCTTGCGCAAAGTTCGAAGCGGACTCACAATCAGGGTATGAAAACATATGTAGGCATCCTGCTCGCGCTCGCATTTTGTGCGTCGGCGTTCGCTACGGACCCGAGCAAGAATGTGGTTGCACGATCAACACGGCAGATTGCTGATCCAACGATCGTAAAAATCTGCTACGTGAAGACCATCGCTTCTGGCATTCCATTGCGATGCCAAAAGTTGGAAGGGGCTTTCCCGACCACCACCAACCCGCTACTAGTCATCGGGCGCGAACAGTACCAATAAGAATTTCGCCAAAACCGGAGTTTGGCGAGCGATAACGCTGCCCGACACGGCAGCGGCAACTGCTTTTTGTTTTTATTTCCAGCTCATTAGCCTCCGCAGTCGCGCGCCAACTTTTTCAATCGGGTGCGCTTCAGCTTTGTTCAGCAGATGCACGCGACGACGTGCGCCGGTTTCCACTTCCCGAATGAACTCACGTGCAAATTTTCCGGAGCGAATGTCGCGCAGCGCAGATCTCATGTGCTTTTGCACTGTTTGATCGATAATCTTGGGACCGACGGTCAGCTCGCCCCATTTGGCGGTATCCGAAATCAGTCTGCGCATTCCGGTGAGTCCTGCCTCGTGGATTAGATCGACAATAAACTTGAGCTCGTGCAGACATTCGAAGTACGCGAGCTCAGCCGGATAGCCGGCGCGGGTTAGCGTGTCAAAGCCGGCACGAATGAGCGCGCTCGTGCCGCCGCAGAGCACGGCCTGCTCGCCAAACAGATCGGTCTCAGTCTCCTCGCGAAAAGTCGTTTCGAGAACGCCGGCACGCGTGCAGCCAATTCCCTTCGCCCACGCTAGGGCTGTTTGCTTCGCGCGTCTGCTGGGATTTTGATGAACTGCAATCAACGCGGGCACGCCGCGACCGCGCACGAATTCTCGACGCACCATCGGTCCCAGTCCTTTGGGCGCGACCATGACCACGTCGATGTCTTTGGGCGGAACAATCGTCCGGTAATGAATCGCGAAGCCATGCGCAAAGAGCAGAGTCTGATTTGGACGCAAATTCGGAGCGATATTCCC
>Ga0193719_10000614_pt1 | contig 13604 bp, 12 predicted proteins | sample U2a2metaG_FD_160103 | JGI IMG/M metagenome (GOLD analysis project Ga0193719, IMG submission 160103) | Soil microbial communities from a riparian zone of the East river system, Colorado, United States - U2a2 | ecosystem: Environmental > Terrestrial > Soil > Riparian zone | place: USA: East... | reverse complement strand
ATACAATAGGGCATTCGCGCGCCATCGAAATGTGTCCCGGGCGGCTGAGGATCATTCCGCGAATCAATGTTCGATTTCACGACTTTATCCGAGTCATCGACGTAATCGCCAAACTGGCTTGAAACGTGGTTCCTATCTTTGGAAATAACGTGATAGTGGCCGGGTGGCGTGGAGAACCCAGGTTTGCCGGTCGAGACAGTCGATTTGCCGACCACGCGTTTGCCTTTGTAGAAATAAGCCTCCGGTTCGCTGAGATACACGACAATCTTGGGTCGACCAGGCACGCCGTCGCCGTGCCAAAAACCAGACCGGCCAGCCTGCCAAGGGAAAACTCCGGCGCGTAAATTCTGAATGTAGGATGGAACTTCTCCGCAGCTCGAGCAGAGTATGATGATCGCCCCGCCGCTTAAAAGCCGGATGAAACGCCGAAACTTCACAGAGGGACGGACAATAATGTGCCATGAAACAATCATCAACTACCAACGCGCTTCAAGGTGGGCCGCCCAGGCGTTGCCCGCTTCATCGTAAACGCGGATCACAGCATCATGAGCGGCTGCGAAACTTCGCGTAGCCGATTGCATTCGTGATCGCATTCGGCTCGCCATACCACAAGCGACCCGAATGGCAGCGCATCGGAGATCAGATCAACGCCGCGATGATCTTTGCGCGGGCGGACTTCGTAAATGTCGATGCTCATAGCAGGTCTGACATCCCCCAAAGGACATAGGACGAAGGTCCCATATGGGAATCCGTCGGGAGAACTGTCAAACCTCAAAATAAAAAGGCGTTTATGAAAAACAGCAAAAACTACGTTATGACCTCACCGGCGACCCTTACGCAAAGCGGACTGCTGGCCGTTTTGCTGCAACGCCAGCGCCGAAAAGTGATCGAGTCGGCCCGGCGTCGCACACGCCGCGAGCAGGCGCGTCCCGTCTTTTGGAATTGTTGGCGCGCGCTCCACGGCGCCACCGTTAGTCGACTGTTCCGGCGAGGCTTTAGAGGAACCGTTCCGCAGCACACTTGAATCTTTTACCGAGGCCAATTGCCATGTCTCATCAAATCCACACCTACACCGAACTCCGGCAACAGATTCACGACGACCTGCGGGTCCAACATCCCGAATGGGTCGAGCCAAATGGCGAATCCTCCATGCGCCTCATGGAACTGCTCGACACTTTGACGCGAAGGGAACCCAACGAGTCTATCGTTGATATTCATCGCGCACTTGAACAGGGAATTGGAGGGTAAACAATGACGTCGATTCTAGTCCAGTTCCCAGATGAATCAGTCAAACTCGGCGATGTCGAGGAGGGCAGGGTTCTGACGGCGCTCGAAGTCATGTATGAGGGCGGCTCGCTCCACGGCAAGACCGCCGATTTCCCCACGCGTGACCTCAACCGCTTGGTGGCTGGCGTCCACCGGCGTACTTCGCATTTCTTTGAAACTTATGAGCGCACAATCTGCGTCGATATTCACAGCCGGCGAACGATCTTTCGCTTTGCCAGCCGCACTTCTAAACGCAACAACAGCAGTTGGTGGGACAGGCTGCTCGCGGAGTTTCGCATCTGCAAATTGAAGGCCATCGAAATATAAAATTTTTCTGCTCACAGTCGCCGCGGGGGCGGACTTTTTGTTTGGCTCAAAATGCCAAACACGATTGGCTCACGGCTCTTTGAAATCGCCCGCGTGCTCGTGCGTTCCAATCACATTGCCCGCTTCATCGTAAACCCGAATCACAGCATCATGCGGTCAGCGGTTAGCCGCGACGATGCACGCCAGGCTACGCGCCATTGATTGCGGCGAGTGTAGAAATATGTCGCCATGAGAAAGTCATATGTTGCGCAAAAGAAGCCGTAGGCTAGTGGCACGGATGTGGTCTGCCGAGGGCCCAATAGAAAGCCGCCACCATGAGCGTTAAACTCGTGGACCGCGTCCCATAGGCCATGTAGCAGGTATCCGACTATGAGAGCAAATGGAACTCGGATTCCCACTAGGCCGAAAATAGCAAACACTGCCACTGCCGTCGCTTCTAACCGCCGCGCATCCTTATCTCCAAAGTAAGCCGTGAAAGCCAAATAAAAGCCGGCGATTGGGACAAGAAACAATCCGAAAAATATCTGCTCTACCTTTGCGCTAAAAATCGATTTCGCTATGTACACCGATCCAGCGGCCGACATAACCCCAATAGTGATGTAGAGTGCCACGATCACTATCAGCCCGATTGCACTCGACGTGGGTTCCATATTGCGCCCGTTCATATCACTTTGTCATTGCCGTGTGGAGAGTAAAAGAGACACAATCCGCCTGCATGAAGTACTGTGAAATCACCCCAGCGGAGCGGCGTAGGCGCGTTCACCGGTGGTTTTGGACGTTGGACGCGCTTTTCAAGTCACGCGCATCAAGATAGAGTGCTGCGGTGACGAACGCTTCGTCAACGCGCGCAGAGTGAATCCAACGAACTTTTTCGCCGAACTGAAACGGCGCAACGTTTACAAGGTCGGGGTCGCTTATGCGGTGGTGGCGTGGTTAGTCATTCAGGCGGCCTCGATTTTTCTGCCCGCTTTCGATGCGCCGCCATGGGTGATGAAAGCGTTTATTATGATCATCGCCGTTTGTTTTCCGGTGGCGCTCGTTCTTTCCTGGGCCTTCGAAATTACTCCGGAAGGAATTAAACTTGAATCGGAGGTTGCGCCTAACGAGTCAATCAGGCGACGAACTGGGCGCAAGATCGTTGGAATCACGGTTGTGCTCGCCGTAATCGCTGCTGGTCTACTTGCCTTCAATCTTTTTCGGACCAAACCGACGACGCCTCCAACAACTGCCGCGCTAATTACTAACAAGTCCGTCGCCGTTCTGGCGTTCGCCAATCTCAGCGACGACAAGGGAAGCGAATACTTTTCAGACGGGATCAGTGAGGAGTTGCTGACTGTGTTGCAAAAAATTCCCGGTCTGCACGTCGCCGCGCGGACCTCGGCGTTTTCCTTCAAAGGCAAGAATGCCACCGCCCAGGAGATCGGACAGAAACTTGGGGTTGCACATCTGGTCGAGGGAAGTGTACGCAAGGCCGGCGACATTGTGCGCATCGCGGCCCGGCTGACTCGCACCGACACGGGCGAGCAACTCTGGTCGGAAAATTTTACTCGTGATTTGAAAGACGTGTTCGCCGTCCAAACCGAACTTGCGCAAACCATCGTGGGACAGGTGGGCGGTCAGCTCACAAACGACGCCGCCAATCCGGCCGCCAAAGCGGCGATTCAAGCGGAGGTGCGAGCGGCCGAAAGAGGCGGAACGAAAAACGTGGAGGCCCACCAGCATTATCTACAGGGCCGGTTTTATTCCAATCGCAGCTCGGAAAAAAGCGCCGGTGAAGCAGTGGTCGAGTATCAGCGTGCGGTGGAGCTCGACCCTTCTTTCGCGCTTGCCTGGGCCGGCTTGGCCCAGACGCATGTGTGGTACTGCGGCTATTCCAGCGCAATAGGACGGGCGGGCTTCGACGACCATCTCGCTCGCGCGCGCGAGGCAGCGGCGCGGGCATTGGCGATCGAGCCCAACCTGCCGGAAGCGTTGCTTGTCCGCTCGAAGATTCAGCTCAATTTCGATTTTGACTGGAACGGGGCGGCCGAGACCGTTCGGAGCGCTTTGGCCCTGGCCCCCGCAGATCCGGCACTCGTCACCGCCGCGGGTACCCTTGCCTTAGCCCGGGGGGACACGACGCGGGCCATCGAGCTCTATCGCCAGGCGGTCGCGTTGGACCCCGTCAATCCGTCACCCCGAGCGTGGCTGGCCTTCATCCTTGGGGTAACGGGGCGGCTCGCCGAAGCGAGGGCGGAATACCCGCGGGTGGTGGAGCTGAATCCGGCGGCGCCCTGGAGCCATGCCGGTCTCGGTCTCGCCTTCATGGTCAAAGGTAAATTTGACGAGGCCGCGGTGGCGGCGCAAGACGATGCGGCGGAGTGGGCGCGGCTTCTTGTCGTGGCCATGGCTCGCTGGAGTCAGAAACGAATCCCGGAAGCAGATGCTGCGCTGGCCCGGTTAACCGAGGGCTTCGCCGATACGGCCGCCTACCAGATCGCCCAAGTCTACGCCTATCGGGGGGACAAGGACCGGGCGTTCGAATGGCTGGAGCGAGCGCGCCGGCAGCGCGACGGAAGCCTCGGCTTCATGCGATGCGATCCTTTCCTCGCGAACCTCCATGAGGACCAGCGCTGGGATGTGTTTTTGCGCAAGATGGGCCTGGCCGACGACCAATTGAAATGAGCGCTCTGGACGATAAGGCCAACACATGAACTTCTTCGCCGAGCTAAAGCGGCGCAACGTTTATAAGGTTGCGGTCGCGTATGCGGTTGTCGGTTGGCTGCTCATGCAGATCGCGAGTCAGATCTTTCCGTTCTTCGATATTCCGAATTGGGCCGTTCGGCTAGTTGTGCTCGCAATCGTGGTTGGATTCCCGGTTGCTCTGTTCATCGCCTGGGCATTCGAACTGACGCCCGAAGGACTCAAACGCACAGAGGATGCTGATCTTGCGGGAAAACGCTCACGTGGCGGAACGTGGATTTACATTGCGATCATCGGCGCGCTTCTCTCGGTTGGTCTGTTCGTCCTCGGCCGCTACAGCGCATCACGCGCCGGTTCGACTGAAAGCGGACGACCTGCCGCAGCCGCAGAATCTCTACCAGCTAAATCGATCGCGGTTCTCCCATTTGAAAACCTGAGCGACGACAAGCAGAACGCTTATTTCGCCGATGGGGTGCAGGATGAAATTCTGACAAACCTGGCCAAGATCGCTGACTTGAAAGTGATCAGCCGCAGTTCGGTGATGCAATACAAGAGCGGGGTCGCGCGCAATCTGCGCGAGATTGGAGAACAACTGGGCGTGGCCCATTTACTCGAAGGCAGTGTCCAGCGCGCGGCGAACAAGATTCGGGTGAACGCACAGCTGATTGATGCCCGCACCGACGCGCATCTTTGGGCTCAGACCTACGATCGCGATTTGGCCGATGTGTTTGCCATCCAGAGCGAGATTGCCAAAGCCATTGCCGAGCAGTTGCAGGCGAAGCTTTCACCTAACGAGAAAGCGGCAATCGAAAAGCCGCCCACCACCGACCTGGTTGCCTTCGACCTCTACACCCGGGCCAAGACTCTACTGATCTTAATTAGTTTTAATAATCAGCAAAGCCTGCAGCAGGCGATTGAGCTTCTTAATCAAGCGGTGGGCCGAGACCCTGCCTTTTTTGAAGCCTACTACCAGCTCGTCTATGCTCACGGTTACGCTTATTCGGTGCTAGGCGACCATACTCCTGCCCGGCTTGCCTCGGCGGAAGCGGCTCTTCAAGCGGCCACTCGGCTGCGGCCAGATGCTGGCGAAACGTATCTGGCACGAGCGACCTATCTGTATTACTGCCTGCGCGACTACAACGCTGCACTTGCCGAGCTGGAAGTCGCGCGGCGCAGTTTACCCAACGATCCGCGCATCTTCGAATTGACCGGCTACATTTTGCGCCGGCGCGGCCAACAGGAAGAAGGAGTGCGTAATCTGGAGCGCGCAGTGGAGCTTGACCCGCGCAACCCGAGTACGCTCGAACAGCTTGCCATCAGTTACCAGTATCTGCGGCGCTATCCAGAAGAGGCTGCCGTATTCGATCGCGCCTTAACTATTGTTCCAAACGATGTCGGCACGAAAGCTAACCGAGCTCTGGTTGACTTTAACTGGAAAGCCGAGACGCGGTCGTTGCATGAGGCGATTGATTCGATTCTGGCCGCGGGTCCAGGCGCAATTTCTGATGCCGCCGATAACTGGTTCCTTTGCGCGCTAGCGGAACGCGATCCAACGGCAACAGAGCGGGCCCTGGTGGCGCTGGGCGACAACCCGTGTTGGGGCGACGCGCCTCTTACTTTAAGCCGCAGCTTTGGCGAAGGGTTGCTGGCGCGGATGATGAAAGACGACGCGAGGGCACAGGCCGCCTTTACCAAGGCTCGTCTCGAACAGGAGAAGATCGTGCAAGCGCAGCCAGATTATGGACCGGCGCATTGCGTGCTCGGTCTGATCGACGCCGCTCTGGGGCGAAAAGAAGAGGCATTGCGCGAAGGGCGGCGTGCGATCGAACTTCTTCCCGTAGAGAAAGATTCAACCAATGGCAGTCAGATGCTTGTCTATTTCGCTATGATTGCTGCCTGGGTGGGCGAAAAGGACACCGCTTTGCAGTATTTGGCGGCCAACGGCCCGTCACCCGGCGGATGGCAAGTTGCGACCTACGGCGCATTAAAACTGCTGCCCTTCTGGGACCCGCTCCGCGGCGATCCGCGCTTCGAGAAAATCGTTGCCTCCCTCGCGCCGAAGGAAACATCCCCAAGAGACGCCGGGCGCGAGGGAAAAAAGTGATCTTATGGCTCTTTGAAATCGCCCGCATGCTCGTGCGTCTCGGTCACGTTGCCCGCTTCATCGTAAACGCGAACTACAGCACGATCTGGCGGCCTTATTTCGTTGGGTTTCGGTAGACGTGGCCTAATCTTCCCTCGTGCAAGCGGAAAACTGCCAATGCTCGAGACAAGATCGACAAGGTCATTAAGTCGGAAGTAGGAATTAAGAAGTAAGAAACAGGAAATAGAAGTCGATAAGATGTTTGTCGGACATTACAGCGTAGCGTTTGCCGTCAGAACGGAGAGAAACCAAATCCCTTTATGGGTTTTGTTTGTCGCGGTGCAGTTGCTGGACCTTCTGTGGGCGCCTTTCGTTTTCCTCGGGCTTGAAAAAGTGCGAATCGTTTTGGGAATCACGGCGACGAGTCCGCTCGATCTTTATTACATGCCGTACACGCACAGCCTTATCGGCGCGCTCGTCTGGTCGGCGCTGGCGGCGTTCGTGTACAAACTGGTGCGAGGGGCGAAAGCTTCGAGCAGCGCGGCATTAATCGTCGCCCTGGCCGTGTTCTCTCATTGGATCCTGGATTTGATTGTTCATCGTCCTGATCTCGCCATTTACGATGATACGCTGAAGGTGGGATTCGGTCTTTTGAATTACAAGGGCGCCGAGTTTGCGATGGAGATCGCGCTGCTGGTTATCGGTATCGCTCTTTATTTAAAACGAAATGTCATCAAGTCAGCGAGGAGGAAAATCGGCACCGCTGTATTCGGTGTCGTGCTGATCCTGGTTCAGACCCAGACCACGTTTTGGGGTCGGCCGCTTTCGTCGAATCGTATTGTCGCAATCACGACGCTCTTTGCCGCGATTGCGTTTGTGTTGGAGAAACGAAGCCGAACCCACTTCTAATAGAAAATGGAGTCGCGTGTGAACTCCGAAAGATTTGACTCACTCGCTCGCGCTCATTTCGGCCTCTCGGCCTAACCCATCTATGTCGCTCGCACCCCTATGGCTCCATTCGCGAGCAGGACGTCGATGCAATCACGGGGGGCGGCTTTATCTGCTCGTGCGTTTCGATCACGTTGCTCGATTCATGGTAAAATTTAGACCCATCTGCCATCGCGCCGGGCTGCGTTTTACTGTTTGTGGAAGCTGTAGCGATTAACGTGCCTGAGCAAGCGAAGGAGGAAATGATAAAATATTGCGCGGCGCATCCTAAAAGTCCCACAGCGACACGTCGTCCGCAGTTGTCGCTCCGCAATGGGTTCTGGATCGCGCTTCTTGGGCCTAGCGTTGAAGACGGGATCCTTGGAATCGGGTCGACTGTCGAAGGCGCGCTGCGTGCGTTCGACGCACGATATGCGCTGGAGCGCGTCCACTGGCCTAGCCACCGAGCAATGTCCGCGCCGACGAAAGTTTAACTCAACCGAAAGGAATACCCATGCTCTGGACTATAATTGTCATCTTGGTCGTGCTCTGGCTTCTTGGCTTCATCGGCCATGTTGGCGGCAGCCTGATCCACATCCTGCTCGTAATTGCCGTCATCGTCCTAATCATAAACCTCGTTCAGGGCAGAAGAGGGCTCTAAGCGACCGTTTTTTCTGAAATGCTGACGCGCACCGGGACGACCGGGAAGCGTTTCGTTGTGCACGCGGATGAAAAGCTGACGGCCTTTCTGGAATTGGAATCGGCGAATCGGGCTTGCGGCGAATTGTCTTGACTAGCTGGCGGGATTCTTTCCAAACTAGGCGTCGTTAACGGATTCGAATCAGGCGGAGGACATTTCCCCGCTAGGTTCTTCGCCCCTTCCGGACCCGCAATTCCAGAGAAGCAACTCGGCGGAAAAAGAAAGGAAATATGGAGTGCGATTATTTTACTCGCAGGTGGTATCCTTGGCGTCGCAGCAGTGTTCTCAGCCGATTGGCCGCAAGATTGTTCCGGCGTGAAGGACTGTCGTCAGCGGTGCGAATGTAATCGCAGCCACTGCGCGGATTCCTGCGGCGGTAATATCAATTGCGTAGAAATATGCAAGGAGCTGGCGCGCGATTGCATTCAAGGGTGCCATTAAGCGCAGTAGCGCGAACTCGCCCGCGTGCTCGTGCGTCTCGATCACGTTGCTCGATTCGTCATAGACGCGAATGATTGCCGGATGCGAGCGGCTGCGAAACTTGGCGTTGCTGATTGCGTTTGGCTCGCCGTACCACATCCGGCCGAAGGAAGCGCGTCGCATCGCTAGGCAGAATTCCAAGCGATCGGCGAGGATCCAGAGAAGTTCAACGCGTTCGTAAACGCCGCCGAGTCTCGTCAATCCTCCGCTAAACGTTCGTAAGGCTTGAAGTCAGCTCAGCGGTCTTAGTTTCTACGTCAAAACTTAGTACCGATCGTCGTAATGATGACGACGGTGGCCGCCGTAGTACCGACGATTGCCGGAGTACCGATTGCCGGAGTACCGATTGCCGGAGTACCGAGTGCCGGAGTACCGACGGCCGCCGTAGTACCGATTGCCGCCGTAGCCGTAGCCGCCGTTGCCGCCAATAGCCACAGCCACCGTAGGGTATCCGTAGCCGCCGTATCCGTAGCCGCTGGAGGGATAGCCGTATCCGCCGTAGCCGTATCCGCTGGAGGGGTAGCCGTAGCCGCCGCCGTAGCCGTAGCCGCCGCCGTAATACGACCGTCCATAATACCTCCGAGCACCGGCGTAGTACGGGCCATCGCCGTAGTAGGGGCCACCGCTGTAATAGCCACCGCCGTAATACGGATCGGCGCATCCGGTTGCGCCAATCATGACAACAACGAACAGGAGCCCGAGAACTGCCCACTTTCGTCTCATTATGGTTTCGGCTTTACCGGGAGCTGCCTTCGCCTTCCCATGAGCAACAGTATTGGTTTTCATACATTCATTATTCGCATTCGACCAAACTTTTGCTCCTTATTATTTTTTGGTCGATTTGGTTTAGTTCTGAGCAGCATCTGCCCGAAAACGATGCGCGGTCGGTGAACCCAGCCTTTACTTTTCTTCCTGCGCCGCGTGGTACAATTTCCATCTGCGAAGCGGATACAAGAAGGCAAGCGATAGAATCGTCATGACGTTCGGAACAGTCGCGAAGACTGCCAGCGCCGTCACGTAAGATGCGATTGCGAGTAGGATTTTCAATGTAGCGTCGTTGGCCTTGGCGCGCCGCTGAGCAACCCGGACCTTGCCATCCACTCGACGCTTCGGCCTAAAAACGAAAACATCATACGCCTACGGGCTCCCGTTCCATGTATCGCCGCAACTCACTCATTTTAATGCTCAAACTCCGACCAACTCGAAACGCTGCCAGTCGCCGGGCGATCAATCTCCCGTCGAACCGTTCGAAACGCAGACACCAAGAACCCTTGCGGCACGCGAAAGACTCACACATTCATCCGCTGCGTCAGGGGTTTCGTCATTTCTTCGTACCCCTTTCATACCATCTCTTTTTGAACTCTTCTCGTCGCCTCTCTCTCGCTTCTTCGCGTTGTTTCTTGAAATAGGATCCTGCATAGCCGACAAGCGGCGCTTGTGCGCTATCGGTCTCCTCCTGCAGTTCCCCAATCCGCTTTGAACCAGTCATGTATATTACGTCCTTGTCCTTTTTGTCTTTCGGATCGTAATGCACGAAGTCAGGATTGGGACTGTCTTCATCGAATTCTCCTGCTTCCAACGCTGCCTCGTCTTCCGTTGTGCCGCGTTTCGCTTTAATTCGCGCACCGCGCTCATCTAATTCCGCGCCCCACGTTTTGCACTCCGCGACCGGAATGTAGACAAGCGGCCACTCTTTTAATTTTTTCTCTTTACCGAAAACCGTTTTCGTTTTGCCGATGATGTGAAAACAGAACGCGGTTAGACCACCCGCCTTCATTCGCTTGTAAACGGCAGCGCGACTAACTTTCGCGTACACGGCAGCCCCTCCGGGTGACACACACGGTCCGATATATTCGCAAAGTGTGTCGAACCACCGGCGCATCGCTGCGTGATTCCCTTCTGCACGGAAAATTCGAGTGCCATCGTCCGCGACGCCTATTAGCTGCGCGAACTCCCCTGGAATTGCGACGAATTTGAACTCAGTTGTCATTTCGACAACCCTTATTCCATTGGGTTATCCTTTCGTCAACTAAAAATTCGCTTGGTTTCGGGACAGTCGACCGCATTGCTGACCGCGTTTGGCTCACCATACCACAAGGCGACCGAATGGGCAGTGCTTCGGAAAAGTCGCTCTTTGTTGGTCCGCCAGCGCAACGATGCCCTCAATTCGCAGCAAAGGCCGATCGAACGCCGGCGAGAAACTCATCGCCACACTCAGGCTTGATGAAAAAAGCTGCCGCTCCCGCCGCCAACGCTTTCCAGCGCACAATTCGATCGTCGTTTGCAGTCAGGACAATGACCCTGGTCGAAGGTGAAATCCCACTAAGTCGCCTTTGGACCTCCAAACCGTCCATACGCGGCATTCCCATATCAATTACCACTACCCTGGGATGATGAATCTCCGCATGACGCAGGAAAGCGTCCGGGTCGATGAACGTTTCTACCTCCCAATCTGCCGACGCGAGAAGGCGGCCGGTCGCTTTCAGCACCGACTGGTCATCGTCGAGCAACCAGACCGTGGAAGCAGATTTAGCCACCAGTCCTTGACGAAGCCCGGGGCTCATAGGAGGCGGCGCTCCTCAGGGATTGTGAATTGCCGCGCATTTCTTGTCCGCTCCCTCCGGGGAATAATCCCGCCCGCGAGCGCGACTTCGACACCCTTGGCGATTAACCGCTCAGCTGCCTCGGCGGGGTTCTTCCCGTACAAGCCCGTGTCTACAAGCGCAGACAAATAGCCGTGCACGAGAGGAGTCGTCGAGATGGTAATTTGAACGGATTTTACGGGGTTCGGTTTTCGTGCCATTGTTTTGCCATAATAATGGCATTAATTGATTTGCAAAGCTTTTTCTTTCAGAAAGGAGGAACAACATGAGGCAAGTGGAAAGACAACAATTGATCGAGTTGGGAATACTAACGCCAGACTGTGACCCGAGGATTACTACATCACAAAAGGTGTCCCCGGAGCGTAAACGAAACGTCAGACGATGGGTGAAGGAGAGGGAAGCTATGTCTGGAGTTCTTCTGACCAGGATCTTGGAGCGCCTTAAAGAGCTTAAAAAAGGGCCCGCATCATCGTAAACGCGAATCACGGCATCGTGTGAGCGGCTGAAAAACTTTGCGTAGCCGATTGCATTGCTGACCGCGTTTGGCTCGGCATACCACAGCCGACCAAACGGCAGCACATCGGAAATTAGATCGACGCCGCGCCTATCTTTGCGAGGTCGAATCTCGTAAACGTGTTGTGAGCAAGTCATCGCGCCAGCCTGCAACTGGTCAGCCTGCAGCGCCTTGGCTTAGGTGACATCCATCCGCCAACTGTTGAGAAGGGATGTCGCATGCTCGGGAAGCGACGAATGGAGATGAATCCGCGAGTTCATGTGTGTTCATGGAGGAAGCGCGGCAAATCTGTCGAACATGTCGTTTTGCGGATTGGAACGGTGAAAGAACGACTGCACGTGAATTTGGCATCTGTCTCCTGACATCATCGGCGGCGCGAGGAGTGTGCCCGCGGAGGCCAACTCAAGTTCAGCGAACGTGTCTTGAAGGAAATCGCGTGTTCTTTTCCACGAAACATCGGCCTCATCTAGATCTGCCTTACGGTGATGAAGAAGATCATCTAGACGCTCCGCCGCAGAAACAAGTAACTTTCGCACGGGTGTGGCGTTGCATCAGCGAACGCGTCGAAAAGCGAGCAAATAACCCCGCAGCGAATCGGGGGCTTTCGCCTCAAAAGTGGTAAGCCGATGGCAAACACGCTTTTTCTTCATGGTGCCACAATCGGCGTAAGTGCCTCGTACTCAATGGCGCGCCCGTGAAGATTCGAACTTCAAACCTTCTGATCCGTAGTCAGATGCTCTATCCAGTTGAGCTACGGGCGCTCGTGAAGAGCGGTTAATTTGCGGGAGGAAGGGAAAGGCGTCAAATCACATGGCTTCATCGTGAGAGGGAAAACGTGAGAAGTGAGAGGCGATTAACATCCTCGGAATTTTGATCTCTACTTTCACTTTCCACTTCTCACTAATCGCCTCTCACACGCCTATGCTCGTTGGGGCTAGGTCAATTTTCTGTTGCGCTTCAGAACGGTGGCTTCGATTTCGACTTCGACGAGGAATTGATGCGCAATCGGGGATAGTTTTCCGGCCCAGGCTACTCCGACAATCACCGGCTGAATCCCTGGCAATGGGATCACGCGCACTCCGGGTGGCAATTTGAATCCGGGAGCTGCAACGGTCAATCCGATCCCATAACCGTTAGCGAGCGAGGGAAAAAAAGGCCTCCCTCTCTTCCGGCCGCGCGGTCGAATAAAGGGACGGATGCCTTGCCAGAATTTTTTAGACAAATGTGCCAGTCGGTGTAGGCGCCCGATCGCGTCGCAACAAAGCTGGCTTTGAATTGGATGGAACGCACGAGCGCGCTCGCGATTTCGAGAGCCATGAAATTTACGGCCGCAACACCTCTCGGAAATTCTACTTCGTTGCTGGCGCCTGAGCGGCCTGAAAGGCCTGCCAAGCATTCCAAGCGCGTTCCCAATTTTGTTTCTCAGCCCAACATTGTGCTTCCAAGAAATAAAAATAGGCCGGGGAGTTCGGCCGTTCGCTAAAATGACGGGCGGTGAGGAGGGCATCATCGACCCGACGATTCTGCATCTGCGCCCGATAAAGTTCATAGCCAATGCCGTAGTTATCGGGCGCGCCAGCAAAGCGCTTCTCCAGATCTTGAAGAGAGAAATTAGTGGCGACTCGGGGAAGCGCGACCGGTTCGCCGTATCGCTGGGTCAACTCGCAGGCGGCGCGAAAATCATTTTTGCTGGCCTTGTATTTCGCAATGCCAAGCCAGGCATAACGAAGCCAGTCGGGATGCTGTTCAACGGCCCGGGAAATCTCCTCGGGGTCGCCGCGTTCGGACCAAAACGCGAAGAGAGCGAGTTTCTCTGTTTCACTGAATGATTGTAAGTTCGGATTATTTCTCAACAGTTGCACGAGAGCGCGATTAAAAGAAGCGTCGGACACCCGGTTGAGATAGGACAGCGCTAAATCGTGTTCGCTGAGTGCAATCGCCTCCAGAATTGGGCTGACTTCCGGACTCCTGAGCGAAGCGTCGCTTAGCATGCTTGTGTAAACTGCCGGTCGCAGAGGTCCG
>Ga0193719_10000613_pt1 | contig 13615 bp, 7 predicted proteins | sample U2a2metaG_FD_160103 | JGI IMG/M metagenome (GOLD analysis project Ga0193719, IMG submission 160103) | Soil microbial communities from a riparian zone of the East river system, Colorado, United States - U2a2 | ecosystem: Environmental > Terrestrial > Soil > Riparian zone | place: USA: East River... | reverse complement strand
GATTGGGAGTCGACCTCCAGTTTACCGATGAAGGACTTGCCAAGCGCGGCCGCAGCCACCAGCGAATCAACATCGTCCGTCGGGAGTGGCAAGATCTCTCCGCAGCTTTTTCCAACCCAGAAGCACACCTGCCCGTGGCTGAGGTGAATACAAGATTTGATCACCTGGCTTCGGACATTCGAACCATGATCACCCACATGGGGGATACCTCGAATTTGATCCTCGACCCCGATCTCGATAGTTACTACCTGATGGACGTTACCCTATTGGCATTGCCTCAGACTCAAGACCGGCTAGCGCAAGCCATCCAATATGGCTATCAAGTCTTGAAGAACGGAACTCCCACGGAAGAAGCGAAAATCAAACTTGCCGTTTACGCAGCCATGCTGCAGGACGCGGATCTGAATCGCGTGACGGGAAGCAGTCAGACCGCAGTGAATGAGGACCCGAACTTTTACGGGAGAAGCGCGACGTTGCAGAGTCGCCTGCCGGAAGGGTTGACGAAGTACCAGCAAGCCAATGCTCCTTTCATCAAGATGATGAGGAGCATTGCCAATGGCCGTGTATCGGGAATATCCGCGGATGCGTACCTGCAAAGCGGATTGGCGGCAAGGAACGCCAGCTTTGAGTATTGGAACACCGCTGTCGATGAGGAGGATAAGCTTTTAAGCCTCCGGATTGCATACTTTGACCATCGTCAACTGATTTCTCTGACCCTGGCATTTCTGGCGGTACTTGCCGCGAGCATTCTGGCCTTTTGCCTGACACGGTCGATAACCAAACCCCTCGGCCTCGCTATGAGGATCTTTGAGAAGATTACCCAGGGAGACTTGACGCAGCGGCTCGCGGTGACATCTCGGGACGAGATTGGCCAGATGGCTCAGGCGCTGAACCAGACCCTGGATAGCTTGCTCAAGGAGTCGGCGGAACGCAAGAGGGTCGAGGAAGAATTGCGGTCATCGATGCACGTCGCTCAAGCCGCCAGCAGAGTCAAGAGCGAGTTTCTGGCCAACATGAGTCACGAAATCCGTACGCCCCTGAATGGCGTGATCGGAATGACCGATCTGGCGTTGGATACCGAGCTAAGCAAAGAGCAGAGGGAATACTTAGAGACGGTGAAAATGTCGGCCGACTCTCTGCTCACGGTGATCAATGACATTCTCGATTTCTCCAAGATCGAAGCCGGGAAAATTGATTTGGACCTGACCGACTTCAATCTGCGCGAATGCTTGGAAGCGATCCTGAAAACGCTTGCGCTGCGGGCAGACGAAAAAGGTTTGGAGCTGTTGTGCGACGTGGCTGCGCAAGTGCCGGAGGCGGTTCGGGGAGATTCGAACCGCCTGCGCCAGATCGTGATCAACCTGGTGGGAAATGCCATCAAATTTACTGGCGAGGGCGAAGTTGCCCTTAGTGTAAAGGCTCTGGACGCCGAGGGTGAGGGGGATCTGCTGGAGTTTACCGTGGCAGATACGGGAATCGGCATCCCGACGGAGAAGCAAAAGTTGATTTTTGAACCCTTCAGCCAGGCCGATGCCTCTACCACCCGGAAGTACGGCGGAACAGGATTAGGGCTAACCATCTCGACCCGCTTGGTGGGAATGATGGGAGGGAGGATCTGGGTCGAGAGTGAGCCCGGTTGTGGGACGCGTTTCCACTTCACGGCCAGGCTGAAAGCCGCAGACGCGCAAGCCATCAAAGTAGAAATGATGGCGCCGCCCGAAGTGCTACGGGGAGTGAAAGTTCTGATTGTCGATGATAATCGCACCAATCGAGGGATCTTGGAGAGGATGCTGAGCCGCTGGGAGATGAAACCGAGGTCGGTCGAAGGCGGGGAAGAAGCTCTGGGGCAACTGGCGGTCGCCCGGGAAGCGGGAGATCCATACCGGCTGATCCTGACCGACATGCACATGCCAGAAATGGATGGCTTCAGTCTGGTGGAACGAATCCGCGAGAGTCCTCAATTGGCCACGGCCACGATCATGATGCTGACTTCGGCGGGTCATCGGGGTGATGCGGCGCGTTGCCAGGAGCTGGGGATCGTGGCCTACCTTTTGAAGCCCATTCGACAATCCGAATTGCGGGAAGCCATTGCCCGGGCGGTGGGAGCGGGGGAGGAAAAAGGCGAGATTCCCTGATTACGCGGTTCTCCGTCCAAGACGCCCGCGACCCTACGGGCGGCCTGCGGGTGTTGCTTGCAGAGGATAATCTGGTGAACCAGCGAGTCGGCACTCGCTTACTCGAAAAGAGAGGGCATCGAGTGGTGATCGCCGGCAACGGGCGCGAGGCACTTCTGGCGCTCGAGAAAGACAGCTTCGATCTGGTTTTTATGGACCTGCAGATGCCGGAAATGGGTGGTTTTGAGGCAACGGCGGCTATTCGGGAAAGGGAAGAGGGCACCCCGAGCCATCAGGAAGTGATCGCCCTGACCGCGCACGCCATGAGCGGTGATCGCGAGCGATGCCTGGCGGCGGGAATGGATGGCTATCTCAGCAAACCCATCCGACCGCAGGAACTCGACATCCTGCTTCAGAAATATGTGGATCGTAGGATGAGCGCTGCAGCGAGCTCATAACTGGTAGAGAGGGCGTTCAACAAAGGACGACCATGTTCATGGTATAGCGATCCTGCAGAATTACCCCTGCACATGCGTTTGCTCTGTCAACAGTGGATCGCGACCTCACTGCGTTCGGACCTTCCCATGAGGTGTGCTGCGTGAGCACAGGGCTCTGATTTCGAGGTTCTCCGTCTTCCCTTACCATAGAGGCCACACTGTGCCTGGGCGCGAATCCTGCGGGCGACAATTGGCGTATGCCCTTTGCACCCTTCTTCCTATACATTACCGCCAGCTGTGTACACATACTCGGGCGCGGGTCGCAGCACCGTACAATCTTATCCCCTCGATTTCCCGCATTCCGGATACACTACCTTACCCGGATTATTTCTCGTCAGGAGGCCACATCTATGGCGTGGCAGCTCACCAGTTCCGTCTTGTTTTTCACACTGTTCCTTACCATTGACCTCGCGCAAACAGGTCCCAGCCGGACCGAGAACAGGCCCCGCGGGAGTTTGCTCCTCGTGGTAAACCAGGGCGATCAGAGCATGAGCTTGGTGGACCCCGACCGGGCAACCCAGATCGGTAAAGTAAAGACCAACGAAGTGCGCGCCCACGAAGTGACTGTTTCTCCAGACGGCCGCCTGGCCTACTTGCCCATCTATGGAGACTCGGGCGTTGGCAAGCCGGGGACGGACGGCCACTCGGTCGAGATCGTTGATCTAGACAAGCAAAGCATCGTCGGTAGCATTGATCTCGGCCCGGTCAGGCCGCATTGGGTGAAGTTTGGTCCGGACAACATGCTCTATGTTTCCGCCGAACTCGCAAAAGCCATTGACGTCGTCGATCCTCGGCTGCAGAAAAGCGTCGGGTCGATTCCGACCGGACAGCCTGAGTCGCACATGGTCGTGATTTCTCGCGACGGACATCGTGCGTATACCGCCAACGTCGGTGCGGGCACGGTCGCCGTTCTGGATGTAGCCGCGCGAAAACTTGTCAAGGTCATTCCCGTGGCCGAAACCGTACAGCGCATTTCGATGTCGATGGATGGACGATTTGTGTTCACCGCCGACCAGAAGGCACCCCGGCTGGCCGTGATCGACACCGCGACCAACCAAGTCTCGCGCTGGATCTCTTTGCCCGCGGTCGGATATGGAACAGCGCCAACGTTGGATGGTCAGTGGTTGCTGGTGACGATGCAGACCGCTAATCAGGTGGCAGTGGTCGACCTGGCGAAGATGAAAGTGGATCGAACGATTCCAGTTGGTGCGGACCCGGTGCAGATTCTCGTGCGGCCCGACCGCCTCGTGGCGTATGTTTCCTGTAGCGGAGATGGAAAAGTTGCCGTGCTCAATCTAGAAAATTGGAAAGTAGAAAAGCTGATCGAGACCGGCCCTGGCGCAGACGGTTTAGCCTGGGTCGGAAAGGAGCCTTAACCTACGATTATTCGCGTCCTTTACGTTTTACAACTTTGAAGTTACGGTCGGTAAGAATCGCGGTGCCTTCCTGGCTTTGGTCGCCTGCTCAAACCCATAAGCGATCTTCAGCAGCGTAGGCTCACTCCAAGCGCGTCCGAAAAATGAGACTCCGACGGGCAGACCCGCGATGAACCCTGCCGGCACGGTAATATCCGGATAGCCCGCCACAGCCGCTGCATTCGAACTCCCCCCGCCGGAGTGGTCTCCGTTGACCAGGTCCGTAAGCCACGCTGGACTGCCAGTCGGCGCCATAATCGCATCCAGATGGAATTTGTCCATGACGCCGTCGATGCCCTCGGCACGTGAAAGGCGGTGATTGGCTTCGAGCGCGTCAAGATATTCTTTGCTGCTAAGCGGGCCTTTGGCCTCGGCTTTGAGGAAAATATCCTGGGCGAAGTAAGGCATCTCTTCACTCTTGTTGCGCTCGTTAAACGCAATGATGTCCTTTAACGAGTGCACGGGAGCGTCAGGGCGGCTTGCCAGGTAAGCGTTGAGGTCAGCTTTCAGTTCATACAGGAGAACCGTAAACTCGGTATCGTCGAACTTGCCGTGGGATTCGAGATCGGCGGGATCCACAAACACCGCGCCCTGGCGCTTCATCTCGTCTATGACACTGCTCATCAAGTCGTCCACGGAATCGCTAAAGCCGAAATACTTGCGGGCTACGCCAATTCGCGCGCCGCGCAATCCATTGGGATCAAGAAAGCGGGTGTAATCGCCTTCCACCTTTCCCGCGCCTTCCGCCGTAGAGTTGTCCCGCGGATCCGCTCCGGTGAGCGCATTGAGCAGGAGGGCGGCGTCGCGAACCGTGCGCGCCATCGGACCCGCCGTGTCCTGGCTGTGCGCGATGGGGATAATGCCGGCGCGGCTAATAATGCCCAAGGTCGGTTTGATCCCCACGATCCCGTTGGCGGACGACGGGCAAACTACTGAACCATCGGTCTCCGTCCCCACCGCCAACGCGCAGAGATTGGCCGCGACCGCCGCGCCCGAGCCCGAACTGGACCCGCAGGGATTACGATTCAGCGCGTAAGGGTTCTTGGTCAGGCCGCCGCGTCCGCTCCATCCGCTCACAGAATGGCTGGAGCGGATGTTAGCCCACTCGCTCAGATTAGTTTTACCCAAGATGACCGCACCAGCCTCGCGCAGTTTCTGCGCCACGAAAGAATCCCGGGAAGGATGCGCGCCCATTAGAGCCAGCGACCCTGCTGTCGTTTGCATCCGGTCGGCTGTATCAATATTGTCCTTGATCAGCATCGGAATACCGTGCATAGGTCCTCGCGTGCCCTTCCCCTTGCGCTCCTTGTCAAGGGCTTCCGCAATCGCCACCGCGTCGGGGTTGAGTTCTATCACGCTGTTCACCGCCGGACCGCGGCGGTCGATCTGTTCGATTCGCGCCAAATATTGTTCGGTGAGGGAGCGTGCGCTAAATTTGCGGGAAATCATGCCTGCCTGCAAATCAGCGATCGTAACCTCGTTGAGTTCGAAGCCTTCAACCTCTGGAGCTGCCGACATGTAAGCCGCCATCTTGCCGGTGCCAGCCGCTGCAGACAGGATCGTGGCGCCCGCAACACCCACAAGGCTGGTCTGGAAAAAGCGCCTTCGCGACGGTAGTGCGCTCACAGGAGCTGCGTTCTTTGGTTCGGGCAAGTAGGTTCTCCTTCGGCGGTTTCCGATCAGGAAGACGAATTATAGGCGATCAGTCAAGACCAGGTGGTCGGCTCGTCCTGCTTTCCTTTTTCCAGCAGGCTCGTCCATAACAGCGGACTGCAGTGAGTGATTCTGGCCCGGGAAAGTTGGTACAATCTCACGTTTTATTCTCCAATGAAAATTGATCCATTGCCCCACCTGCGGAACTGCCAAGAAGGAGCCCGGATGTCTTATCTCAAAAGCTTTTTGTTGCTGTGGACTATCTTTCTCACCTGCGCGGGATCAGGCCAGGAAATGCAGGAAGGCCGTCTGATGCGTTTTCCCGACATCTACAAGGACAGGATTGTCTTCATGTATGGTGGCGACCTGTGGCTCGCATCCAGTTCGGGTGGCGACGCCCACCGCATTACCTCTGACCCGGGCCGCGAACTCTTTCCGAAATTTTCGCCTGACGGAAAATGGATTGCCTTCACCGGACAATATGACGGCAATTTCAATGTCTACGTCATGCCCGCCCAGGGCGGCCAGCCCCGGCAACTGACATTTTTTCAGGGCGCGGCAGCTCCGCTCAGCGATCGCATGGGCGTTCACAATGAAATTCTGACCTGGTCTCCGGACAGCAAGCGCATCGTTTTTCTTTCGCGACGTGACGCGTGGAATGGCTGGACTAAGCGGCCCTTTACCGTGAGTGTTGATGGCGGCCTATCCGAGGCTCTGCCCGTTGACCAGGGCGGCCTTACGTCTTTTTCTCCGGACGGCACGAAAATCGCCTACAACCAGATTTTCCGCAATTTCCGCACCTGGAAACGCTACACGGGCGGCCTGGCTCAGGCCATTTCCATTTACGATCTCACGAACAACTCGGTCGAAGACGTGCCTCATACTGAATGGACCGACACTTTTCCCATGTGGCACGGGGACACGATCTATTTCAGCTCTGATCGCGGTCCTGAACACCACCTTAATCTTTACAGCTACGATCTGAATACCAAGCAAGTAGGGCAGCTCACCCATTTCGCTGACTTTGATGTGATGTGGCCGAGCCTGGGCCCGGATTCCATCATCTTCGAGAATGGTGGCTACCTCTACACATTTGATTTGCAGTCGAAGCAACCGAAGAAGTTGACTATCTACCTCCCCGGGGACCGCGACCAGAGCATCACGCGCTGGGCCAGCGTGAGCAAGAACATCGCTGACTTCGACATTTCGCCGGAAGGGAAGCGGGCCGTGTTCGGTGCCCGGGGCGATGTCTTCACTGTCCCCGCGAAGGAAGGCAGCATCCGCAACCTGACCCGTACGCCCGGGATTCGCGAAAAGTCAGTGGCGTGGTCGCCCGACGGCCGCTGGATCGCCTATATCTCCGACCGCACCGGTGAAGACGAACTCTACGTCTCGCCTCAGGATGGCCTGGGCAAAGAGCAGCAGATCACCATCGGTTACAGAGGTTTCAAATACGCGCCTACTTGGTCACCCAACAGCAAGAAGTTGGCGTGGTCCGACAAGGACACACGACTCTGGTACGTGGACATCAACGATAAGAAGCAGGTAGAAGTCGATCGCGGGAAGTACGGCGAAATCCTGAACTACTCGTGGTCCCCTGATAGCAAGTGGCTGGCGTACGACAAGAACGGAGAGAACACTTATTCGCTGGTGCATCTCTATTCGATAGCAGATAGTAAAATCACGCCCGTCACCACCAGCATGACCAACAGCTTCGCGCCGGTCTTCGATCCTGACGGCGAATATCTCTATTTTCTCTCCGACCGCGATTTCAACGAAGTTCTGGGCAATGTCGATTTCGAGTTTGCCAATCCCAAGACCACACGAATCTACGTGGTCACTTTGAGAAAGGACGAGACTTCGCCGTTCGTGCCTTTAAGCGATGAAACCCAGATCAAGAAGGAAGAAACCAAAGACGAGTTGGTGACTGCACCAGGTAAAGAATCAAGCAAGGGCAAGTCCGACGCGAAAGGGAAGAAAGAATCAGGGCAGGCAGACACGGACAAGGACAGGGACAAGAAAAACGACAAGGATAAGGATAAAGAAAAAGAGAAGCCCAAAGAGTTTCGCGTAGACCTCGATGGCATTCAGGGCCGCATCGTAGCTCTGCCCATCGAGCCCGCGGTGATCAATACGTACCTGGCAGCTAAAGGTTTTATCTACTATTCCACCACTCCTATTCAGGGTCTGTCCGGCCCCATCCCAGGAGAATCCCCTGCCATCCATGTTTACGATCTGAAGGAGCGCAAGGACAAAGTATTTCTCGAAGGCGTGCAGCGCTTTGCGTTGTCCTTCGACGGATCTAAATTGCTCTACGAAGCCGAGGGCGGCCGCGATGGCCACACCTACGGCATCGTTGACGCCAAGCCTGATGGCCCAAAGAAGGTAGGCGATGGTGCGCTGAACCTTGGTGGCATGAAGATCCAGCTCAATCCTCCGGAAGAATGGAAGGAGATCTTCAAGGAGGTCTGGCGCCAGGAACGCGATTATTTCTACGAAGCATCCATGAACGGCGTCGACTGGGAAAAAATGCGGGACAAATACGCCCAGCTGCTGCCCTTCGTGGCCGATCGCTACAGCCTGACGTATGTTCTCGGCGAGATGATCGGTGAACTTTCCAATTCGCACACCTACGTAGGCGGTGGGGACTATCCGGATTTGCACCCGGTGAATGTTGGCCTGCTTGGAGTCGATTTTGAGACCGACCAGGCGAGCAGCATGTACCGCTTCAAGAAGATTTATCCCGGAGAAAACTGGGATATGCGGGTGCGCTCGCCCCTCACGGAGCCGGGCGTCAAGGTGAATGAGGACGACTACCTGATTGCCGTAAATGGCCGGCCGCTGCGCGCGCCTCAAAATCCCTATGAGCTTTTCGTCAATACCGCGAATGAAACTGTAACTCTGACCGTCAACTCCAAACCCTCTGAAGATGGTTCCCATACGGTGCAGGTAAAGCCTTTGGCCGACGAATTTAACCTGCGAGAACTGAACTGGGTCGAGGGCAATCGCAGAAAGGTCGAAGCCGCGACGAACGGACGCGTTGGCTACGTCTACCTGCCCGACATGGGAGGCGAGGGATTAAGCGAATTCGTGAAGCAATATTTCCCCCAGATTCGCAAAGAGGGAATGATCATCGACGTCCGCTATAACGGCGGCGGCTTTGTGGATCAGTTGATCTTCGCCCGCCTGCGGCGTGTGCTGGCGGGGATGGGGTCTAACCGGAATTGGGAGAGCGGTACGGTTCCGCCGGTTGTGTTCAATGGCGCGATGGCCTGCCTTACCAACCACTACGCTGCGTCCGACGGCGACATATTTAGCTACTATTTCAAGTACTACAAACTCGGCCCCCTCATTGGCGAACGCACGTGGGGTGGCGTCCGGGGCATTCGCGGTAATATTCCGCTGATCGATGGAGGTTTTATCACCCGACCTGAAGCGGCGCGTTACGATCTGAACAGCAAATGGGTGGTCGAAAACCGAGGCGTGCAGCCCGACGTGGTTGTGGAGAACCGGCCAGACCAGGTAGTAAAAGGACTGGACCCGCAGTTGGAAAAAGCCATCGAACTGGTGATGAAAGCGATCCAGTCCAATCCCAAGAAGCTGCCGCCCCGTCCCCCGGATCTCCCGGCCTACCCGGAAGGCCCAGGATTTTAGCTCACCAAGAGGGCGGTTGGCCAAAACTTCCCAGCCCGGGCAAGCCCGGCAGCTGGGTCTCTGGCCAACCTCCCCTGCCCGCCCGTCCGGGCCTAGGCCTTCCGTGGGGCATGACTCGGCCCAACCCGCCGGTTACCATCCGGGTTTCGCGTTGCAGAAATTGCAGCGGAAGTAATCGCTAAAATCAGCCTTCTGATCGTATAATAAAGCCTTCCATGCCAAAGTATTCCATCGTGGTCCCGCTGCACAACGAGCAGGAAAACGTCACCGACCTCTACGACCGCCTCAAAGCGGTTATGGAGGCAAACGGAGAAAGCTTCGAGATTGTCTTGGTGGACGATGGCTCGACCGATCGCAGCTTCCACACCTTGCGTGAGATCGCCGCGGTAGACAGCCGGGTTACGGTGGTGAAGCTGCGCCGTAACTTCGGCCAAACTTCGGCCCTAGCCGCCGGTTTCGATCACGCTCGCGGCGAGTACATCATTGCCATGGACGGTGACCTGCAGCACGATCCAGCCGATATCCCCTTGTTTCTGGAAAAAATTTCCGAGGGTTATGACATCGTCAGCGGTTGGCGCAAGCGCCGCATTGATAACTTCTGGCTCCGCCGTTTTCCTTCCCGCTGCGCCAACTGGCTCATGGCCAAGCTGAGTGGTGTTGATATTCACGACTTTGGCACCACCTTCAAGGCCTACCGCCGGGAGATTCTGGACCAGGTTCCCCTCTATGGCGAGTTGCATCGCTTTATCCCGGCGCTAGCCTCGTGGCACGGAGCTTCCATCTGTGAAGTGCCGATCCAAAACGTGAACCGCGAGCGGGGAGCTTCTCACTACGGCATCTCGCGCACGTTCCGTGTTTTCTTCGATCTCATCACCATTCGTTTCCTGCTACGCTACCTGTCTCGGCCCCTGCATTTCTTCGGCACGTTCGGCATGTTAAGCATCCTCGGCGGAGCCGGCGTCACCCTGTGGCTGTTGGCACAGAAGTTTTTGCACCGTACCGCGATCATGGCCAACCACGGTCCGTTGATGATCTTCACCGCAGTGCTGATACTGGCCGGCCTGAATATGCTGGCGGTTGGACTGCTGGGCGAAATGCAGGTGCGCCACTACCACGAACCCACCCGCCGCGCCCCGTATTCGGTCGACCGCGTCCTCCGCGCTCAAAGCGAAGAACACACCATCTCTGAGTAAGTACTGACGCAGGCGTTCGTGCGTCCCAGTCTCCGCAACTTTATCTTTAAACGATCCAACGTCCTGCTCCGGTGAGACGGCCGGCGCTACATCAAAACCGCACCTGGTAGATTCGGCATGTCTCTAGGTCAAGTCGAGCTATTTCCGAAATGCCTCTTTATTTACCACGTACGGCATCTTGGTTAGGTCTCCGCCGTAATTGCCCTCCAGCACGTCAATCAACCCCCGCACCGTGCGTCCGGCCATGCCCTTGTCCGGATCCGTTGAAAGCCTGGTGATGCGCCCTGCGCTCGCGACATGCGGATAGACACGACACCGATCCTCGATCGCAGGATCGCGCAAAGGCGAGTCTTTCGGTAGCGGCTCTTTTTCGTAAACGTCCAGCGCCGCGCCCGCAATCCAATTTTCCCTGAGCGCCTGGGCCAGCGCCGCCTCCGCCACGACGGGCCCGCGTGAAGTGTTCACCAGAAAAGCAGTCGGCTTCATCCGTCGTAGCGTGTGCTCGTTGAAAAGATGGTAGGTGGGCGTCGAACTCTCGCCTTCGTGCAGCAATGGCACGTGCACGCTGACAAAATCGGCTTGCACCAGCGCCTCGTCCAGACTCACATACTTGATCCAGGTCCTTTCCTTGCAAATGCCGCGCGCATGGCGCAGGTCCATCGTCTCCTGAATGGACTTCACATAATCATGATTCTGGTAGGCGGGGTCGTAGCACAGGATGTTCATGTCAAATCCGGCGCATTTCTTGATCATGGCCAGGCCAATGCGGCCAGTCCCGATGATAGCGACAGTCTTGCCGGTAACTTCGTCGCCCAGAAAAGGCAAGTAAGGATGCCAGTAGCCCCACCTGTTGTCACGTGTCAGGTGTTCTGCCGTCCACATTTTGCGCGCCAGTGCACCCAGCATGAAGAAGGCGAATTCCGCAGTGGCCTCGGTGAGCACATCCGGGGTGTGTGTAAAGGGGATCTTGTAGAGGTTGGCATCGGCTCGGTTGATGTTGTCGAAGCCAACTGCGATCTGGGCCACAACTTTCAGTTTTCCCTTGCCCGCCTCAAAGACTTCGGCATCAATGGAGTCACGCAGGGTGGTAATGAGTCCGTCAATGCCCGATTTCACCTTCTCGACGATCAGGCTCTTCGGCGGAGCCTCCGGCTTGGCGTACACCTCAACTTCGTAGCCCCGTTGGCGAAGCATTTCAATCGATTCACCGATGTCGCACGTAGCAAAGACACGAAGATTCTTGGTCATGGTTCTCTCGGTTTGTAGTCTTGTAGCCAATCGATATTAACCCATGACTTACGTCCCGAGTCGCGTGTGGTCTCATCCTCAACAAAGCGATCAGGACGACGCTTCGTAGGAGAGAAGTTCTGCCCTGAACCATTACCCTAAGGTCGGCGAACTGCAGCCTGAACCCTCGGCTGCCGTATAATCCAGAGTTCTCGAAAACGGGGGAATTCTTGGCTTACGACGACTTACGCGCTTGGATCACCGCTTTGGAACGAGCTGGCGAAATGAAAACGATCCGTACTGAGGTAGATCCCGTCCTCGAGATCACCGAAATCACCGACCGGGTCAGCAAGAATGCAACTGACGGCGTCTCGCCCGGGCGGTCCGCGGATGGGCACCAACCCGGAGGCCCTGCTCTCTTGTTCCAGAACATCAAAGGCCACCCCGGCTCGCAGGTCCTAATCAACCAGTTCGGCTCGGCTCGTCGGATGAATCTTGCTCTTGAGGTTGATTCCCTTGATCAAGTCGCCGACCGCATTCGCGCGTTTATTGATGTAAAGTCCCCTCAGGGGTTCCTCGACAAAGTAAAAATGCTTCCCATGCTCGCGGAGATGGGTAAATTCTTTCCCAAGACGGTCTCCACTGGTCCTTGCAAGGAGGTCATCAAGAGCAGCAACTTTTCGCTCCTTGATTTCCCCATCCTGCAGTGCTGGCCGAAAGATGCCGGCCGCTTCATCACTCTGCCCTGTGTCGTTACTCGCGATGCCAAAACCGGCAAACGAAACGTCGGCATGTACCGCATGCAGGTATATGACGAACGCACCACCGGGATGCACTGGCAGCGGCAGAAAGTCGGAGCCGAACATTATCGTGAGGCGCTACGCACGGCGGCACAAACCAATGCAGGTGCGAGCTCAGCCGCTCGTGCCTCCGCCGCAGTTGACATCATGGCGCGTTCGTCCGGAGGGTCTGTGCTGGTCGAAGGCGATCGTCTCCGGGGTAAAATGGAAGTCGCAGTCGCTATCGGCGCCGATCCCGCCATCACATTTTCTGCTATCGTCCCCGCGCCGCCCGACGTTGAGGAATATCTGATTGCCGGTTTTCTTCGACAGAAACCAGTGGAAGTGGTGAAGTGTGAGACGGTGGACCTGGAGGTTCCTGCAACATCAGAGATCGTCCTCGAAGGGCACGTCCACCTGGATGAACTTCGCGGCGAGGGTCCGTTCGGCGACCACACCGGCTTCTACTCGCTTGAAGATCTTTATCCAGTGTTTCACTTGTCCTGCATCACCCATCGCAAGAATCCCATTTATGCCACCACCATCGTTGGCAAGCCGCCGATGGAGGACGGTTGGATGGGCAAGGCGGTTGAGCGCATTTTCCTACCGTTAATGAGACTCACCATCCCCGAACTGGTGGACATCAACCTTCCGGTGGAAGGCGTGTTCCACAACCTGATGCTGGTTTCGATCAAGAAATCCTATCCAGGGCAGGCCCGCAAAGTCATGAACGCTATCTGGTCGCTGGGCCAGGCCATGTTCACCAAGTGCGTCATTGTGGTTGACGAAGACGTCAATGTGCAGGACGTTGGCGAGGTCACGCTCAAAGTTCTGAATCATATCGATCCGGAGCGCGATATCCAGTTCACGCTCGGCCCGGTTGATTCCCTGGACCACGCATCGCGTCTACCCGACTACGGTTCGAAGATGGGCATCGACGCTACCCGCAAGTGGCCGAGCGAGGGCTTCAACCGCCCTTGGCCGGATGAAATTCTGATGGACGAGAAAACGAAAGCTGTCGTAGACAAGAAGTGGAAAGATCTGGGACTGGAGTAACTCCCACACAGGGGCGCACTCTCTCGT
>Ga0193719_10000612_pt1 | contig 13618 bp, 28 predicted proteins | sample U2a2metaG_FD_160103 | JGI IMG/M metagenome (GOLD analysis project Ga0193719, IMG submission 160103) | Soil microbial communities from a riparian zone of the East river system, Colorado, United States - U2a2 | ecosystem: Environmental > Terrestrial > Soil > Riparian zone | place: USA: East... | reverse complement strand
GGGGATAAAACAGAAACTGCGCCTTCCAACGTTGATTTGCTGGACGGTACAGAACCTCCTCGACCGTCACACTGAAGTGCAGCGGTATCTTTACTTTGTCCATTCATGGCCGGACTTTGCCGACGTGCCCGCTAGCCGTCAAACACAAAAATGCAAACCATAGCTAAAAAAGGCTTGAATACAAACCTATGGTTTGCATCTAATCGGAACGTATGCAATTGAATATCACTCCAGAACACGAAAAAACGATTCTGACACTCGCTGCCAAAATCAAAGGCAGCTATGGTGGTAGAGCAAAATCCGCCAGAAAAACACGCGCCGTAAGGCGGAACGGACGGCAACACAAAGCCTTAGTCGCCCGAGCAGCCTAAACCAAAAATTGAACACCACTCGTTGCCACGTCTTCGCCCGCCTCTTTCGCACAATGTTGGCTTAGTTTAGTGCGATTAGCCGTGGAAATACAAGTGGTGTTTTACCCAAAACACCATGGCCAAATCCGCATTCTCGGAATACGTCCCCACTGAGGCAGAGCAAACTGCTGCTGCCGTTGAAACGGACGATACAAAGGAAAATTCCAATTACCTGGCACCGGCCCTTCGGAAGAAGGCGCGGCGCTGTAAGGAGCTGAGCGACGGCTCGAAGGTGCTCTTTGACGAGTTGACCGATGCGTCCTTTGTCAAAGGGATGTCGAAGGGCCCAGGGGTCATCCTCCTTTCAAAGTCCAAGCTGGCGCGCGAGCTGAATCTTTCCCGAAAGACGATCGATCGGCGCGCCAAGCAGTTGGAGCAAACTGGGTTCATCTGGACCCGGACGGAATTTGTCGGCGGTTACGAACTGACGACTTGGTTCATTCGCGAAATGGCTAGCGCACAGACGGAGCTATTTTATTTCTCGAATCCGAGTTTTGGCACGTCCAAGGCTCAGGAACGAAAGGAACGGCGACGGCAGCCGGCGCGGAACAAGCGCGGCGTGTTCATTAAGGTCGAAAAGCCGTCAGAACCGCCGTCCGGACCGTCTGGACAAAGTTGTCCTGACGGTGAAACCCCCGCCAACGGTCATGTTTGTCCTGACCCTACGGTCAAAGTTGACCGTAGTCCACGGTCAGATTTGACCGTAGTCAACGGTCAAGATTGTCCGCAGAGCACGGTCAAAGTTGACCGTAGTCCACGGTCAGATTTGACCGTAGTCAACGGTCAAGATTGTCCGCAACCCACGGTCAAAGTTGACCGTAGTCCCCGGTCAAAGGTGGCCGACATAGGAAGACTGGAGACGGTTAAGGAGACGGATAGTCCTTCTTCTAAACGATTAAGTAATCGTGCTGGAGTGGGCCCGGTGGAAAACGAAAACGACTTTCTACGGTTGTGCCTCGAAGTCTTTGGCGATCGGGAGATGCGGCGCGGCGGTCCGAAGGGCGATGGCAACGGCGGTTTGTGGCGGACTCTTTACCGGAGCAACAAGGCCAAGGCCAAGGCGGTCCTCCTGGAGACGCGCCAGGTGAAGTTGGAGCGGCCGGAGAGCCTCAAGACCAACTGGGCGGCTTACGCCATGGATTTGTGGAAGAACAATCGAGTGGCTGCTTAACCAAAGGAACCAATGAACCAACAACTGCAATCGGCTTTGACGATCAACGCTCCGAGCATTGACGACGTGCTGAACGCCAGCCGGCTCGAGCTGGCGGAGCTGAGTAATGAGAAGGTCCGGGAAATCTTCCGGGAGATCTGTTACGTGCCGAGCTTCAGTAAGCGCCGCCAGGACATCGGCTTCCGGGATCTCCGGATGCTCCAATACTTTGGCCACTCCCTGGAGATGGCTTATTACGACCGGAACAATTGGTGCATCTGCTGGACCACGGCGCTGATGCTCATTTCAAAATATTCGCTGCTGGAGGGACCGCGATGAAGACCAAAAAGCTCGAACTGCGTTTGTCTCTCCGAGGACGTGGCCATTGGATCGCCAGTGTCCGGAGCGGCGGCAAGATTCGACGGCGCACCAGCTTCAAGCAGCCGGACCTGAAGGAGGCGGCGCTGTCGGCTTTCCTCTGGCTCTGGAGCATGGAGGTTCCGCGATGACACTTTGGCCCGCTGGCCGAACTGGGCCAACCGACCCGCAATGGGTCAGGCTTGGGAAAGGACCAGGGAAGCCGGCGGGCCTTTTAACAAACAAACCAACACCAAAACTGAAAGGACAAAAAGTGAATGAGCAAAATCCAATACCACGGAGTGACGATCGTCAAAACGAGCAATTCGAAGTGGCTAAACTACGGGGTCCTTTGGACTCCGACTCACACGACTTGGTACCAAAGCCTGGAGGCAGCGAAGGCCATGGTCCGCGTCTGGAAGATTCCCGGGAAAAGGCGGCGGCGCTAAATCCAGTCGTTCGGTACGTGATCGAATGCGACCACACCGTCAAACGGCTCCTGGCGTTGGCTCCGTCGCCGTTCGGTCACTTCTACCTGATCGAAACCACGCTGCACTTTCCCTGCTTCGTTGTCGGCGAAGTGCGAGCGGACAAAGCCGTCCGGCATTTGCTGAAGTGCGGACTGGAATCGAACGCGCGCCAGTTTTGGAATAAGCTGGTGGCAGACGGCGAGCCAGCGGCCGACTCGGCGTTCCATAGGTCGAGTCAATCGGAGGTGATCATTCTATGAAAACCACCCTTTTGGCCTTTGGGCATTTTGGGCACTGGCACTTCGGGCACTTCGGGCACTGGAACTGGCACGGATCCGGCGGCGGCGGAGGGGCGGTGGTCGGTCTGCTGTTCGTCTTTCTGCTGTTGGCGGCGGTGGTGGCTTTAGCCAGGGGAAAGGATACGAAGTGAAAATCGAGACACGACCTGAACTCCTGGAATCCGCGATCGATGCCATTATCAATCTTGAAGGCTACGTTTATAAAGACGGCCTCCCGTCGGAACTGAGAAGGGCATTGGAGCGCTTGCGCCGCGATCTTTATGCCATGAGTCAGGAGGCTAAATGAAGGACCGCCCGATCTGTTTTCACGGCTGCCCGACGGAGCGGGAGCTAACTTGTTTTGCTTACAAGCCAGACGGCCGGCTCTGTGGGGAGCCGGCCGTTGCTGTGGACCCGGTGCGAGGCTGTTTCATTTGCCATCGGCACCTGGATGAGCGCGTTGAAGAGCTTAAAGGGAAGGAGGCAGGCAATGCAACTGTTCAGTCAACGCTGGCTGAAGAGTTATCGAAGACCGCCCGGAAGCCCTCGAACCCGAACGACGACGATGACCACTAATCCGTTTATTGACTGGCTGATTTTGATGCTCGTGCTGCTTGCTGGTTTTTTCCTCGGCTACACCTGCCATTAGGCAAGCCTTTGAGTGTCGCCGTTGGGGCATCCGGCTCACCCTGCCAGGACCTTCGGACCATGCCGGTCGCAAGCGTCGATGAGGCTCAGGGCGTCGTTAATTGACTGCCGCAGGCTCTGACGGGGCCGGGAAGCCCGATGTAATTCGGTTTCCCGGCCCTCGCTTTTTTGGGCGTGGAGGACAAAGCGCCAGGTCTCGCCTTGGTCGTCGGTCCAGAATTTCACGGAGGCAATCAATACACCGATTATATCGGCGAATCCCCGGCCCTCTTCACTGTAGCCAGTACGAATTGCCGGCCGCGCTGGCTGCGCCGATAGTTTTGGGGACGGCCCGCAGCCTCAATCCACAGGACGAGCTCGGTGGATTGACGCTGTGGGCTGACAGCATGAACTGCCAGCATCTCCCAGCAACTCAGCCAGCTCCAGCCAGCTAATGCCAGCTTCGGAGCGATCCAACCGGGAACGGCGCGCCCTGGAGAACCGGGCGGCGGCTCTGTTGCGGCGGTTGGATCCGCCGTTCACCAGGGTCCGGACGGCCGAATTGTTGGGGATGACGACGGCCCAAGTTCGTGCGGTAGAAATGAAAATAGCCAAACTGCTCGTAAAATGGGGTGACGAAGTCGAATTCACAGTCCCCATCCACCACAAACATGATTAGACCATTGTTACGGAGTCCGGAGCCAGCAGAAGGCAGCGTTCAGCCAGCTCCAGCCAGCGGCGGAACCAGCGCTGGCAAAGCCAGGAAGCCTCAGAAGACGGCGCGCGAAATCGAGTTGGAGATTAAAAACAGCCAGCTTGAGGACGAAAACGGTACGCTCAAGACCCAAAACACCGAGCTGGAGAAGTTCGCCAAGACCCTGGGAGCTGGCAAAAAGCCGGCTAAAGCTGGCGACGCCGATCCGGGAGCTGGCAACAAGCCGGCTAAAGCTGGTTGGGACTGGGACGGCTTCGCCAACGGCCTGTGAGCCTATGGAAACGAATCCTTCACCGGCACCGCGAGCGCCGTCTCAAAGCCCAGCTAGTGGCTCTGGCGGCTCAGGGCCAGCGCCAGGCCCGACTAGTGAGGCTCTGCGCCAAGCTCACAATGCAGTCGTTGCCAGGCACCCCAACGCCGGGAGCTTCAAGCCAGGTCAGCCGGCTTGGAACAAGGGCGGCGGCCGCCCTGTGGAGCCGGCTGGGGCGGAGCCGGCAGGACCGGCTGCTGAGCCTGTTCTTTCGCCAGCTTTTCAGCCGGCTGTTGCACCGCCGGTCCTCGTAGATAAGGAAACCGTCAAGCAGCTCGTGGAACTGGCCCTGGGAGCGATGGACAAAACGTTGCAAGTCCAGATGGCCACCGGCTGGTACCAAATCAGCGGCGATAAGAACCTGTCCCTGCAGCAGGCTGAATTCTACGCCCTGAAGCAAGAGCAGAAACAGGCCATCAGCCTCTGTGCCGGCCTCTGCGCTGAGAAATACGGCGCCGCTCTCCAATACTTGCCGGAAGTCGGCCTGGCTGTGACCACCGGGACTTACTTCTGCACCTGGCTAATCGGCTTCAACAAGCTCAAGCAGGCTATGCTGGTCAAACGGCAGAACACGGAGAAAGAGAAACATGACAACGCCCCAAAAGCTTGACGCGCTGCGGATTATCGGTCGATGCAAAACCGAGCTGGTTGTGTTGCAAGTGACTCTTGGCTTGACCCCGTTCAACAATAGCCAGTTCGACTACTCCATTCAGTGCGCGACCAACACCCTGGTCAACCTGGAGAACGAGATCAAGTTCCACCAGGTGCAGGACCTGGAACTTGGCACGGCACCGGCTAAGTGAGGCATGGCCAAAATTGCAATACGACCATCCCAGCAGCAAGATCTTAGTCACCGGCAAATCGGGCAGCGGCAAAACAACCTACGGGCTCCGTCTCCTGACCAACGGCCAGTGGGATTACCGTTTTGTTTTCGATGGTGAAGGCGAATTGGCCACGCGGTTACGGCTCCGGCCGGCATTTTCACCGGAGCAGTGCCTGGCGGCCGTGTCCGGCCGCTGGGTCATCTTCGATCCCGGCCGGACATTCTCCAATCCCCAGGCCGGGCTGTCGTTCTTCTGTGAATGGGCCTTCACTCTTTGTGAGCGACTCCCAGGTCGAAAGATTATCCTGGTTGATGAGCTCTGGAAATATTGCAACTCAGCGACGGTACCTAAAGAACTCGAATTGGTTGTGTTCACTGGCCGTCGTGTTGGGCTGGATTGCCTTTTTCTATCTCAGCGCCCGAATCGCATCCATAATTCGATCCGGGATGCCCTGAGTGAGGTGGTCTCATTCCGGCTCCAGGACACCAACAGCCTGAAGTTCATTACTGAGAACGGCTTTGACGAGGCGGCGATCCGGAACCTGGCGCCAGGCCAGTTCATCGCCATGAACCTGGACAACGGAGCCGTTGAAGAGGGCAGGGTATTCTAAGCGGAGTGAATCGTCTTGCAGCGAACGCAACCAGTAACCAGAAGATAACAACCCTGCCAGTCTGGCTCGCCAGCCTCGTTGACCGTTTTTGGGCCATCGTCCCACCAGCCGTTTTCGTCGGCTGGCTCAAGTACGGCGGAGACTTCGTTTCCGTGCTCGCATTTCATTCATTGACTACTCGCTCAATTCGGCAGATCTAAAAACAAACCGGTACGGCTTGCCACACGTCGGGCAGGCTTCTTCAACTTCATGGACGATCCGGATCTCCGTCACTTCCAGAGTCTGATTGCCGAAGTAGATTGTTCCCTTTCCGCCTATGATCTCCGGAAACGGGAACGGACTTGGCTCTCCGTGGCCGCAACTTTTTTGCACGGTCCATTCTGTCATTTTGCAATTCCTTGAGCGCAGCTTGAATTTCTTCCACGGCCTTGGCCAGTTTCATTTTGCGCTCTCCGTCGAGCTGCTCGACCTCGAGGCTGACTAGGTGGAGTCCGTAGCGGAGCACTTCAGACTCATTATTCCATCGGCCTGTGTTGAGCAGGAGCTTCAGCACGGCCTTATTGTGTTTGGTCAACGTCGGCACGATCGTTGCATCGGACAATAGACGCTAACAGTTTAGCCGGATCGGCCAAAATAGTTACGTCACTTCCAACGGCCGTTGTGGTATAACCCGAAACGCTGGCAGTTGCCACGAAGCAAAGTAAACGCTGGAACGTCGAAAAGCTTCACCACCGGCGGCCGCCATCGACAGAACTACAAACAGTCTTCGTATTATGGGCAACCTCAAATTTTACGCCGTCATTGCCGCTGTGGCGATCGTGGCCGTCATCGTCTGGAACAAGTACATCGGACCCAAAGTGGGTCTGACCGCTTAATCGACGTCCACCACCAACCCCAAGGACAAAAGCAAATGTCACTCAATCGCATCAAGCCACTCCCGACAGCCTCCGGCGTTGCAGTGGCAAAAACCGCCACGTTCGATATTCCGATCGGGCCACGTTACAAGGTGATCTGGCTCGAAGCCGGCGACACCGCCAAGGACCTGGTGACCGACATCATCGGGGACATCCGCCTCAAGGTGAACGGCAAAGTGCAGCGCACCATGTCCGCCGCTGAATTGATCGCCATCAACTCCATGATGGGCGTCAACGGCGAATACTCCGAAGCCCTCGAACTCGACGGCATCGGCGTCGGAGCCGGCCACGTCCTCAAGACCCGGCTGCCCATTTTTCTCAGTGAGCCCTGGCGCGCCCAGCTTGCCGTCGCCGATGGTTTAGCCTGGGGCACGGCGGACCTCGCTTCCTTCCAGGTCGAAGTGGACATCAAAGCGGCGGCCGCCGGCCCGACCCTCGACGGCTTCGTCGAAGCCGACTACACCACCGTGACCGATGCCAAAGGCGTGCAGCAACAGCCCCGGATGGGAGTCATCTGCAAATGGTTCCGCCAACAGATCCCGATCAACGGCACGACCCAAGACGTCACCACGTTGCCACGGCGGGATTTCTATCAGCAGATCTCGTTGTTCGACTCGGCGATCACCAACGTGATTGTTGAAACCGACAGCCTCATTCAGCGGGACCTGACCAAAGTCCGGAACGATGACATCCTGGTCAGCCGGCAAATGGTTCCCGACGACACTCGTTACGACGTGGTCTTTGACTACGACGACTTGATCACCAGCGGCCTGCCGATGGTGTTGAACGGCCGACCGGTGACAGACTTTCAACTGAAGCTCACCCTCTCCGACGGAACGGCGAGAAACATCTCCACGATCATCCAGCGTCTCGGACCTCCAGAGTAAGACGCCCCGCCTCAAACCCAAATTGCGGCCCCGGCGTTTCAGATAGGGCCGGGCCGCAACTTCTTTTATGAGCAATCTAATCGACAGCTTCATCAGCTCGAAACAGTCGGACGGCTACGACGGCCCCGATCCCAGTCTCGACGGGGCCAGCGAAGACGACGGCAGCGGCAACAGCAGCGTGAGCAGTTTCTTCAACAGCCTGGCCGACACTTACAAAACGGTGAACGGCGCGCTGAACGATCACAACGCCTCGACCAGTCCAGGGACGGCCGTGCAATCTCCCGCCGCGGAAAAAATAATGAATTGGATTCCGTGGGCGATCGGCGGAACCGTGGTCCTGGTCGTGGCCTTCCTCTACTTTCGAAAGTGATCGATGGACTGGGCCTCATTACTCGGTAGCTCCGGAGGCGGAGCTACAAAGGGCGCTGCCTCCAAAGGCGGCGGCGGCGGCTACGGCGGAGATCTCACAGCCACTCTCAAGAGCGGTGGACCGTTTTCGGTCAGCAATCCTTTCAGCGTCGGCAGCGGCAGTGCTAGCGGCTCATCGAGTGCTACGGCCGATGAAGGCGGCGGCGGCTCGAGCAAGACGATGCTCTACGTTGTGATCGGCGGCTTTGCCGTGGTGGTCCTAATGTTCTTCGGTTTGATTTTCCTCCGACGATGAGCGCCTCCGGACCACAAAAAAGCAGCACGACTCAGAGCAGCTCACAGCAGCAGACTGGAGCCTCCGACCACAGCCAGGCTGTGACCTCCTTTGGCAGCGGCCCCAGCGCCGGCGGCAACATCGAGGAGAACCATAACAGCTTCAGCTTTAGCGGGAACAAAGGCGACATCAGCGTCGAGCAATCCGACCCGGGAACACTCCGAGCCATCAGCGGCGACGCCTTCGCCGCGGTCGAAGCAATCATCGCCGGACAGTCGGCCGCTCAAACTCAACGTGAGGCATTCCAGGCGACGACCTGGGAGCAAGGCCTGGCTTCGCAGCTCGGCGCCATCACCGAGCTGGGGAAGACCACGGCCACCGGTGGCGCGTCGGACCTCAACAAAACCGTCCTGGGCATTGGAGTAGCCATCGCCCTGGCTGTGGCAGCGATCTTTATTTTCAAGAAATAATGAAACCCTCGAAACGAACTCACGGAATGAAGCACAGCGTCAACCACGCTCACCAAACCATGCTCCAAGGCAGCCAGGCCACGGCCACGCCAGGCCTCCTGCAGCCGGTCTTTGTCCGCCGCCGCGTCGGCCGATTGCCCCGCAACAAAACCGGGGCGTGAACTGAATACTGAATACTGAATACTGAACACTGAAGTGAGCCAACCCTACAAACCAAACGTCGGATCGTGGATCGGCTTTATGCCCATCACCGTCAAATCGGCCGTGGTCCTCCCAGTGAAGATCATCGGCCGCACGTTTTGGCTGTCGAAGGCCAGCACCCAACTCTTTCTGCAGATCAACGACACCGCCGAGAAGATCCCGATCGACGTGGGCTTCCGCTTCCGGCTCCTGGACCCGGACATGTTCACCTCGTTGACCTTCTCCGCCGCGGTGGACGCAACGGCGGAATTCTACTACGGCACGGCGTTGCTCGATTACATCATTCATCCATGAGCCAAACCGTCCAACTCAACCGCAACAGCTACCTTCAGGACTTCGATCTGATCCTGAAAAAGGGCAAGTCCGAAGTGGTCAACGTCTTCGGCCAAATATTTTACTGCGTCGAGTCCAGCCAGAAATTCCGGATGCAGTGGGACAGCAACGGCCTCATCACCATGGAAGTCGGCCGGGGCTTCGCTCTCCGAGGCGACGACTATTTCGAGCAACTCACGTTCATCAACGAGACGAGCGAGACCGACATAACTCTGACCTTCTCGGCCGGCCGGGCGGAGGTCTTCGATACCCGCCTCAATACTTTGGTGGACCGACAGATCGCCGTTGGCACGATCGACAGTCCAACACGTGTAGTCCGGTCCGCCGGCAACCTGGCTGTCAATGGCATCCTCGCAATCCCTGGCACCAATGCCGGCAACCGTCGGAAGTTGGTGCTCATTTTCAACAAGAGCGCAGACGACGATCTGGAAGTCCTGGACTCGAACGGCGCGGCGGCCGGCACAGTGTGGCCACGATCGACCCTGCCAATCGAGACCGGCGACGATCTTAAAATCCAAAACTCCGGAGCGAACATTATCACTTACCGAGTGCTGGAACTCTATTACACGCTGGCATGAGACTTTTGTTCACCATCCTGATTTTGCTCTGCGCTGCCGTCTGCCAAGCTGCCAAGCCTGGTCAACCAATCCAAGGCGCCTTTGGCCTGTTGGCTGAAGACGGCCGCCAGCTCCTGGCCGATGGTCCGCCAGGTCAATTCCCCAACGGCCGTCATTTGCTCCGCGACAACGGTCTGGGCAATCCCTTCTGGACCAACTGCTTCGGTTGCGGGACTAACATCGGCTGCGCCACTTGCACCAACTGCTTTGGCCTGGTGACGAACGGTTGCTTCGTCGGCACCTGCTACGACACCAATGGCACCGGCACTTCGGTTGTGTTTTGCGGTGGCGGCGGCGCTTCGTCGGTCACTTCCTATTGGACTTTTGAGGAAAGCAGCGGGACACGTCTCGATGCTGTGTTTACAAACCACCTCTCTGTTGAGTCCGGTGCACCCAGCTTCACGTCGGGACTAGTGGGCAACTGCCTAAAGCTGAACGATTTCTCTGGCGCGGTTTCGGTTTACGGCAAGCTGCCTTTGCCAGCCGCGGGCTTCAACTTTGCCCAATGGTATCGCAAAAAAAATAATAGCTCGTTTTCAACCCTGGCATCTCTCCAGTGGTACACCACCGACACTTATACCGCTCTTGCCGATCTGACGTTGACGCTCAACATCAGTTCCGGATCAAGTGGAAGTATCACTGTTTCATATTCAGCGTGGATCTCCGGTGCAATCGATCACCAAAGCAGCTTGAACGTTTCTTCGTCCACCGTTGACACTTGGCATTTGCTCCGAACGTGGGTCGATCCGATTGCTGGGACTGTGCGGCTCACTATCGACGAAGCCAACTCAAAGACCAATAGTTTCATTTATTCTCCGGCAACCCCACTGCACTGTTACATCCGGTTCGGTCCCGGGGTCGCCTTCGGCGATTCGACAGCGCTTCTCCTGGATGAAGCTGGCTTTTGGCCCTTCCAACTGAGCGATGCTGATGGTACCTACCTTTACAACTCCGGAGCCGGCCGGACTTATCCCGACGTTCCCTATCCATGAGAATTACCACACTGATTCTGATTTTTTGTCTGTTGTCACTGACGGCCTTTGGCCAGACCGCAAAGCTCCACGAGCTAACACCGACCAACGCGATCAATAACGCCGATGAAGTCGTGTTGAACGTGGCCATCGTCGGCACGACAAACTTTGTCACCCTACGGGTCCCCTGGAGCAACTTCGTTTCGACACTGAACCTTGGCAGCGCCAGCCACAGCAACGCCACGGCCTTCATTGCGACCTTCAGCGGCACCGGGTCAAACACCACGCTGCGGACACCGTTCATTCCCGGCTCCGGAGCCACCAGCAACTACGTTTGGAGCTGCACCAATGCGACGACCGGGGCAGGGGAGTGGAGAGCATCGAGCGGCGGCGGCTCGTCCACCGGTCTCGTTCCGATCGGAGCAGTCATCCCCTGGCACAAGTCCCTGACCAATACCATTCCAGCACTGCCCAGCGAGTTCGTGGAATGCAATGGGCAAACCCTCTCCGATGCCGGCAGCGTCTTCAACGGCCGCGTCATTCCCAACCTCAACGGCAACAACCAATTCATTCGCGGCAATTCGACCAGTGGCACCACCGGTGGCAATTTGACCCACGTCCACCTCTTCGGCGGCACCACCGGAATAGAAGACGGTGACACCGACGTGCAAAGCGACTCCGGCTCTCCGGCCACCGTGGCTTCGTTAGGCCACAGTCACAATTTTTCCGGAACGACCGAGGCCGGCGACAGTTTGCCGCCTTACATGAACATGGTTTGGATCATGAGAATCAAATGAGCTTCTTACCTTCATGGCTCTTAGGCGGTGTTGACCTGGACGAAGAACAGCAGCGCCAGGACGAGACCGACGCGGCTTTAGCCAGGCTGAACCAAAAGAACTTGGACAACGGCGTCTATGACGATCGGACCTACGCCGAAGCCGAAGCCCACCGCCTGGCCGGCAAGCTGGACGCCAACCAGGAAGTTGCCGACGTGTTCAACAAGTCGATCAACGACTCCGTCTCAGGAGCGGCCGGCGCCGTCAAAGGCGTCATCAAAACCCCCTTCGATTTTTTGTTCAAAGCTCTGCCCTGGGAGATCTGGGTCATTGCCGCGATCGTGGCTTTCTTCTACCTCGGAGGCTTCGTTTACCTGAAAGGAATTCTCGCCAAGCGATGAAAATTCTCCTCTTTATATTGGTCGGTCTCTACGTCGTCGGTCTCGCCTTTGGCTTTTTCATGGGCGCCGGTCTCGTCTGGGACTGGCCGTTGAAACAACTCGGCGTGCAGATTTTCAAAAGAAGTCTTCCTCTCCGATGAACATCCCCGTCGAACTACTTGCCGTCCTGCTGGCCGCGATCCTCGCCGTCTCTGGCTGGAGCCTGAAGATCCTCTGGCGACTCTCCGAACGGATCACCCGGCTCGAGGACCGCTTTGACAACCTTTTCTGGATGCTGACCAGCGCCGGATTCCCAAACCCAAAACCAAAAACCAAACATGCAACCACCCAACAAAATCAAATACATCCTCAGTTCAATCCTCTGCCTGGCGGCGCTGATTAGCGTCTGCTTCGGCCAAGCCGATCGGCGCTACAACAGCGGCAACGCATCCCAAGCCTTCAACCGGCTGCTCATCGCACCGAACGTCACCTCCACCGGGAACACCACCAACGCGTTCCAAGTCCTCGACGTCACCGGGACCAACTACTTCCGGATCGTCCCGACCAACGCGGCGTTGCAATACCGGACCGGAGGCATCCTCTACACCGGAGTTACCGGGACCTTCCAGACTTCCAACGGCATTTTCACCGCCGCATCCGTCAGCGGAGTCCGGACCAACTTCATCTTCAAGAACGGCCTGCTAGTCGATGGCCCGTAGTCTGAAATCTCAAATCACAGATTTCAAATCACCGATGAAAAACTGGAAAACCACCCTGGCCGGCCTGGCAACGGCCATTGCCTTTGCCAATCCTCATGCTACCTGGTCCCCACTGGTCGGAGCCCTGGGAGCCTTCCTCGGCGGCCTCAGCACTGCGGACTACGACCACGACACAAAATACCCCGGAACGCCGTCCCCAGCGCCACGGCGGCCCATCGTGCTGCTGTTGTGCCTGGCTTGCCTGGCCTATGTCGCCGTGGGCTGCGCCCGGTTCAACTCCGATCAAGTCGCCACCAAGCCAGACGGCACCAGGACCGAGTCCCACCAGGACATCACCACGTTTATGGCCAGCAAAACGGCGATCGCCAAACTCCGCGCAGCGACCACCGATAAAAGCCAGGGCCTGACGGTCGGAGCCATCGACCAGGAAGCCAACGGCAGCGACCTCGTGGCGGCCGCCGTCAAAGCCGCCATCGAAGCGGCGAAGTGAAGTCGGCGCTGGTCATCCCCGTTCCGGCCGCCTTGGCCGTCGAGTGGGCCTATGGCCACTACAGCGACTCCGAACTAATCCACCTCTCCGACAGCCTCAGGCCTGGCAGAGACGTGGGGCTGTTCATTCTCTCACTCTTTGGCCGTTGGGCCTGGCGCGACCTCCGGAGACAATGCCGTCAATACACAGCGGCCAGAGTCCTCATCACCAGGACCAGTCATCCGGTCGTCGCCGCCTGGCTCACGGCCTACGGCGCCAAACCGTTACGGCAGGACCTCCCCGGAGAATACCGTTACCTCGCCGATCGCGCTTCCCTCGAACGCTTCCAAGCCTTACCGTCTCGGCATGGGAAACTTTCGTTGTGACAAATGCGGCGCCCTGGTTGACCTAATGTACGTCAACCGCCACCTCTGCGGCGCGGCGGGACCGCCCGGCGGCTACTCCGACCGGCCAGACGGCGGCAACC
>Ga0193719_10000611_pt1 | contig 13621 bp, 9 predicted proteins | sample U2a2metaG_FD_160103 | JGI IMG/M metagenome (GOLD analysis project Ga0193719, IMG submission 160103) | Soil microbial communities from a riparian zone of the East river system, Colorado, United States - U2a2 | ecosystem: Environmental > Terrestrial > Soil > Riparian zone | place: USA: East River... | reverse complement strand
AAACGGAGTAACTCGATGAGCCGGGAGGAGCCATGATGGCATCGCTCAACGGACGCACAGTGCTGATCACCGGCGCGGCCCGCGGCATCGGCGCCGCCACCGCCCGCCGCCTCGCCACCGACGGCGCCAGGCTGGTCCTCGCCGACCAGGACGGCGCCGGCGTCGAGAAGCTCGCCGCCGAGCTGAAGCAGGTGGCGGTCAAGGCCGACGTGACCAAGCCCGACGACATCGCGCGCATGGTGAACGAGCCCTACAAGCGCTGGGGGCGGCTCGACGTGCTGTTCAACAACGCGGGCGTGATTCGTGTGGAGCCCATGTTCGACGTCACCGAGGCGGAGTGGGATCGCGTCATGGACGTGAACCTGCGCGCGGTGTTCTTCGTGATGCAGGCGGTGGCGAAGCGGATGGTGAAGCAGGACGTGATGTCGGGGTCCGAGCTGCGGGGCAAGCTGATCCAGACCGCGTCGATCGCGTCGTATCGCGGCGGCAACCACCTGATGACGCCGTACTCGGCGTCCAAGGCGGGGGTCGTGAGCCTCACGCGCTCCGCGGCGCAGTTGCTGGCGCCCGAGCGGGTCACCTCCAACTGCGTGTGCCCGGGGGCCGTCGAGACGCCGATGTGGGAGCAGATCGACAAGGAGTGGGGGGCGCTCGAGGGACTGGGGCAGGGGGAGGCGTGGAAGCGTCGGATCCGGCATATCCCGTTGGGGCGGCCAGAGCGGGCCGAGGACGTGGCCGGGATCGTGGCCTTCCTCGCGGGGCCGGATTCGGACTACATGACCGGGCAGGCGATCAACGTGGACGGCGGCATCGTGATGGGGAGCTGAGCGCCCCCGGAGACCGCCGGCCAGCTACCGCATCGTGGTCTCGTTGACCGGCGTGAAGAACGAGGCGGCGCCGTAGAGGATCTGGCCCACCACGCAGAACCACGCCCAGCGGTCGGGATCGGCGGTGGAGCAGCGGCGCGGGGCCTCGGAGGCCTCCGCGGTGCGGGTGCGCGCCGGCGTCGTGGTGGCGCAGCCGGCCAAGACCATAGCCGCGAGCAGGATCAGGACAGACCGCCGCGCGGTCCGGCCCAACGTTACGCCGCCGGCGTACGCTCGCCGTCGGCCCGGGGCTGGGCGGAGGCCACCGTGGCGGTGGACGGCACGTCCAGCTCGCGGTTGGCCAGGTCCACCGTCACCCGCATGGCGCGCAGGCCCTGGGCGCCCTGCAGCTCGTCCAGCTCCAGCTCCTCGACGTCGCTGGTCAGATAGCCCAGGCGCTGGAGGTACTCGATGTACTCGCGCCACTCCGCGGCCTCGCTCGGGTGCGAGTAGACCAGCGCGATCTTGCCGGGCTGGGTCAGCCGCTCGGTGGTGCCCCGGATGATGGCCTTGTCGATCCGCTTCTTGATGATCTCGTAGCGGACGTTGTAGGCACCGTCCACGTCGAAGCGCTTCTCGTCGGAGCGGAAGCGGATCGAGAGCGGGGCGTGCTGGATCAGGATCAGGTTGGTGATGTCGAGGCCGACCGCGAGCCCGTTCTTCAGCCGCTCCACCCGCAGGGCCACCCCGCAGGCCACCATGAGCTGCCAGAGGCGCATGTTCTTCAGATAGAGCGGGTCGAAGACGCCGTCCTCGCGGAGGGCGCCGCCCAGGTAGATCGTGTAGTCCACCCCGTCCGTCTTCTGCTTCTCGAAGAAGTGCGGGAACATGCCCTGGGCCGCCTGCTCCTCCAGATCGATGTAGGAGGCCACCGCCTCGTTGATGCGGGTCACGCTCTCGTCGAACTCCTTGCGCCGCGCGTAGACCAGCCCGATGCCCGGGTCCACCGCGGCGCGGTAGGCGTCGATCTTCTCGTGCACGGTGGGACCGAAGGTCTCCAGGTGGCCGAAGAGCGGCTCGAGATCCGTCTTGAGGAAGCCGAGCACACCCATCTCGTCGCCCGAGCGCAGCGTCACCTCGATCTCGGCGGTGGAGCCGTCGATACGATGCGTGAGCTGGTCGAGGATCGGGAGCGGCCGCACCTCGTAGGCCGCGCGCAGCACCTCGCGGGCGAGGCCGAGCTGGGTGAGCAGGTCGGCCTGGATGGCCCAGGCGCGGTGGGTGGAAGAGCCGCGAATGTCCGACACCGCGTACAGCGGGTGGACGTCGCGGAACACGATCGGCTCCATCTCGCGGTTGGGCTCGCTCTCCGCGGTGTGCCGGTCCATCGTCTCCAGCACCGCCTTGCGGAACCGCCACTCCACCACCGGGTGGATCGCGGTGAACTGCTCCTTGATGAAGCCTTCCACCCGCGAGTGCAGCTCGTCCACGCTGCGCCGCACCGCCACCGAGAAGAGCGGCAGCACCTCCTGCAGTCGGGGCGCCAGGAGCGTGTTGATGTCGCCCGGCTGGGGAGAGGAGAGGCTCAGCGTGCCGATGAGCTGGCCCTGGTAGTGCAGGGGGGCCACCACCAAGCTGCGCATGCCCTTCTGGAGGAGCATCTCCTCCTTCGCCGTCCGCGGGCTCAGCGCGGCGAGATCCTCGATGAAGATCGGCTGGCCGGTCACGACAGCCTTCTCGAAGACGGAGCCCGCGTAGTCCTTCGTCTTTCCGCGCACCGAGCTCGCGAAGATGCAGCCCTGCCCGTGGTCGAGCTGGTGGCCGGAGTTGAGCATCAGGATGCGTTCGCCCTCGATGGCGGTCAGGCTCAGGCGGAGATTCGCGCGGCGGAACAGGGTCCGCAGCTTCTCCTGCAGCTTCACGAAGCGCGCGTTCGAGACGATGGACTCCTTGTCGATCAGGTCGCGCTTGATCGAGGAGAGCACCTCCTGGTCCGTCACGTCCAGCGCCTTCACGACCGTGAAGCCGGAGAAGCGCACGCTGCCGGGCGGGATCAGGGCCTTGAGGCCCTCCAGGTCCACCGCCTGCGCAATGAGGCGCCGGCGCATCTCGTCGGACAGCGGCGGCAGCGGGCGCAGCGCCTCCACGTCCACGAATCGGCCCTCGAACTGGATCTTGAAGTGGCGATCCAGGCCGGTCTCGGGCTCCGGCATGGTGAGGATCAGCGGGTAGTCCACCGGGAAGGTGATGCCGTGCAGGCGCTCGAGGATCAGCGCGTAGGCGTTCAGCAGCCGGAAGTCCTTCAGCGCGTGCATCTCGAGATTGAGCCGCCCGTAGAGCACGCCGTCCGGGCCCATGATGTTGTTGTCGAAGGCGCGCGTGCCGTAGACGCTCCGGAGCGTGAACGGGATCAGCGCGCCCATGAAGGCCTGCTCCCAGAACACGCGCGGGAACACCGCGCCCATCAGGCCGTCGACCAGCTCGGCGTGCTCGTCCAGCAGGGTGATGTCGTCGATGGGCCCGAGGAGCGCGGGCACCTGGTGCACGCGCGCCATGAGCGACCGCGCCATCTCCCCGCCGACGGACGGGTCCTTGGCCTGCTCGTCCCAGAAGCGGATCAGCGTGGCCAAGCTGAGGCGGCTCTCGAAGGGGAAGTCCCGCGCGAAATCCGGGGGAACCTTGGTGATGCCCTCGTTCGTCATGCCCATCATTCTACTCCAGGGTCCTAGCCCGCGGTGGCGGGCAGGCCGGCGGGGGCCGCCGTCTTGCTGGGGGTCCGGGTCACCGGCACTTCCTTGATGGCCAGCGCCATGGGTACCGCCAGGAAGGCCATCAGGGCGGCCGAGGTGAAGGCCCAGGCGTAGGAGCCGGTGGCGCTGAAGATCCAGCCGCCCACCGCCGCGCCGAGCGCCGCGCCCGCCTGGTGTGCGAAGAAGATCCAGCCCGAGAGAGCCCCCACCGAGTACCGGCCGAAGATATTGGCGGTCAGGGTCGTGGTGGGCGGCACCGTCGAGATGTAGTTCAGGCCGAAGATTGCCGCAAAAATGTGCAGGGACGGCACGTTCCACACGTAGAGAAGGAACAGCAGAGACAACCCGCGCACGCCGTAGTAGAAGGCGAGCGGCCCCTTGCGCCCGAAGCGGTCGCAGATCCAGCCGGAGAGCACCGTGCCGAGGATGTTCATGGCGCCCATCACGCCCAGGGCCTGCGCGGCGTGCATCTCGGAGAAGCCGTGCTCGGCCGCGTGCGGCACCAGGTGGGTCAGCACGAGCCCGTTCGACGTGTAGCCGCAGACGAAGAAGCTGCCGGCCAGGAGCCAGAACGCGGGGACGTGAATCGCGTCTCCAATGCTCGTCCGGCCCTCCGGCGGCGCCGCCATGCCGCCCGGCGCGATCGGCTGGCCGGCCCCGAAGGCCTTGATGCCTTTCTCGGCCGGGTCGTTCCGGACGAAGAAGAAGGTCATGGGCACCGCGACCGCGAAGAGGAGGAGGCCCAGCCAGATGAACGACTGGCGCCAGCCGAGGGTCAGGGTGAGGACGACCGCGAGCGGGACGATGATGAGCTGGCCCGCCGACATGGCGCCGCCGATCACGCCCATCACGAGCCCGCGCCGGCCCTCGAACCATCGTGCGGCGACGGTCGCCGCGGTGGACATGCCGACCCCGCCCGAGCCCAGCGCCATCAGCACGCCGGCCGTGATGTACACCTGCCAGAGCGCGGTCACCTGCGAGGTCAGGAGCGTGCCGATCCCGAGGACGAGGACGGAGAGCATGATGACCCGGCGCGGGCCCCAGTGGTCGGCGAGCCAGCCGACGAACGGGCCGGCGGCGCCCAGGAGGAGCAGCGAGAGCGCGGCGGCGCCCGACAGCGAGGCCCGATCCCAGCCGAAGGTGGCCTCCATCGGCTTGATGAACACGCCGAAGACGGCGCGCAGGCCCGAGCCCAGCAGCATGACGATCACGAGGGCGCCCAGGACGACCCACGCGTAGTGCAGCCCGCTCCGCGATGCCTTCACTCGATCCTCCCGGTCAGTGAGAAACCCCACCAGCTTACGCTGGTGCTCCTTTTGATGGCAAACCGGCCCGGTCTGGATTCAGCCTGAAGGTGTACAGTGACACCAGGACAATGGCGACGCGACGCGTACTTATCGTGGACGACGAGGCCGACGTCCGGAAGACGCTCACGGACATCGTCCGCGCGATGCGTTACGCGGAGCCCCTGGAGATCGAAGCGGTGCCCGACGGTCGCGAGGGCCTGGACGCGGTGGTGCGCCAGCGCCCGGACGTGGTCCTGCTCGACCTCCAGATGCCGCGCATGGACGGCCTCGCGCTGCTCAAGCAGATCCGCGAGATCGAGCCGCGCCTGCCGGTCATCGTGATCAGCGCCACGCAGGAGAACAAGATGAGCTCCGAGGCGCTGCGCCACGGCGCCGTCGCGTATTTGCCCAAGCCGTTCGATCCGCGTCACGTCGAGATGCTCGTTGCGACCTTTCTCGACTCGACCAAGCCCCGCCCGCCGAAACCCGTTCCCGGCCGGTGAGGACTCGGCTCACCGCGCACCTTCTGCGCGCAGCGCGGACGCTTTCGTATCGACTGCCGGCGGACGTCCGTCATGTTGTGGCGCCGACGGACGCGGCGGCGCGAAGTCCCGATTCCCACGTAACTCCCTCGAATGCGCGGGCCCCGGCCGGCTGGCAGGGCGCTTGCTCTCCTCAGAGCGTATGCAATCGCCCATGCAGACCAAGCGTGTTCTCGTTGTCGATGACCAGACCCCGGTGCGGGAGCTGGTGGCGGCGGTGCTCGCCTCGGACGGACACTCGGTGGAGACCGCGCGCGACGGCGCCGACGCGCTGCGACTGCTCGACTCGTCGAAGCGCTACGATCTGATCGTAAGCGATCTGAAGATGCCCGGCCTCGACGGCCCCAGCCTCTATCTGGAGCTCACCCGGCGGTGGCCGGATACGCGTCCACACCTGCTCTTCATCTCGGGCTTCGTGGACTCGCCCAGTACTCGGGCTTCCTCCAGGGCACGCAGGTCCAGGTGCTGCTCAAGCCGTTCGCGGTGGACGACCTCTCCCGGGCGGTCTCCGGCCTGCTCGGCCAGTCCTAGCTCGTCTTCCCCTGCACTTCTCCTCCCGCCGTTTTCTCCATGGACGCCGGTTGATCGCGGCGTCATCATGCCGTGGATGCCCACCTTCTCCGACGTGCTCCAGGCGCGGCTGTCGCGCCGGAGCCTCCTGACCTCCGGTCTGGCGGCGGCCGGCCTCGGATGGCTAGGGCCGGCGGCCTGGGCCGAGAGCCCGCTGGGTTTCACCGGCGTCCCGGTGTCGTCGGCCGACACCCTGGTGGTCCCGCGCGGGTACGTCGCGGCGGTCCTCTACGCCTGGGGCGATCCAATCTCGGATGGCCCCGCTTTCAAGACCGACGCGAGCAACAGCGTGGAGGATCAGCTCCGCCAGGCCGGCATGCATCACGACGGCATGCGCTTCTTTCCGCTCCCCGCCGGCCAGACCGGCTCGACCCACGGGCTGCTCGCCATGAACCACGAGTACACGGACGACGGCCTGCTCCACCCGGACGGCATGCTGACGTGGACCGCCGAGAAGGTGCGGAAGTCGCAGGCGGCCCACGGGATCTCGGTGATCGAGGTGCGACTGGCGGGCGACCGCTGGAGCATCGTGCGGCCGTCGCGCTACGCGCGTCGGGTCACCGCGGCGACCCCGATGGGGCTCACCGGGCCGGCCGCCGGGCACGCGTGGATGCAGACCGCCGGCGATCCGGCCGGCCGCGCTGCGCTCGGGACCATGAGCAACTGCGCGATGGGTTACACCCCGTGGGGGACCTATCTCACCTGCGAGGAGAACTTCCAGTTCTACTTCGTCAACCGCTCCGGCAGCGTGCCCGCGCTGCAGGGGCGTTACGGCATCACCGAGCGGGGCGGCGGGTACCGCTGGCACGAGTTCGACGAGCGCTTCGATGCCGCACGCCACCCGAACGAGCCGAATCGCTTCGGCTGGGTGGTCGAGATCGACCCGTTCGACCCGTCACGGCCGCCCGTGAAGCACACCGCGATGGGCCGTCTGAGCCACGAGGGCGCGGCCCTGGCCGTCGCACCCGACCGGCGCGTGGTCTTCTACATGGGGGACGACGCGCGCTTCGAGCACGTCTACAAGTTCGTGAGCCGCGACGCGGCCAATCGCCACGCCCTCGAGCACGGCACGCTCTACGCGGCCCGCTTCGACGCCGACGGCTCCGGCGTGTGGCTCGAGCTGGCCCCGGGGCAGAACGGGCTCGACGCGGGCGTCGGCTTCCCGACCCAGGCCGAGATCTGCATCGACGCGCGCCGGGCGGGGGAGATCGCGGGAGCGACCAGGATGGACCGCCCGGAGTGGATCACGGTGCACCCGCGGACCGGCGAAGCCTACTGCGCGCTCTCCTACAACGAGACCCGCGGCCAGCCCGGACGCCCGGGCCCGGACCCCGCCAATCCGCGCGCGGAGAACGTGTACGGCCACATCATCCGCTGGCGGGAGCGCGGCGGCGATCCGACCGCCACGCGCTTCGAGTGGGACGTGTTCATCCTCTGCGGCGACCCGGCGAGCGGCGACCCGGCCCGGCGCGGTGATATCAAGGGCGACGTCTTCGGCTCGCCGGATGGCGTGTGGGTGGACGGGCGCGGCGTGCTGTGGATCCAGACCGATGTGTCCACCCGCCTGCTCAACAAGGGCGACTACGCGGGCATGGGGAACAACCAGATGCTGGCCGCCGATCCGGTCACGCGCGAGGTGCGGCGGTTTCTCACCGGTCCGGTCGGCTGCGAGATCACCGGCGCCACCGGCACGCCGGACGGGCGGACCTTGTTCGTGAACATCCAGCATCCGGGGGAGACGCCGAGCGAGCGTAGCAACCCGGCCACGCCGAAGGCGATCAGCGCGTGGCCGGATGGGCCGAGCGGGGGACGACCCCGGTCGGCCACCGTGGTGATCCGCCGCGCCGACGGCGGGCTGATCGGGACCTGACCGACCAGGTCGGCGTCCCGAAACGTGACCGATCGGTCACCATTCCGCAATCTGCTTCCGCTAGCGTATGGCCCGCAGACGGTGCACTTCACCCTGACGCGGGAGCAGGCGGATGCCGAATACCTCGGGCGACCGGACCTTCCACGATGTGCTGCAGCTCCGCCTGTCCCGCCGGAGTCTGGTGCGCGGCGGGCTCGTAGCGGCCGGCCTCGGCTTGCTCGGAGCGGGGACGCGCCTCGGAGGGCTGCGCCCCGCGGCGGCCCAGAGCCCGCTCCTCGGCTTCACCGGCGTGCCGGTGTCCGCCGCCGACTCTCTGATCGTCCCGCCCGGCTATGTCGCGCGGGTTCTCTACGCATGGGGCGACCCGATCTCGGATGGGCCCGCGTTCAAGCCGGATGCGAGTAACAGCGTCGCCGAGCAGTCGAGGCAGGCCGGGATGCACCACGATGGCATGCACTTCTTCCCGCTCCCCGCCGGGCGAGCCGGTTCGAGCCATGGGCTCCTGGCCGTCAACCACGAGTACACGGACGACGGGCTCCTGCATCCCGGCGGCATGGACGCCTGGTCGGCCGACAAGGTCCGGAAGTCGCAGGCCGCGCATGGCGTCTCGGTGATCGAGATCCGTCTCGACGGCGACCGGTGGACCGTGGTCCGCCCGTCGCGGTACGCGCGGCGGATCACCGCCGCCACCCCGATCGGCTTGAGCGGGCCGGCGGCCGGCCACGCCTGGCTCCAGACCACCGCCGATCCGACCGGCCGGACCGCGCTCGGCACGATCAATAACTGTGCGAGTGGGCACACGCCGTGGGGGACGTACCTCACGTGCGAGGAGAACTTCAATGCCTACTTCGTCAATCGGTCCGGAAACCTGCCCGCGCTCCAGCAGCGCTACGGGCTCAACGACCGCGGCCTCGGCTACCGATGGCACGAGTTCGACGGGCGCTTCGACGCCGCGCTCCACCCGAACGAGCCGAACCGGTTCGGCTGGGTGGTCGAGATCGATCCCATGGACCCGGGCCGCCGGCCGCTCAAGCGCACCGCGATGGGCCGATTCAAGCACGAAGGAGCGGCGCTGGCCGTCACGTCCGATCGGCGGGTCGCGTTCTACATGGGTGACGACGAGCGGTTCGAGTACGTCTACAAGTTCGTGAGCCGCGATCCGTACGTACCGGACGACCGCGCGGCGAACGCGCGGGTACTGGATCACGGGACGCTCTACGTGGCCCGCTTCGACGCCGACGGCACCGGCGAGTGGCTCGAGCTGACCCACGGCCGGAATGGGCTCGACGCGGGCGCGGGATTCCCGACCCAGGCCGAGGTGTGCGTCAATACCCGGGGCGCCGCCGACATCGCGGGCGCGACGAAGATGGACCGGCCCGAGTGGGTCGCGGTGCATCCGAAGACCGGTGAGGCCTATTGCTCGCTCACCAACAATGCCAACCGGGGCAAGGGACAGAGTCCCGCGCCGGACCCGGCCAACCCGCGGGCCGAGAACGTGTACGGCCACATCATCCGCTGGCGCGAGCGGGGCGCCGACCCGGCGGCGACGCGATTCGAGTGGGACGTGTTCCTGCTCTGCGGTGACCCGGCGAGCGCGAGCGAGGACCGGCACGGCAACGTCAAGGGCGATCTCTTCGGCTCCCCGGATGGGCTGTGGTTCGACGGGCGCGGCGTGTTGTGGATCCAGACCGATGTCTCGACCAGCGCACTCCACCAGGGGGACTACGCGGGCATGGGCAATAACCAGATGCTGGCCGCGGATCCGGCGACGCGCGAGGTGCGTCGCTTCCTGACCGGTCCGCGCGGCTGCGAGATCACCGGGGCGATGACCACCGCCGATGGTCGAAACCTCTTCGTGAACATCCAGCACCCGGGAGAGACGGCGAGCGAGCGGAGCAATCCGGCTTCCCCGAAGGCGGTCAGCAGCTGGCCCGAGGGGCCGGACGGGGGCCGGCCCCGGTCGGCCACGCTCGTGATCCGGCGTGTCGACGGCGGCGTGATCGGGACCTGAACCGGAACTGGAGACCGAGATGAGGAACGCACGATCGCGCGAGGTCACGAGGCGAAAGTTTCTGACGGCAGGCGCGGTACTGGGCGGCGGGCTCCTGGCGCCGGGGTGGCTTGCCCGCGCGCCGTTCGCCCAGACCGGCCCGCGCCCGGGCATTCCCTACGGGGTCCAGAGCGGGGACGTCGGTCCCCACCAGGCCGTCGTGTGGAGCGCGACCGACCGGCCGGCCCGCATGCTGGTCGAGTACGCGATGACCGACCGCTTCACCGACCCGCGCCGGATCGTGGGGCCGGCGGCGCTCCCGGAGCTCGGGTTCACGGCCAAGGCGGTCTTGACCGGCTTGCCCGCCGGCCAGGACGTGTTCTACCGGGTGACGTTCCAGGACCTGGCCGATCTGAAGACCTCGAGCGCCCCGGTGACCGGGCGCTTCCGGACCTCGCCGGTGGACGGCCGGGACGTCTCGTTCGTCTGGTCCGGCGACACGGCGGGGCAGGGCTGGGGGATCAACGCCGACTGGGGCGGCATGAAGATCTACGACGCGATGCGCCGGCTCGAGCCGGACTTCTTCGTCCACAGCGGGGACATGATCTACGCCGACGGGCCCATCGTGTCCGAGGTGGCCCTGCCCGGGGGCACGGTCTGGAAGAACCTGGTCACCGAGGAGAAGTCGAAGGTCGCGGAGACCCTGCACGAGTTTCGCGGCAACTACCGCTACAACCTCCTCGATCAACAGGTGCGCCGGTTCAACGCCGCGCTACCCCAGTACGTGCAGTGGGACGACCACGAGGTGACGAACAACTGGTTCCACGAGCGCGTGCTGGACGACAAGCGGTACACCGAGAAGAGCTGCGCGCTCCTGGCCGCCCGGGCCAAGCAGGCCATGTTCGAGTTCACTCCGCTCGGCGTCGATCCGGTGGAGTCCGAGCGCGTGTACCGCGCCTTCCACCGCGGGCCGCGGATGGACCTGTTCATGCTCGACATGCGGAGCTACCGCGGCCCGAACAGCGAGAACCAGCAGGCCACGCTCTCGGACGAGGCGCGCATCCTGGGGCGCGCCCAGACCCAGTGGCTCAAGGCGGGCCTGCTGGCCTCGACCGCGACCTGGAAGGTCATCGCCGCCGACATGCCGCTCGGGCTCGTCGTGTACCACGACGCCGGCCGCAAGTGGGGCTCGGAGGCGGTCGCCCAGGGCAATGGCCCGGCCCTCGGCCGCGAGCTGGAGATCGCCGACCTGCTCCGGTTCATCAAGCACAACGACATCCGCAACGTGGTGTGGATCACCGCGGACGTCCACTACTGCGCGACCCATCACTACGATCCCGCGCGGGCGCGTTTCCAGGACTTCGCACCCTTCTACGAGTTCGTCTCCGGACCGCTGCACGCGGGCGGCTTCGGCCCCAACGAGCTCGACGACACCTTCGGGCCGCAGGTCGTGTTCACGCGGCACCCGGGGGGCCGGACCAACGCCCCGCCGACCGAGGGCGGCCTCTACTTCGGACACGTCACGATCGAGGGCCTCACCGGGGTGATGACGGTCAGCCACCGGGATCTCACCGGCGCGGTGCTGCATCGCCTCGAGCTCACGCCCGAGCGCTGACCCGTCCTACGCTCGCGACGTCGCCAGGCGCCAGGTGTTCGGATCGCGCAGGTGGGGTATCGTGAGCTCGTAGTCCAGCGCGTCGCCCTTGCGGCAGGGCCGTGACTCCACCCGGAAGTGCGGGACGCCCCAGTGAGTCCTCTTGTCGAAGGGGAAGGTGCTGAACGAGATCCGGTCGTCGAAGGTCGCGGTGAAGTACAGGCAGTATCCATCCAGCCGGCCCTCGTGCACGACGACCCTCCGCGATCCGAACCGATCCGGCAAATCGGCTTCCTCCATGGTCTCGAGGTCGCAGGCGTACACCACTTCCGGCTCACAGAGCAGATGGCTGACCTCATCGCCTCCCAGCGCCCGCAGATAGTATCCGCTCCGATCGTCGGCGGTGGACGGCTCCTCCACGCAGCTGTAGTCGATGTTCTGCACCCGCTGCTCCCAGATGAACGGAATACGATACTCGTCCTTCAGCTGGACGGGCTCGATGAAGAGATCGAACCGATTGGGGATGATGCGGCCGCCCGTCTTCAGCACGCGGTCGCGCAGATCCACCACGGTCGCGACCATGTTCTCCTCGAAGAGACACCACCCGATCTGCTCCTGGACGATGTGATCCAGCTTCTCGGCCGGGGCGAATTCCCGGCTGTTCAGCTCGAGGAATTCCACGTTCGTGATCCGGTTGTGCTCGGCGACGCGCTTCGCCACCTCGATGATCTCGGAGTGGTCGATGGCGTAGACCTTGCCCGCGCCTCGCTGGGCCGCGAAGAACGCGAGCACGCCCGAGCCGGTCCCCACGTCGAGGACCGTATCGCCTGCCTTGACGTGCGCGGCGATCGCCCGATGGTAGGCGTCGAGCCGCACCTCGTCCGCCAGCATTCGCTCGTGCAGGGCGATCGACGAGAAGGTGTCGCGATTGTCGGTGTCGCCGTCCATCGCTTCGTGGAAGCGCGGAACCCGCGAGTGCGATCCGAGCGTCGCCCTCATCCGGGCGACCGCCCGCGCGAGGAGAGAGGCGGGAGTCGGAGTCACCGGATCGGACCTAGACCGGCTTCGCCTCCACGCGCTTGCGGAACACGATCCGGCCCTGGTCGGCGTCGACCACCACGGTGTCGCCCTCGCCGTAGGTGCCGCTCAGCAGCTCGAGCGCCAGCGGGTCCTGGATCATGCGCTGGATGGTCCGCTTGAGCGGCCGCGCGCCGTAGACCGGGTCGTAGCCCTCCCGGGCCAGCAGGGCCTTGGCGGCCGCGGTCAGCTCGAGCGTGATGCGCTTGTCGGCCAGCCGCTTGACCAGGTGCCGCGCCTGGATCTCCACGATCGACCCGATCTCCTCGCGGCCGAGCGGCTGGAAGATCACGGTCTCGTCGATGCGGTTCAGGAACTCGGGCCGCAGGGCCTGCTTGAGCAGGTCGAGGATCAGCGCGCGCACCCGCGCGGGATCCGGCTCCTCGCGGAAGAACTGGCTTCCGAGATTCGAGGTCATGATGACCACCGTGTTGCGGAAGTCCACCGTGCGGCCTTGCCCGTCGGTGAGGCGGCCGTCGTCGAGGAGCTGGAGCAGCACGTTGAAGACGTCGCTGTGGGCCTTCTCGATCTCGTCGAAGAGCACCACCGAGTAGGGGCGCCGCCGCACCGCCTCGGTGAGCTGGCCGCCCTCGTCGTAGCCCACGTAGCCCGGAGGGGCGCCGATGAGCCGCGCCACCGTGTGCTTCTCCAGGTACTCGGACATGTCGATGCGGATCATGGCCCGCTCGTCGTCGAACAGGAACTCGGCGAGCGCCCGCGCCAGCTCGGTCTTGCCCACGCCGGTGGGGCCCAGGAACAGGAACGAGCCGATGGGCCGGTTCGGATCGGAGAGGCCGGACCGGGCGCGCCGGACCGCATTGGAGACGGCCACGATGGCCTCGCGCTGGCCCACGACCCGCTCGGCGAGGCGCTCCTCCATCTTGACGAGCTTCTGGACCTCGGCCTCGAGCAGCCGGGTGACCGGGATCCCCGTCCACTTGGCCACCACCCCGGCCACGTCCTCCTCGTCCACTTCCTCCTTGAGCATGCGGCCGGACTTCTGCATCTCAGCCAGGCGGGCGTTCTCGGCGGTGAGCCGCTTGTCCAGCTCCATGAGCGTGCCGTAGCGGAGCTCCGCCGCCTTCTGGAGGTCGCCCCGCCGCTCGGCGTCGGCCATGGCCGCCCGGGCCGTCTCC
>Ga0193719_10000609_pt1 | contig 13632 bp, 11 predicted proteins | sample U2a2metaG_FD_160103 | JGI IMG/M metagenome (GOLD analysis project Ga0193719, IMG submission 160103) | Soil microbial communities from a riparian zone of the East river system, Colorado, United States - U2a2 | ecosystem: Environmental > Terrestrial > Soil > Riparian zone | place: USA: East... | reverse complement strand
GCAAGGGAAGCAGCCTTCTACGCTATGAGCGGTAACTGGGATGAAGTCGTAACAAGGTAGCCGTAGGGGAACCTGCGGCTGGATCACCTCCTTTCTAAGGAGAAATTCATCGCCTTCGAATCTCCAGATTCGAAGAGCGGTTGAATAGGTCGACGGCTAACTCCGCGGAGTGAATCAATTGATCACTTCCCGGACACGCCGTGAAGACTTCGAATCGCGAAAGCGAATCGGAGCTCAAAGAGAACGACGGTAACGCACAATTCAGTCTTTGCTGCACATCGACTGCAATGCCGGATGACGATTCACAAGATCGACATCCGGCATTTTGTTTTTGGAGCGATGCGCGACGTCGCGACCCAAAATCTCCTCTCGCCGTGAAGGCAGCCGTCCCGCGAAATTATTCTACTTTCGTTGCGATCCACCAGGTCGTGCCTCCGGCGTCCTTTACGCCGCCACGTTTGTCTTCATCTTCTTTCTTCACCGGCTCTTGAACGGAAACCGCGCCTGCGTCCAGCGCGCGTCGATAAGTCGCGTCCACGTCCGGCACGTAGATGTGGACATTTGCTTGGATTGGCGGCCACCCCGGCGCGCCGTCGGCGACCATGATCACACTATCGTCGATCCGAACTTCGGCATGCCTTAGTTTGCCCTCCGCATCTGGGAAACGGCGCACCTCCGCCGCGCCAAAGACCTCCTTGAGGAATTCGATCGTTTTATTGGCTCCATCGACGATAAGATACGGCGAGACGGTGCTGGAATCGCCTGGTTTGTAGGTCTTGCTCATAGAATGACGATTAAGGACTGCTCACACTAATTCAATCTCGCCGCTCGCCAATTCTTCTGTAACTGCGGTGATACGGTTATTACTATCGAGTTAGTTCGCAGATCCAGTTTGTTTCCCATGTTTTCCCGCCGTCAGGCGAGAACGATTGTTCCATCCGCGCCGATTTTGGTGAGATGTTTGACCAGACATAGCGCACCAGGACCGCGCGGCCCTTGTACTGTTCCTGATCGTAGAACTCGCCGCGGTTGCCATTGAATTCACCAACGACTGGCGGCAGGCTGAGAACACCCTTTTCCAGGTCGAGAAGGTAGATACTCCATTGATGGGAGTCGGGATTGTACAACCTGAGTGTCTGCGCCTTAATGTGAAGGTGTTTCTCGGGATTATCGACCTCAAACTCCTCAAAGTTCGCATTGCTATCGAGAAGCTTCTTATGGTTCGAGATGCCGTTATACTCGATCCAAGTGTTGGAACCAACAAGACGCTCAGGGAGCCGGCGCACGTGAGCCTTCCAGTTCCCGATAAGGAAGTCGAAGTCGTGAGATCCATCGTGCGCGGGAGCGGGCGATTCACCTCCCGTCGCAGACAGCAAGGTCAGTTGCAGGATAGCGAGCCAGTACATTGAGCGTATTTTCATAAATGTAAGGGATCAAAGCTAAGTAGATCGTGGAACCGATACTTATCGAACTTAGGCAACGCAGAAAGAGATAGATTTCAAATCACTTGATTACCGGATTTTCGGTAAAGCCCTTGCGTTTACCTTTCGGTATCTTGCCGAAAGACTATCAGTTACAAACAATTCGACAGTGTTGCTGAATTGAAGTCGCTGGAGGCGTGTGCTCCCTTTTCCCATGCTCATCGAAATGCGCACTTACAAAATCAAACCTGGCAAACGAACCGAATTTCTCGAAGTCCTTGAATCCAAAGCCGTCCCCGAGCACCAGAAAATCGGCATGAAAATCCTTGGTCCCTTTCTCTCGATTGAAGATGTGGACACGTTTTTTTGGATGCGGGCCTTTCCCGATCTCAAAAGCCGGCAAAAAATGAGGCATGAATTCTATGAAGGAAAACTTTGGAAGGAGGAACTCCAACAGAAGCTAATGCCGATCCTCGAGAAATACGAGGTGGTCGTGGTGGAAGCTAAAGAAGGCCTCGGCGATTGGCGGTAACCGAAGCCGGAATTAACCACAAGTAAGCGGTCGTGGCGTTCTCGCTTCTTCAACGTCGTGCAGGTCGACCCAGGTCTGGATGTCCTCACGATCTTCCAATCCTTCCCGTTTCTTTGCCGCCTTCAAGTCAGCGCTTGCTTCATCGCGCCAACCGCGTTTTAACAGAAACGCATTCCAAATCCTAATTTCCTCCTCACTCGGTTTCCGCCCGCACTTGAAACACCATTCGAGAATCTCCTCATCCGATCCACCCTTCAACGTTCGATCGACGAGTTCGTTGTAATCGATTCCGAGGAATCTCGTGCAACGCGCGTCGAACATCGTTGGGTCGTCGTCCACGCCGACAAAATAATCCGGCGGCAATTCGTCTCGCGCTTTTAATCTGATCTTGTCCAGCATCCGCGCGAAGTAGACCAGACCTTTGGTCTCCTTGTAATCCGTACATGGAGTCTGCATTGAAGGGAAAGCTTCCGGCCCTGTGATAAAGTGTCAACGGTCCACTTGGGTCGAAGTGGCCATACCACTTCGACGGGGAGCTTGCGGTTATCAACAGTTTGCTTAATGAGCACAGTCCAAATCGTGAAAAGAGTTTCAGCCAAAAAGCTCGGTAAGAAGCAGCGGCGTCGCCACTCGATCATGGCTTTTGAAATGGTTCGGCTCGATCGCGCTGCGGATGAACCGCTTCATGAACAACTTTATCGCCAGGTTCGCGATGAATTGGTTTCGGCAACCTTCAACAATAACTCTTCCAGACTGCCCTCATCGCGAGAGCTGGCGGCGGACCTGGGAGTATCGCGTTTCACGGTAAACGTCGCTTTCTCGAGGCTTCATGCGGAAGGCTATCTCCAATCGAGAATTGGATCGGGCACATTCGTCGTAGAGCCATTGCCGGAAACTTTCTTGAGTGCCCACACGGCAAAAGCAGAGGCACATACCGAACGCCCGCCCCGTCTGTCTGAGCGAGTACGAAATATTCCGGATCAGCGGATCGGAAAACAATTCGATTTCGGAATCGCCGGGCCGCCCGGTGTCTCCTTTGTGCCGGCTGTCGCGGCTCTTGATGAATTTCCGATCGAAATATGGGAACGACTTAGAGGAAAAGTCCTAGCCCAAAAGGGAGCGCATCTGCTCCAGTATGCATCAAGCCGTGGCGACCCCGACCTTCGCAAAGCGCTGGCAACCTATTTGTGTGATTACAGGGGTGCGCGTTGTCATCCAGACCAGATCATCATCACCGCTGGAACGCAGCAGGCTATGATGATCAGCGCAATGGCTCTCGTAAATCGGGGTGAGGTCGCGTGGATAGAGGATCCTGGATTTTATCAAGCGCGCCGGACCTTTGGTTTTGCCGGGGCGATTGTCGTGCCAAGGCCTGTTGACCGGGAAGGAATCACGATTGGGCGGCCGTCGAAAGAGCGCTCACCTAAAATAATTTACGTAACTCCTTCCCATCAATTCCCGCTCGGCATGACGATGAGTCTCGCGCGGAGAACGGCCTTGATCGATTTTGCGCGCGCGTGCGACGCCTATATTTTTGAGGACGATCACAACTCGGAGTTTCGTTATACCGGTCCCCCACTCCCATGTTTACAGGGCTTGGATAATGTGGGCCGTGTCATCTACTCAGGCACGATGAGCAAGATCTTGTACCCATCGTTGCGGCTGGGCTATATCGTCGCGCCACACCAACTGGTCGAACCGATGATTAAGATTCGGGCGGTGATGGACCAACACTCGCCGGCCATCGATCAGGCGACGCTGGCCCGATTCCTAACGGAGGGGTTTTTCCTCACTCACATCAAACGGATGCGAAAATTATATTCGGACCGAAGGGACTTTTTCATCGAACAATTCAACAAATTGTTAGGCAAGTACTTCATCCTCGAAATCCCCGAAGCTGGATTACACTTCGTCGCCTGGGTGCGACAGAAAGAACACATGCCGGTGATCACGCGCGTATGCACTGACATCGGTATCAGGCCGTCGCCGTTGTCGTCGTGCTTTATGAAAGTAGAGCCGAAGCCCGCGCTCACATTTGGTTTCGCCGCGTGGTCGCGCGCGCAAATTCGTGAGGGCCTTAGCAAGTTCGCGGCGGCGCTTAATTCTAAATTGAATTGAGTAATTGGGCAGGCCACGAAGCGGTCTTTGACGAGCCGCACGTCAGTCGTTCCACTGCTTTGGATCTGCTGGTTGGTCGGCCGGCCATTTAAATTAAAACTGAAATGGTCCGTACCAAATCTGCGAAGTGGCTATGGCAGTGACACCCGGCCAGTTCCTAGAGTGTGGTCATGAAAATTCAACAAAGGAGACAAACATGACAACACAATTCAAAACCAAAAGAGCTAACCAAACTCTTTTTATTATTCTGATCGCTGTCTGCTACGGGGCGATACTGACACCGGTCCATGCGCAAAAGCCCGAAGCAATGAGGACAAAATCGCAATACCAGGTGTCGACTCTTCCCGATTTTGGAGGCACTAGCAGCGGGGGAAATAGCATCAATGACCTGAGCTGGGCGGCAGGTTATTCCAGGATGCCGAATAGGAACCGGCACGCTACGCTGTGGCGAAGCAGCTTGCTCACCGACCTCGGCACGCTTGGCGGACCTAACAGCAGTGTCACCTGGAACGTGAAGAATACTCAAGGCATCATCGTGGGTATTTCTCAGACGGCCGATCCTGAGCCTCTCGGGGAGGCTTGGAGTAGCGCAGCTTTCTACAGTACGCCTAACAACGTCGGCTATATCAACCTCGGGTTCGTTTGGCAAAACAACCAGATGAGAGGACTTCCCGCATTTCCAGGCGGGAATAATGGCTTTACAACCGGAGCCAACAACTTCGGTCAAGTGGTCGGGTGGGCCGAGAATGGTGTTCATGACAACGCGTGCGTCTCGCCCCAAGTCCTGCAATTTCGTCCAGCTGTGTGGACTCTGGGACCACCGGACCAGATCCAAGATTTGCCATTAATCCCCGGCGACAGCTCAGGAGCTGCGACGGCGATCAATGATAATGGTCAAATCGTGGGCATTTCCGGTATCTGTGATCAGGCCGTTGGAAGACGCACGGCCAAGCATGCCGTGCTTTGGGAAAATGGCACCGTGACCGATATCTATCCGAATGCTGCAGCGCCGTGGTGGAATACGCCGACTGCGATCAATCAACGAGGCGATATTGTCGGGTTTGCCGGCGACCCGGCATTTGTCGAAGGCGACGTCCTCCACGCGTTCATGTGGACCAGGGATGATGGCATCCGACAGCTAAAGCCTTTGCCAAACCGTACACCAAAACATGTAGACAGCGAGGCTTATGGCATTAACGAACGTCGCCAGGTAGTCGGTGTCTCATGCGACGCGGACTTGGTTGATTGTCGTGCAGTTATTTGGGATCACGGCAACACACCAACAGACCTAAACGATCTCAAAGGCAGTTATTCTGCCTTTCTCGCAAACGCGAAAGACATAAATAACAAGGGAGAGATTACAGGCAGAGCAATCGACCCAGCTACCGGCGCGTTAATTGCATATTTGGCGGTACCTCTTTCGCCGTAAAGAACAAAAGGAATAGCGCCCTGAACGCGGATCAGAGGCGTTCATGCCGGATGTTGACGTAAAGAATCGACATCCGGCATTTTTCTTTTCGCCAAATTGGACGGCGGTCGGCGCCAATTGCTTGTCTGCGGTTCGACGAACCAGCTCTGTCTCTCAACTTCTCAACCTGCGTTTGTTCGTTTACTGTCTCGCTCCATCAACGGTTCATTTATGAGATCTTTGTTCTACGTTCTTCTCCTCGCCGCTCTGTGCTGTTCTTCGCTTCTCGCCTACGCCGAAGATTCATCTCCCACGCGATTGAAATACGGCGCTTGGGGATTTGATCTAGCCGGAATGGATGCAGCAACGACACCTGGCGACGATTTCTTTCGTTACGCCAACGGAACCTGGATCGACAAAACGCAGATTCCTCCGGACAAACCGGCGTACTCGCTCAGGCTCGCAATGACCGACCTGACCGAACAGCGGCTGCGCGAGATGATGGAATCGCTTGGCGTGAAGCCGAATGAAAATCCAGCCACGCTCGAGAAAAAAGTCGGGGCGTTTTACCGCTCGTTCACGGACGAAGCGCGGGTTGAGCAACTTGGCGCGAAAGCGATCGACTCTGAACTGAGCGCTCTCAAGGACGCTAAGACTCGCGATGATTTCGCCGCGTTGATGGGCCGGACGACGACTGGTTTCGAATTTTCCCTTTTCAATCCGATGATCGACGCCGATTTAAAGGACCCCAAAAAATACGGCTTTTATCTGACCCAGGCGGGAATCGGTCTGCCCGATCGCGATTATTATCTGAAACCGGATTTCGCCGCCCAGAAGAGCGCTTACCAAAATTATGTCGCCACAGTTTTGAAACTGTTGAGCTGGCCTGACGCTGACAAAAACGCCAAAGACGTCGTCGATTTCGAAACCAAAATCGCGGAGGCCAGTTGGACTAAAGCGCAACAGCGCGACTTTAACGCGATCTACAATCCGATGTCGCTTCAGGATCTGAAGAAGTTCGTCCCGGGATTTGCCTGGGGCAGATTTCTTGCTGAAGCAAAGATGCCGAATCTGACTCGCGTCATTGTTGCTGAGAAAAGCGCGTTCCCAAAAATTGTCGACGCGTATTCAAAGACGCCGATCGACACCATTCGCGCCTGGCACGCATTTCACATCGCAGATAACGCCTCGCCATATCTCTCGAAGCCGTTCACCGACGCTTACTTTGAGCTACACGACAAAACTCTTTCCGGTCAGAAGCAACAGCAGGCGCGTTGGAAACGCGCGATCACAGCGGTCGGCGGTGGCGATTTTCTTGTTGGTGATCGTTTCGGAACATTCGGAACGATGGGCTTCGGAGTCGGTCAGCTTTACACCGCAAAATATTTTCCAGCAGAGGCAAAACAGAAGATTCAGGATCTCGTCGCCAATTTGAAAGCTGCGTATCGCGCAAGGATCGAAAAGCTCGACTGGATGGGACCAGAGACGAAAAAGGAAGCGCTGAAGAAACTCGACACTTACACGATTAAGGTTGGCTATCCAGATCATCCGCGTGATTACACGAAGTTGGTTATTCGCGGCGACGATTTAATCGGCAACGTCAAACGCTGCGCGCAGCTCGATTGGGATTTTTACACGGGCCGATTTTCCAAACCGGTTGATCGAACCGACTGGAGCATGACGCCGCAAACGAACGACGCCTACAACGGAAGTTTGAGGGATATTGTTTTTCCGGCGGGAATTCTACAGCCGCCGATTTTTGACGCGGATGCTGATGCTGCCATTAACTACGGCGCGGCGGGTGGCGTCATCGGACACGAGCTCACACACGGGTTCGACGATCAGGGCCGCAAGATCGACGCATCCGGTGCGTTGCACGATTGGTGGACAAAGAAAGACGCGGACACATTCCAAGCGCGAGCAAAAATGCTTGGCGCCCAATACTCAAAATACGAACCGATTCCCGGCGTCCATGTAAACGGCGAATTGACCATGGGCGAAAACATCGCGGACCTGGGCGGCCTCACGCTTGCGCTTGACGCCTATCGCGCTTCACTCAAAGGACAACCGGCGCCGGTGCTCGATGGTTACACGGGCGATCAGCGCGTGCTCCTCGGGTGGGCGCAAGCCTGGCGCGGAAAAGTCAGCGACGATTACGTTAAAAAGCAGGTCGTAAGCGACCCACATTCTCCCCGTCAATTTCGTGTGATTGGCCCCACTCGAAACACGGATGTCTGGTACGACGCCTTTAAAGTCCAATCGAGTGACAAAATGTTCGTCCCACCTGAGCAACGCGCCCGGATTTGGTGATCAGCTCCGATTGCAATCTGCGACCGGCAAACTACATTCCGCAGTTCTGTTCGGGGGCATAGCTCAGTTGGTAGAGCGCCAGCTTTGCAAGCTGGAAGTCAGGGGTTCGAATCCCCTTGCCTCCAGTCTTCGCTCGCGTCGTAGAGAAGAGCGGAGACTGTCGCGCCGTAGCCTTGGCGGAGGCGGACACCTTTTAGCCTTGCTCCATTTCTCGCGCGAGCTACGACTCGGCAAGCCAGTATGACCAAATTCTTCTATGTCTACATTCTGCAGAGCGAAGCGGATCCTCAACGGTTCTATGCCGGATTGACTAACGATCTTCGGCTGCGTCTGCGGGCTCAACAATTCAGGACGCGTTCCTCACACCGCAAAACGGAAGCCGTGGTGATTGAAAACATACGTTGCACTTCCCGATCGGACCCGGGCGGCTCGGCTCGAGCGCTATCTGAAATCCGCTTCAGGTCGTGCCTTCGCAAAACGACGTTTTTAATTCAAGACCTTCGCCTCGTTGTGTCATTTTCGACCTTTATTTTCGATTTGCGATTTGCGATTGTCGATTTAAGTAAATGCGCGCGAAGCGCGCCAGTTGTTCCAAATCGAAAATCGGCAATCGAAATTCAAAGATTCCGCGGCGCAGCCGCGATCCCGGGCCTGTAGCTCAGTTGGTTAGAGCATGCGCTTGATAAGCGCAGGGTCACTGGTTCGAGCCCAGTCAGGCCCATTTCCTTCCAGTGATCAGAATTGAAAATATACAAATGGCACGGGGCCGGTCGCCGGAAACAGTTCTAGCGCCAGAAGTGCGCAAACGTACACCGGGATCTGAACGCGTGCCGGTTGCAAAGCCAGGCGATCAATGAACTGGCTGCGTTCCTGGGCGACAGCCAGAAACAGTGAAATGAAAATGAGCACGATCGTGCCGGTCGTGAGGAGAAACTCCCCGGTTACATGGTGGGAGCCAAAGAGCGCACCTAACACGTATGCGCTGCTCTGAAGAGTTTTCGCACGAAAGAAAGGCGCGCTTAACACGAAGGCTGTAAACATTGCTCCGACGCCAAACGGCACGAACCAACGCTGTTTCATCACTTTATCGACCGGTGTGCCAACTGTTGCCCGATCAAAGAGCCGATAGCCGACTAACAGAAGACCATGGTAGGCGCCCCATACCACGAATGTCCAGTTAGCTCCATGCCACAGTCCCACGAGCACCATTACAACCAGCATGTTGCGGTATAACACGAAACGCCCTTTTCTTCTCCGGCTCAACGGCATGAACAAATAATCCCGGACCCAAGTGGAAAGCGTTATATGCCACCTTTGCCAGAAGTCAGGCGGGTTTCTGGCCAAAAATGGGCGTGCGAAATTCAGCGGAAACTCAAAGCCGAGCAGCTTCGCGCAACCACGAGCGATATCGGTGTAACCAGAAAAATCGAAAAACACCTGGAAGGTAATGGCGAGACAGCCCGACCACGCAGCCAACCAACCCGGATGGGCAGTGGGATCCCTGAAGTAGCTGTCCGAGAGCACCGCGAAGCGATCGGCAAACACCATCTTCTTTATCAAACCCGCCACCACGAGGATGATTCCACTCTGGACCACAATTGCCGCCGGGGGTCGCCATGACCAGATCTGAAAGATGAATTGCCGGGCACGAATGATCGGACCGGCGATCAGGTGAGGAAAAAATGCAATGAACAGCGCGTAATCGATCGGGTTTCTGACGGCCTTCATCTTTCCCCAATAGACGTCGAAGGTGTAGGAGAGACTGGCGAAGGTGTAGAAGCTGACGCCGACTGGAAGCACGATTTGTAACACCACCGACGACGGAGGGATCCGAAGCACTGAGGCCAGTGAGCCAGCGAAGAAATCGTAATATTTAAAGAACCCGAGTATCCCCAGATTAACGACGAGACTTACGACAAGTAAGAGCTTCTTGCGGCGGCCTGTTGCAGTCTCCAGGAAAATTCCCAGGTAGTAATCCACGACCGTGGACGTCAGGATAAGCACGATGAATCGCGGGTCCCACCACATGTAGAAGACATAGCTCGCCAGTAGCAGAAGGATTTTTCCGAAGCGGAAAGGCACGCTGTAGAACAGCGCTGCAACGATGAAAAAGAAGATCCAATACTGGAAGCTGTTAAATAGCATGCAGCAGTCGTTAGGTTAGCGACCTAGTTCGCATCATTTGTTGCGCGCAGTCCATTCACAGCCAGTTCCGCCTCAGAGTTACCTTTTGGTTTCCAATCAGCTGATCGAAGGCGCGCCAGTAGCTCCGATACCAGCGTGTCCGTGAATTTCTGGCGACCCTTCGCGTTAAGGTGGAATGCGTCAAAGTAGTATTGCGGTTGTTCCAGAAAATCGAACGTGTGTCCCGGCAGCGAAAAACTCGTCCTCTGAATGACAGAGCTTGGAAGAACGGATTCATATCCCCTTGAAAATCCAGCAAGCTCTAGAAATGGACCGCGAGGGAGAGGCGTAAGGACGATTGCTGTGGGACTATGCGAATAGCGATCCATTATTCGGGGGATCCAATCGCGTTGTAGTTTCAAAGAGTACTCGGTGTCCGACTGTGATGGTTGAATCAAGCTCTTCCGGAAAGCCAACCTCTGAGCTTCTGTTAATTTTGGCGCGAACGTTACCTGTCCTGTCGCTGCATCGTAGGATGTCCCCACAAGATCGTAATCCCGTCCTTTGTACTCCCGCCCGGAGTGCATTTTGTCGACCTGTCGAATACTTCTCATTCGCGCCACGGGATGCGCAAGAAGATCGGCAACGTCGTCCTGGTACGCCGAGCCTCGCAGTATGCACGCGATAAATGCCCTGAATCGGCCAGACCATCGTTGAAAACCAGAGGCAAAATGGAAGCAGTCTCCATATCGCAGTAGCGGAGCTGTCATAGAAATCCGGAGGGGATCGGCGTTGTTTGGTTCATAGCCGATGCCGTAAGGAACGACGATCGCCGCGTATCGTCGCGTGGTCGGATCCACTTCCCGAACCATGTAATACCATGTGTTAGCAGATGCGGCGGGTTCGGCGAGACTAACAAACTTGAGCCCAGCGGGAGAACCAAGCTCATTCGCCAGTGTGGCGGAAAATCCCTCGGCTATGCGTGAATCACCGAGAACCAGCACCTCTTTCAGCCCTGATCGAGCGCGCTCCTTTTCGGCTTGCGTAATTTTCGCGACACGTCCCGCGTAAGAATTTGGAGCCAGGATCGGGACATACAATCCGCTATGAAAGATGGCACCGTCGACGCAAAGGAACGCGGCGATGCCAAGGAAAAGGTTTCGTGCAACGTGGAGTTGTCGAGGCGACGTCGTAGGCTCGGTTGGAAATGTCGTTCGTACCGGTCCAGTCGAACTGAGATAAACTGCAAAGTACAAAACCGCTGCTAATCCAATGATTAGCGCCCAGCGGGCGACAACTTGCCATGACAGTGTCTGCTGCGACGAAGTGCTTTCGTCAGATCCGAAAACAGTTACTCTAGCGAGCAAAGTCTGCCGCTGATCGTCGCCATAGAGTTCGAAGACATAGCTATGTTTTCCGATCCATGGAGCGACCTGGTTACCTCGCGAACCGTTTGCAAAAGGAACCGGTTTCCCACCATCGTCAGTGACAAAGACAAAACCCAGCGATCCGTTTCCGGTATCCCATTCAATCTCGGTGCTGCCACGTCCATCGCTGAGCGTTACGCGCTCCGGCTTTGCTGTGATAACGGGCGCACCTGAAACCCGGTCTGAATTGCTGCCGGATATATTTTCTTGGGGAGCGGCTCGCAGCGTCGGTGCGGTTCCCAAATACATGCCAACACACACCGCAACAACAGCTATTACTGGGCGAGGTTCCGAGAGCATTGACCAGTTGCGCCGTTGTTCGTGAAAACGCTTATGCACTTCGCCTGTCATGCGAGCGTCACAATTGCGCGTCAACGACCTGGCTGTGGGTGGTAGCTCGGAATTTTTCAGGATGACGGCGTGCGAAGCTCGCACCAATCAACAATCCGAGGAGTGCTCCTGTAACATCCAGAAGCACGTCGCGAACTGACGGCGTACGCGATTTAACGAACGTCTGGTGAAATTCGTCGCTTGCGGCAAACAGCGCGCAACCCAGCAGAACTGCGCCAAAAACCATCAACGTTTTTGTGCGGAGAACTGGAACGTTGCGAAGTGCTCGCCATAGCAGAAGAGCCAGAACCGTGTATTCGGTAACGTGCGCGCATTTGCGAGCAACAACGAGAATTGTCCAAATTGCCTTCGGCGACATGCCCGGCTTCAACCAGAGCAAGAAGGGGACAATGTATCGTGACGTATGCTCGGCGGACATAACGCTGGTCGAGCCGACGAAGATCACGCCGAGCCAAATCAGCAACGGCAGCCAATATTTGAGGAAAAATTTCATCCAGAAGTCAGACGTCTGAAATCAGAGATCAGCACGGAAACGCCGAACATCCAACATCGAACACTGAACGTCCAATGGCAGAAAGAGATTCGGCATCGTAGTTCTGAATTGAGAATTGGACGTTGGAAGCTGGACATTGGACGTTTGCCGCGACCATGTTGCGGAACGAAGTCACTACTCCCCTCACCTTCCAACCGATTTTTATCGAGCGAATGTGGGGCGGGCGGCGGCTCGAATCCGAATTTCACAAAAAGCTTCCGCCGCAGAAGCGTATCGGTGAATCGTGGGAAATTGTCGATCGTTCCGAAGCGCAAAGCGTCGTGGCTAGCGGGCCGCTGTGCGGAAGAACTTTGCACGAATTGTGGACGCAACAGCGAAAGGAAATTTTCGGAGATCTTGCCGACACTCCACGGTTTCCGTTGCTCATCAAAATTCTCGATGCGCAGGAGAAGCTGTCGCTTCAGGTGCATCCGCCTGAAAATGTTGCCAGCCAACTGGGAGGCGAGCCGAAGAGCGAGTTTTGGTACGTAGCCGCCGCGAATCCGGACGCCGAGGTTTTCGTTGGATTTCGTGAGCCCATCACGCGCGACATGTTTGAGGAGAGGCTACGCGATGGAACCGTGATCGATTACATTCATACAATTGCCGTTCAGTCAGGCGATGCCATTTTCCTCCCGGCCGGCCGTGTTCATGCGATAGGCGCAGGCAATCTGCTGATCGAAATCCAGCAGAATAGCGACACCACTTACCGAGTGTTCGATTGGAACCGGACCGATCCGGCAACCGGCACGAAGCGGGATTTGCACATTCAACAGGCGATCCAATCCATCGACTTCGAAGACATGCAACCGAAGCTGATCCAATCGCAAAATGAATTGCTGATCAGCCACAGCCTGTTCGAAATCCGAAAGTGGAATCTTGATGAAGCCCGCGAGGCAGCTCCGCTCGGGCAATTCGCGATCGTTTGTTGTCTCACCGGAAATCTCAGCTGTGCCGAGGTCAAGCTTGCACCAGGAGAATTTTTTCTAATCCCGGCCCATTTGGAGGAGCGGCAACTAAAACCACTCGCGCCCAACACAAGTCTGTTGCGCATCACCATTCCGGTGTAGAGGCGGCCGTGTCGGCCGCAAAAGATTTATGCCCTATCGATGAACACTAATTCGCCTTGATACTGCCAATCGTCGGCTCGCGGCACTAGGCCCGCGCGTACCGGATTCTCGCGCATGTATTCCCATTTCTGGCTGTAACTCTCGTCGTTACGCAACACGTGATCGAAAAATCCCGGCTGCCAAAGCGGTCGTTTCTTGATCGCTCCGAACGCGACTGAGATTGCTCGCTTCAACCCATTCACCCATTGCGCCAGCTTAAAGTCATCTCCGCCTTTAACGAACAAATGCATGTGATCGGGCATGATTAGATATCTTCCGACGCCCACACCAAACTCGTCA
>Ga0193719_10000608_pt1 | contig 13634 bp, 14 predicted proteins | sample U2a2metaG_FD_160103 | JGI IMG/M metagenome (GOLD analysis project Ga0193719, IMG submission 160103) | Soil microbial communities from a riparian zone of the East river system, Colorado, United States - U2a2 | ecosystem: Environmental > Terrestrial > Soil > Riparian zone | place: USA: East... | reverse complement strand
GGGCTGGATTGCAGTTTGCCCCCGCCTGGGCCAGACCGCAGATTTTCCCCAATCCAGCCTATTTCGCAGGGATCGGAGTGATGATCGCTCTGGCAGCTTTGATGATCTGGCTGCCGCTTTCAAGCGCGGGCGACCCGAACGAGCCGGCCCCCCCCACCGCGATGATGTGATACCAGCGGTTTGGGCCGGGCGCGCCGCCCGGGATTTTGGTGGACATCGCGGCCGTCCTTGTTTTCCTTAATGATCCCTAGTGTCCCTTCGTGGTTTACTGTTTTTGATGTCCATCGCACAGAATGTGGCTGAGTTACGCGAGCGGATCGCGGCCGCTACGCTCCGAACTGGCCGAGATCCCGAAGAAGTCACGCTCATGGCGGTGAGTAAGACCTTCGCGCCGGAATGCATCCGCGAGGCTTATGCAGCCGGACTTCGAGTGTTTGGCGAGAACCGCATTCAGGAATTTACTGGCAAGGCAACGGCTTTGGCCGATTTGAAAAACGCCGACTGGCACATGATCGGTCATTTGCAGACCAATAAGGCAGCCAAGGCGGTAGAACTATTTACCACGATCGCCTCGGTAGATTCGCTGCGATTGGCTGAAAAGCTGAACAGTGCTGCGCAGCAAGTCGGCAAGAAACTTCGGGCATTAATTGAGATCAATGTCGGCGGAGAAACGGCCAAGAGCGGGATGCCTCCGGAATCGCCTGAGTTCGAGGGGCTGCTGCGCGCGGCGTCGCGTCTGGAGCACATGGAATTTCTGGGCCTCATGACCATTCCGCCCTTCTCCGAGGATCCGCAGCAGATGCGGCCTTATTTTCGCAAGCTGCGCAAGTTGCGCGACGAGATCCAGGCCCGAAAACTGCCCAACCTGAGCATGCATGTGCTTTCGATGGGCATGTCGCACGATTTTGAGGTGGCCATTGAAGAGGGGTCGAGCTGCGTACGCATTGGAACAGCCATCTTCGGGGAAAGAACTAAATCCTGACCGCAGAGGACGCAGAGGAACACAGAGACCAGACTGAAGAATTTGTTCTTGGTTCTCCTCTCTGCCTCCTGTGTCAGCCGGGGTAGATCGGTTCGGATGATCTCCATTCACGACACGCCGGCCGGCGCTACCTTCGTAGTCAAGGTCCACCCTCGCGCGAAGACGAACGCCATCACCGGTGACCTTGGGGACGCGCTAAGGCTATCTTTAACCGCCCCGCCCGTGGAAGGCCGTGCCAACGAGGCCTGCATCGAATTCTTCGCCAATTTTTTGAAGGTTGCGCCGTCCTCCGTTACCATAGCGTCCGGCGAGCGCAGCCGGAGGAAGGTAATCCGCGTGTTGGGAATGTCAGCCGCGGAACTTCGAAGCCGCTTGAATCCATGAACCTTACCTGCCAGCTTCAGCTGCTCAGGAGTCACGATTGAGCTTTTCCGAACGGCTGCACGAGATTCGTACCGGTTTCGAGCGCCCCTTCTGGGTCGCCAATATCAGTGAACTCTTTGAGAGGCTTTCCTACTATGCCGCGTTCGCATCGCTGGCACGTTATCTCCACGAGACATTAAATTTCCGCGTGGAGCAGGCTAGCAGCTTGAGCGGACTGTTCGGAGGGCTGGTCTGGTTTCTGGCAGTATTCGGCGGCACCGTCGCCGACCGCCTGGGCTTCCGCCGGTCTCTTTCGCTCGCCTACCTGATTCTGAGCTGCTCCTACTTTCTGCTGGGATCGATTGGATCTGCCTGGCTGGCTCCGCTGCGCAATGCGATGCCGCTGGGCGTGCTGGTCACTATCATCCTCATGCTGCCCGCCCTGGGCGTCGCTCTGGTGAAACCTTGTGTAGTCGGAACCACGGCGCGCGCTTCCAAGGAAAACGTTCGCTCGATCGGCTATTCCATTTACTACACGCTGGTGAATATCGGTGGCGCTGCTGGACCTTACATCGCATCCTGGGTGCACCAGCACATGCGCGTGGAAAATGTTTTTCGCGTAGCGGCATTGAGCGTGTTTGCCATGTTCTTCGCGGTGCTGTTGCTGTTCAAAGAGCCGCGCCGGGCTGGCGATTCTCAGACTGCAAGTCTGGCCGAATCGGCGAAGAATTTTGTCACCGTCATTTCCAATCCTCGATTTATGCTGTTTCTGTTGATTTTCTCTGGTTACTGGGTGGTTTACTGGCAGGAATTTATCATTCTGCCGCTGTACATCCACGACTACATCGATCCCAAGGCCAATACCGAACTGCTTCTAGTGACCGGACCACTGACCGTCATCACCCTGCAACTGCTGGTCAGTCTTGTCACGCAGCGGATGCCCGCGTTTCGCGCCATCACACTGGGAACGCTGATCTCCGGCATGGCGTGGCTCGTTCTGATCGTGCATCCCACGGTTCTGATGGCTGTACTTACCCTAGTGGCGGTCTCCGTGGGCGAGATTACGCAGTCGCCACGTTACTACGAATATATTTCGCGGCTCGCACCACCGGGTCAGCAAGGTACGTACATGGGCTTTGCGTTTCTGCCGATCGGAATCGGTTCCCTGGTTGGCGGATGGTTCGGCGGGAAACTGATTCATCACTTTGGCGAAATCACCCATCAACCCGGGCGCATCTGGTGGGCGGTGACGGCCGTGGGAGTGGCCACCGCGGCATTTCTGTGGATTTACGACAAGACTGCGCGGCCAGCCCGCCCTTCCGCCAACTAGGCTCAGGACTCATGTTCCAAGCGGGCTTCACATCTGTTGACCTCGTCACGTCACCGCAAGCGGTTTAATGGGTCCTGATCCTAGATCGCCTTGCGATTCCTAGGGGACATCTCGACTGCGAAAGCGAGCGGGCTGAACCTCGATTCGCTCAAATCCCTCCCGTTGTTTAGAATAGTTATTTGCCCATGGACCTTTCCGCCATACAGGCCGCGCTCCGCGAGCGAAACATCGATGCCTGGCTCTTTTACGATCACCATCATCGCGATCCCATTGCCTACCGCGTGCTGGGGCTGCCTGCCGGTCAGATGGTTACCCGGCGCTGGTTCTATTTGATCCCAGCGCAAGGCGAGCCCCTAAAACTGGTCCACAAAATCGAGCCCGGACATCTCGACACCCTCCCGGGCAGCACGCGCCGGTACTCCGGCTGGCAGGAACTGTTTGACCAGGTGAAGGCCATTCTCGCGAATCATCGTGAGATCGCCATGCAGTATTCGCCCAACAACCTGGTCTTCACCATTTCCCTGGTGGATGGCGGCACCATCGACCTGGTGCGCGGCCTGGGCAAAAACGTGGTCAGCTCTTGCGATCTGGTGGCGTTGTTTGAAGCCACTCTGACCGAGGATCAGATCAAGTCTCACCTCGCCGCGCGCGATGCGATTGACGCGATCACGGCTGCCGCTTTCCAGGAAATCGGACGGCGCGCCCGAAACGGCGGAACCCATGAGCACGAAATACAACAGTGGATCCTAGAGTCCTTTCGCCGCGAGCACCTCGTAGCCGACGATCTGCCCGTAGTCGCTGTGAACGCGAACAGCGGCAACCCGCACTACGCTCCGCATCCCGAAACCTCAAAACCGATCCGTCAGGGTGATTTCGTCCTGCTCGATATCTGGGCCAAGAAAGATACCCCCGGGGCCGTATACTACGACATCACTTGGACTGGTTTTGTGGGCAAGTCCCCCTCCGATCGCATGCGCGAAATTTTCAACGTCGTTCGCCAGGCCCGCGACGTGGGGGTGAAGACCGTGCAGACAGGGGTGGGCAGCGGGAAGACCATTGCGGGCTGGGAGGTTGACCGCGCGGTTCGCAGTTACATCACGAGCGCCGGCTTTGAGCAGTATTTCATTCATCGCACCGGGCACTCCATCGGCACCGAGGTGCACGCCAACGGCGCGAACATGGACGACCTGGAAATTCACGACGAGCGGCGTATTCTGCCTAACTCGCTTTTCTCCATCGAACCTGGCATTTATCTGCCGGAATTTGGAGTGCGCAGCGAAGTAAACATGCTGGTCCGCCCCAAGGGAGCGGAAGTAACAGGTACAATGCAAAGTGAAATCGTCACTATCTGAATGGCAAACTCAACTAAATTCTCTGCCGTAGAAACGCAGAAAACGCCGGCTCTGCCGGCATCACCCAAAATGTCGGTCATCGCGCCGGCCATTGCATGGCTGATACCGGGCGCGGGTCACCTGATCCAGAAGCGCTGGATTCGGGGCCTGGTGCTGATGGCCTCGATCAGCACGATGTTCGTGCTCGGCCTGCTGATGCAGGGACGCGTGTACCATCCTAACGGCGGAGACATTCTAGATATTCTTGGATTCGTCGGCGACGTGGGTGCGGGAGGACTCTACATCGTAACGCGTATGCAGGACTGGGGACACGGCGCCATCGCCCACGCCACGGCCGACTACGGCACCAAGTTTTTGATCGTCGCCGGTCTGCTGAATTTCATCAGCGTAGCCGATGCCTACCACATTGCCATTGGAAAAAAACCTTGATCGGAAAAACTGAATGACCCTGGAACTCTCCCATTTCAGCGCCGCCGTACTGTTCTCCGTATTCGCCTCGGCCGTTTTTGGCGTCACCCAGCGCAACACCCCCAGTGAACAGATTCGCTATGGCTTGTATTGCTTCGTGATGTTTGCCGGCGGAGTGTTCGTGGCGGGTTGGGTGATGTGGCTGCTGCGGCATTAGCCATTAACTCTTGGCTTGCCTCGCAGGATCCACAGGTGCCGTTCACCCGAGCGACCAAGTCTGGCAGAGAAGAACTGAAGTCCAAGAGCCCAAGCGAATCGCTGCTTCAGCCCTCCCATACGAACGCGTCAAACACACGCTTGGTGTCGAATCCGAGACGCTGATAGAGGGTGACTGCGCGCGCATTCGCCTCGGTCACGGTCAGCGAGAGCAGCGAAAACTTCCGCTGACGAAGATTGCCTGCCGTGGCTGCGATCAATAACTCGCCCAGTCCGCACGAGCGGTATTCCCGCAGCACACAGACTTGGGTTACATGTCCAACGTCGTGGCGCACCCGCGAGCACAAAATCAGCCCGACCAGGCTTTGAGCCCGCTTGTGTACCGCGACAAACGATGCCTCCGGATCGAAGGTACCGCATCCCGGAAAACGAACGATATTGTTCAGGAAACGCAGCGACCCGCTCAGAGTGCGGTACTGGTCGTTGATTTCGGAGTCCACATGTCCGCGATATGCCGCGGTGATCAGAGCAGCGGCCGGCTGATATTCCTGCTCCGTCCAGCGCCGGATCTCAATTTCAGGGTCCAGGGGCCGTGCAGTCTTCAGCGCATCGCTCAGCGACAGAACCATAAAGAGCCGCGGGTGGCGTTGAAAACCTTGCTCGACGAAAGGCCGTGCGACCACACCGGCGTCATGCACCAGCAACTGTGCCTCGACCCGATGAATTCCAGGTGACTGCTGCAACGTCTCGATGACATGCAGCAGCAGGCGCGACTCCACTTCGCGCGGATCGGGTAACCGGCCGCCATCGGCAACGAAAAGGTCTCCAATCACGCCCTTGCCGCCTTCGTAGACAAAAAAGGCGTATCCCACAATTCGTCCCCGCTCGATGGCGGCATAGCCCGGAAGGATCTTGGCATCCACGTAACGCAAGATCATCTCAGCCGACCCGGTGTAGTCCCACGAGAGCACACGCGACCATTCTCGGACCTCGTCCTCGAGCAGGGGACGCAGATCGGCGGACGAGAAATGTCTGAGGTCGAGAATCTCCACCTGGAGGCTCCTGAAGGGTTCCGGCTTGCTAAGCGCGCTCATGGCGGGCTGCGAACAGCGAGTGTAGTGCTTCGTCCAGCCGGAGGCAAACCGGGGGATACCCACTGGTAACCGGGGGTTTCTCCTTACGCGGTCAGCTTCCTCAGCAATCGGGCGAACCCGGAATTCTGTTTGGCGCGAGCGACCAAGATCCCACCTGGCTCGGATCGCCTTATCCGAGAAGCCTCGGGTTGCGTGTGAGGGCAAAGTCCGATTGCCAATTGCTAATTGCCCCTCTTTCCCGCCACCCAGTAATAGTCCAATCCTTGCGCCGCGAAGGTTCCCAGGTGCGTGACCCGCCGGTCCGTCGTCCACCTCGCAATATTTTTCTGCCATCCTTCCCGCGCCACCAATAGGTGCTCGCCGTCCGGGATTTGCCCCAGTTCGTATCGCGCAATGGTTTGATGGCGATAGAACTGCAGGCCATATTCGGTCTCACGCGGCAGTCGCAGAATCGCCAAGGGTAGGGACCGGTTGTCCACCTGATTGATTTCCTGAGACAGTGGACGCGCGGAAAGCGTCGCATCCACAGCCGGAGCGCCCAGGCGCAATACCGCGGCAACCGCCAGCACTACCGGGACTAGAGTAACGAAACGGAATCCACGAAGACCGAACTGACCCCGCAACGTCACCGCGATGGCGGCCGCCAGCACGGCGGCAAATCCAAGAGGGAACGCGGCGGCGCGTCCCCACGGCAACCCGTGTTGAAACACGATGGATCGCAGCATCAGGGCCGCGACCAGGGGCAGAGCCGCAACCATTGAGTGCAGGACGATCAAGGGAAGATTTGGACGATCATCCTCGACCACATGGCGTCGTACATATTCCGCCAGCAGGAGCGTCCCGGCAGGGACTGCCGGAAGGATATATCCCGGCAGCTTCGATGCCGAAAATGAGAAAAACCCAATCGGCACGACGAACCAGATCACGAGAAATCGAGGCAAGGCGTCCCCCGCCCGGAACATCCCCCTGTTTTCTTTTGACCAGTTTTCTGCCCACCAGGCGCGAACACTCTCGAACAGAGCCGCAGTCACAAACATCGTCCAGGGCACGAGTCCAAGCAGAGCCACCGGCAGGTAGTACCAGAACGGTTGCGTGTGGTGATAGAGATCCTTACCAAAGCGCGCCAGATTATGCTCGAGAATGAACACCCGAAAAAATTCTGGATTCCTCGCCTGGACGGCGACGTACCAGGGAAGCGCAACCACGCAGAACAAGGCAATGCCGGGAATCCAAGCGGTCCGCGTGATCAGCCGGTAGTCACCTTGGGTACCGGCAAACGTCACCAGGATGACCAGGGCTAGAAATGGCGCAACCGGCCCTTTGGCCAGCATGGCCAATCCCAGGAAGATGTAGAACAGTGCGAGGTACCGCTTGCTGGCCCTTTCATGCCACGCGTACCAAGCCAGCATGGCGATGGTGAACATTGCGGCCAGCGGCATATCCATCGACGCCGCGTGTGCGAATCCGATGACTCCGCTGGCCGAGGCCAACATCAGCGCGCCATCGAGCTGAAAACTAGCGAACTGCATGGCGGAGCGAAAGCGCCGCAGAAAGAGGTAGACCGCAACCACCATGAGCGTGGCGTCCACCGCTGAACCCAGGCGTGCAGCCCAGTCGCTAACACCAAAGAGTCTGTAGGCGAGCATGGTTTGCCAGTAGTAGAGAGCCGGCTTTTCAAGCCAGGGCTTCCCACCGAGCGTGGGGGTGATCCAGTCATGCCGGGCAAGCATTTCCTGCGCCACCTGCGCGTAGCGCGGTTCGTCGGCTCCGACCAATCCAAAATATGAGAGACCCCAAAAAAAAAGGAAACCGCAGAAGCCAGCCAGCAACAGCGAATCCAAACGAAGACTCGAGCCAGCAGAATTTGATGCGCCGGGTTTCAGGGTCGAGTTTGATGAAGGCGGCACGAGTTGACGATGCAGTACCTTATTGTACGGAGGGACTGAGGCGCAATTCTTTGATAATTCGGGCCGCCGCTACCGGCAAGGGCCCGTCAAGTGCGCAACCGCTGGCACACTGGTGTCCGCCGCCGCCAAATCGTTCCGCCACCGCCGCTACGTCCGCGTTGCCCCTACTGCGCAGGCTTACGCGGAAGCGGCCGTCAGGAAGCTCGCGGAAGAATAGAGCCACTTCAACACCCTGCATGGAAAGGGCGTAATTCACCAGTCCTTCGCAGTCTTCTTCTTTCGCATGGCAGCGCAGCATCTGCTCCTGAGACACGGAAATCCACGCCAGCGCTCCCTCTCGATGGAGGTTGGAGAGGGCCGAGCCCAGCAGGCGCATCTTGGCGGTGGAATGTCCGAAGTAAACGTTGCGGGCGCAATGAGCCGGGTCTGCGCCCGCCAGCACCAGTTCACGTGCCAGCTCGAAGGTGTGTTCGTTGGTTCCCTCGAACATGAACGCGCCCGTGTCCGTGAGAACCGCGGTGTAGAGGCAGGTCGCGATCTCGGGAGAGATTTTCACCCCCGCCTCGCGCGCCAGGCGGTACACCATTTCCGCCGTGGCCACCGCCTTCGGGTCGATCCAGTTTACGTGGGCGAACGGACGTCCGCTCATGTGGTGATCGATGTTGATCAGGAACCTGCTCTCCAGCCCCTGCAGCCGTGTGCGCTGGATGCTGTCGCACTCCAGGATGATGGCGGCTTCGTATCCCCCGTTTACGCGTTCTGTCTGGACCACCTGTTCCGCAAAGGGCAACGGCTGGTAAATACGGGGCACACCATCGCGCAAAACGACTTCTGCTTCCTTACCCATTGCGCGCAGGATTTGGCAGCAGGCCAGCGCCGAGCCGATCGCGTCGCCATCCGGGCGGGCGTGCGAGGTCAGCAGAAACCGGTCGCGCTGCTCGATTTCCTTGAGAACTTCTTTCAACATGCTTGCCCAACTCCAGTAATCCGGACCGAGCCCCCATCGTTCTATCTTTTCTTCCTTCTGGTACGGCCTAACAGTTCGTCAATTCTGGCACCGTATTGGTCGGAGCGGTCCAGGTGAAAATACAACTCTGGAGGACGACGCAGGTGCAAGTTCTCCGCCACCTCGCGACGGATAAACCCGACCGCCGCCGTCAGCCCCTCCAGTGACCGCACGGCTTCCTGTTCGCCTCCGTCCAGAGTAATAAACACCTGCGCCGAACGCGAATCCTCCGCCAACACCACGCTGGTGACACTGACCAGGCCGATGCGTGGGTCGCCCAACTCGCCTTCCACAATGGTTTCGATCTCCTCCCGCAGGGCCTCTCCCAGGCGCTCCCGATGGTATTTCGCGCCACGCTTCTCCACAGACACACCTCTTGAGTAAAACGAATGAGAATATCAGAAAACCGCTGCTGGTGCAGCGACGCAAGGGATGGGGCGGATCAGGGCCGGCGTCCGGTTCGGGGTTGCCCGAGACAAATACGCCAGGAAAAGAAAAAGCGTCCAAGCAGGATGGACGAGGGCTTAGCCTTAGACCCGTGCGAGCGATGAGACAGCAGGTTCTATGTTGCTCCGCCGCGCAAACTGGAAACTGGCCAATTTCGCACACTTCGGGAAATTGGATTTCGCTTCCTCCGGCCTTCCCAGAACAGAAAGAGTTCGACGGTCGTAAGCCTTAAAGGTATTCGACAAACGAATCCGCAATATCCGCTCCGCCGTTGTTGGCGATGCGCGTGGCCTGGCGTTCTACATTTCTCATCAGCCCGTCGAGATAATCACGCGAATCTGAAATACCGACCACGCCCAGAGTAGCTCGGTTCCACAATCCGCTCGGCCCCAACTCTGCCACCGCCACATTGAAATGGGAACGCAAACGGTCTTTTAGGCTGCGCACAACCTGACGCTTGTCTTTGAGGGACTGTGCCGCTTCGATGTGCAGTTCGAGGATGAGAAAAGCGATCATGCCGTCCCGTCGGCCTTCCGTCGTCAGCAAACCTTGAAGACCCGGGACCGAAGACTGACGACTGCTCTCAAGCTATGGCTTCCGCCGCGACCTTCTCGGTCATGAAAGCTTCGATTACATCGCCGACTTTGATGTCGCCGTAGTTGGCAATTGAGATGCCGCACTCCATTCCGTTGCGCACTTCGCTGGCGTCATCCTTGAAGCGGCGCAGGGATCCGACCTTACCCGTGAATACGACGTTGTTATCGCGCAGCAGCCGCACTTCGGAGTCACGCTTGATGATACCGTCGAGCACGGAACATCCTGCGATGGTGCCCACCTTCGGGATGCGGAAGGTCTCCTTCACCTGGGCGCGGCCCTGGTAAGTTTCCTTGATCGTGGGTTCGAGCAGACCGGTCATGGCGCGCTTGATTTCGTCCTGCAACTCGTAGATGATCGAGTGCAACCGGATATCGACCTTCTCCTGCTCAGCCAGTTCCTGTGCCTTTCTCTCCGGGCGGACATTGAATCCGATGATGATGGCATTCGAAGCCGAAGCCAGCAGCACGTCAGACTCAGTGATCGCACCCACGCCAGAGCGCAGGAGCTTCAGTCGCACCTTGTCGTTCGATAACTTGGTGAGGAGATCGCTTAGCACTTCCACTGACCCACCTACGTCGGCTTTCAGAATGATGTTCAGTTCCTTGGTGCCCGCCGTCTTCAACTGTTCCGCCAGACCTTCGAGCGACACGCGGGAACTCTTCGCCAACGTGGCTTCGCGGGCTTTCTGTTCGCGATACTCCGAAACACCGCGGGCTTTGTCGCGGTCCGCAACCACGACAAACTGATCCCCCGCCTGGGGCAATCCTTCCATGCCCAGAATTTCCACCGGGGTGGATGGCGGAGCGGTTTCGAGCTGCGCGCCGCGATCGTCAAACATGGCGCGTACTTTGCCGTAGACGTTGCCGACTACGAAATTGTCTCCGTTGCGCAAGGTTCCGTTTTGCACCAACAGGGTGGCGACCGGACCGCGGCCGCGATCTAGCTTGGCTTCGAGGACTACTCCGGTAGCGGGACGGTCCGCCGTAGCCTTGAGTTCCTGCAAGTCGGCCACCAGACAGATCATTTCCATGAGCAGGTTGAGATTGGTTTTCTGTTTGGCCGAGACGTCCACAAAGACTGTGGTTCCACCCCAGTCTTCCGGCATGAGGCCGCGATCGGCCAACTGCTTCTTCACCCGATCCGGTAAAGCATCGGGCTTGTCGATCTTGTTTACCGCGACAATGATGGGCACTTCCGCAGCGTGGGCGTGGTCAATAGCTTCCAGCGTCTGCGGCATGACGCCGTCGTCGGCAGCCACAACAAGTACCACGATGTCGGTCGCCTTGGCCCCGCGCGCCCGCATGCGGGTGAACGCCTCATGGCCGGGCGTGTCGAGGAACACGATCTGGCGGCCAAACGCAGGGGACTCGTTATCCTGGATGGTTACTTTGTAAGCACCAATGTGCTGGGTGATGCCCCCGGCTTCGCCTCCGGCAACATTGGTCAGACGAATGGAGTCTAGCAGCGTGGTCTTGCCGTGATCCACGTGGCCCATGATGGTGACAACGGGCGGACGCGCCACGCCCTCGGTAGGAACGCCTTCCTCACCCGCGGCAGATTCGGAAACTTCCTTCGCGGCTTGCTCTTCGAAGGTAATCACATTGGTGTCCGCTCCGAAGAAGCGCGCCATCTCACTGGCCAGTTCGGTATCTAGAGTCTGGTTGATGGTGGCAAACACACCACGCGCCAGCAGGCGGGCAATTAGATCCTTGGCGCGAATTCCCAGCTTCTCAGCCAGGTCTTTGACACTGATGCCTTCCGTAATCGTGATGCTGCGTGTGATGGGCTGGGGTTCGTTAGAGAGCGACAACCGCGGAGGCGGTGTGTAGCCCTTCATCGGACCTTCCTTCACGCCTCGCGGGACGTAGCGCTGTCCAGGCCTGCGAGAGGGTGCGCCCGGACGGCTGCCAGGCCGTGCGGTCGGTCCGGTAGGCAGCGCCCCCGGCCCTACTCCGAGCGGCCGCGTGCCGGTCGGCGATTGACGAGTCGGATGCATCGGCCTACGCTCGCCCGGTCGCAGCGGCGGTCGATTGGTCGGAGCGCCCGGTCTCGGACGTTGAAAAATTGGCTGTCCTGGCACGGGACGTCCCGGTACCGGACGCATGGTGGCTCCCGCAGGCGCTCCCGCGATGCCCGGGGGCGCAATTGGTCGCAACGGCGCTTTGTACACCGGACGCGGTCCTGTCTGCGGCACGATCATGCGAGGCAGCGGGGCTTGCGGCGGCGCTGGCGCCGGGGGCGCAGCTGGCCTGGCGGCCATGGTTGGCGGCGGCGTAGCGGCTCGCGGTGATGTCACCGCTTGCGGTGCCGAGACGGTGTGCGCGGCTGGGGCTGCGGGCTGGGCAACCGGCGGCTTCGGAGCGGTCGGAGCGGGAGGCGCTGCCGGAGTTGCCGACGGCGGAGGAACCGGCTGTGCCGGTACCGTAAAGGTCGGCCGTGGGGTTGAAGTCGGGACTACCAGCCTCGGCGGAGCCACAGGCGGAGGACTGGGCGGCTTGGGCAGCGGAGTACTTACGACGGGCGGCGGGGGGGGGATGGCAGCTCTGGTCTCGAACGGCGGCGCAGCCGGCGTCGCGGCGGGAGCCTGTTGTTTGCTGATGATCGCCTTTAGCGCGTCTCCCGGTTTGGAAATCTGGGAAAGATCGATCTTGGTCTTGATTTCGTCGGCGTCCGTGCGACTGGATCGCGCAGCGCGGCTCGAGGTCGGCGCCGGGCTGGCACTGCGGAGGCGGGCACGCACCTTGTCCGCCTCATGTTCCTCGAGAGAACTGGAATGGCTCTTCTTCTCAGTAACTCCGATCTCCGGAAGTACATCGAGAATAGATTTGCTTTTAACTTCCAGCTCCCTTGCCAGATCGTTGATTCGAATCTTGCTCATCCGCCCTTTCGTCCTCCGGACTGCTCCGCTAAGTCTTCATATCAACCTCACGGCGTCAGCCTTGGGCTCCGCCCGACCACTTGCCTGGTGCGAGAGAGTTTCACTTAATTTCTTTCCTCTTGCTTGTCCTCAGAAGGAGAAAACTCCTCCGCAGCTCCGGGCGAATCCGCTTGCCCGGCAGTTTCGCCAGCTTCGGCAGCTTCCCCCGCCACACTGGCTTCCGACGAGGCCGAGTCTTCGGCCGCTGCTTCTTCGGTAGCTGCCTCTGCGGGTTCTCCTGCGCCTTCCGCGTTCGCGGCGGATTCCTCGACAACCGCTTCTGCGGGGATCTCCTCGCCTTCTGCCGGAGGGGCGATAGATTCGCCCGACTCCAGACCGGCGAAGTAATTATTCACAGCCAGGCTGATTTTTTCCACCGTCTTGGGGCCGATTCCTTCGATGGCCTCCAGTTGCTCTGGAGTCATGTCCGCCAGGGATTCGACCGTGGTCACACCAGCGGCGCTCAACTTCTCGATCAGCCCTTCACCCAGACCGGGTACATTTTCCAGCGGAGTGGAGGCAGAACCCACTAGCGCCGACATTTGCAGTTCCACTTCCTGGCGCTTCTCTTCCTCGCTCTTGATATCAATCTTCCAGCCCAGAAGCTTTGCCGCCAGCCGGACATTTTGTCCCTTCTTGCCGATAGCAAGGGAAAGCTGGCTGTCATCCACCACCACTTCGAGGTGCTTGTCGCCGGCATCCACAACAGTCACCCGGCTTACCTTGGCCGGCTGCAGCGCCTTCTCGGCAAAGGTCACGGCGTCTTCGTGATACTCGATAATGTCGATCTTCTCGCCACGCAACTCGCGGATGATGGATTGCACGCGCATCCCCTTCATGCCAACGCAGGCGCCCACTGCGTCCACATCTTTGTCCTTGGACATGACCGCGATCTTGGTCCGTTCTCCGGCTTCACGCGCAATCGCCCGAATCACCACGGTTCCATCGTAAATTTCCGGGACCTCGGTCTGGAACAAGTGTTGTACCAGTTCGGGTGCAGCCCGCGAAACCACGA